>Ga0196889_1000011_pt1 | contig 54759 bp, 47 predicted proteins | sample VirMetDEL_Nov_12_FD_166415 | JGI IMG/M metagenome (GOLD analysis project Ga0196889, IMG submission 166415) | Aqueous microbial communities from the Delaware River and Bay under freshwater to marine salinity gradient to study organic matter... | ecosystem: Environmental > Aquatic > Marine >...
ACACTTTTTTACGGTTTCCAGGATTATAGCAAAATCTTAAGTGCTTGTTTTATAAGGCTTTTTTATTGCTCAAAAATTAAGTGCTTGTTTTATAAGGAAAAAATAGTGTCAGGTTTTTTTACACTTTTTTACGGTTTCCAGGATTATAGCAAAATCTTAAGTGCTTGTTTTATAAGGCTTTTTTATTGCTCAAAAATTAAGTGCTTGTTTTATAAGGAAAAAATAGTGTCAGGTTTTTTTACACTTTCTAAGTACCAACGCGCGCTATCGACGACCACAAAAATTTGTTGACCAAAAAATGAACAATTAAAACTAAGCTAAAATTACCTTCTTTTTAAGTCCTTGTTTTATAAGGCTTTTTTATTTTATTTCGCCTGGCTGGAATACTTGGCATAGCACCTGCATAGTATATAGTAATTAAATCAACATACTGAGAAACAAAAAATGGCTATTTTATCAATCACTTCACATACTCTTGAAAGCTTTAAAGCAGATAAAACTACCGCCCACAAGTTTTGCATCTACCTAGGGGAGCGTAAGAGTGTAATGACGGGAGCATTTGATGGCACAAAGTTCGGCAAGGCATACCGCACCAACGGCAAGCAAGCATGGGATCGCTTCAGAAACCACGTGACAGCCTCAAATTTCTCTAAGGTAGTGGTAGTGGTATATGATACTGAAGCTGCTATGATGACCGCTGAAAACACCATAAAGGCTAGTGTACCTACAGAATATTGGGGGGGTGAATTTCGCGAAGTCACAAAATTGACATCCGAAGAAATTCTTAAAGTACTGGTTTAATAACCAGTACTATATACCCGCGATCCTAGCGGGTATTTTTTTGACCTAAATAAAGTTTTGTGAAAAACGCCAATTTTTAGTCAATTTCAAATTCGCCATTTTTTAGTCAATTTCAAATTCGCCATTTTTTAGTCAATTTCAACTTGGCATGGTTTTTGATTTAAGCAAGTTTTATGCCAACTTTATTAATGCTAATAAAAACGCGAATGAGAATGATTCGTATTTACGCTTGTTGCAGTTTGGCATGGTTTTTGATTTAAGCAAGTTTTATGCCAACTTTATTAATGCTAATAAAAACGCGAATGAGAATGATTCGTATTTACGCTTGTTGCAAATTCGCTATTTTTTGGTCAAATTCGCCAACGTCCTATATCGCATCCTATGCCACGATCTTTTTTTGAACGTAGCTAAGCATAAGCTAAAAAATTATATGCTCGCTACAAGCCGCACAGGGCTTTTTTGAAAAAAGCCCTATATCGCATCCTATGCCACGATCTTTTTTTGAACGTAGCTAAGCATAAGCTAAAAAATTATATGCTCGCTACAAGCCGCACAGGGACACAAATAGTTATACACAAAGTTATCCACAGGCTGGCGCGGGCGCGATGCGTCCCTGTGGATAACCCTGTGGATAAGTCCAATTTGAAGAGATCTCTGGAAAGCGATACCAATGCTAGGCTTTGGACGCGCGCGCCGCCAGGGGGCTATACAGGGGCTATTTCAAGCGTTCAACTATTCCAGTGTATCCAGTTGGGATCTGATTTTTTATTTCAGATTCATTGGGTAAAAAACCGTCAAGTCTTTGAACGTCTCTTAAAACGTTTTTCTCACAATATATATGTAGAAAAAAGATGCCAGCGCTAAAGTCAAGGTTTATTTGGTTACTCATGTCATTTACTCTTTTAGTTAAGTTACAATTAGTATACGCTTTTTTTCACAAAGTACAACTTTAGTTTGGCATATCTTATATCAAAAAGTAATATCGATTTAGGTGATTATTTTGTTGACACCCGCAACCACTATGCTATTATAACCCCACTGAAACGAAACAACAAACCGAGAAAATTATGAATGTATTAAACTTAGTAGCTAACACATCAGCCGCCCTTAAATGCTTCTATAAAGGTGAGAACTACATATACATCACTGACGCCCTAGATAACAGGTCAGGCGTTGTAGGTGCTGCTGAGACGTGTTTAAAGGTGGGTATGACTACTAACGGGTATGAGCGTTTGAGGGCTTATATCACTATGAATACCAACCTTACAATCGAGCTTTATAAGGTAGACAATGCAGCAGCAGCAGAGAGCAGCTTGAGAGCAGCCCTAAGCAACTATTCATTAGGTCGAGAGTTGTTTAGCCTAGATGCACTAACAACCGCCCGAAGGGTTGCCAAGGCCTTAAGCATATAAGGTCTAAGTTTATAGCGGTTGCACCAATAGGGGGCGGTTACGAGACCTCCCCATATTGATGACACGCCCAGACCCCTTTCCAAACCCGATATGGGGAATTTTCGTCCAACTTTTCTTGGGCGCAGCTTTCGCTTTGTGCGGTGGCCGCAACACTGGACATAGCAGAATTGTTATGATGTTCTGATGTTCTGATGTTCTGATGTTCTGATGTTCTGATGTTCTGATGTTCTGATGTTCTGATGTTCTGATGTTCTGATGTTATGCGAAGATTTACGAAAGTCTACGAAGGTCTACGAAAGTCTACCCAATTTAACCAAGACCACGAGCAGCCCCATAAGATAGCAAAAATCCTTGACAAACTTAGCACTTTTCTGTATAGTATCAGTATATAGGAGAAACATTATGACAACAGAGATTACACTAATAAGCCCCGAAGGCCTTGAGATCGCACATGCTTACCTTGAAAATGGCAGTGATTCTGCAAAAGCGGCCCAAGTACTAGGACTACCATTAGATGAAGTAACAAGACATTTAAGCAAACGAGAGGTTTGCAACTACATTGATAGACTTTTCAATGAGAGCGGCTTCCGCAACAGAGACAAGATGGGAGCAGTGTGGGATGCCGTACTGCAATCAAAGCTAGAAGAAATGGATGAGACTGGGCTAGGCTCTAGTAAAGATATTATAGAGATTATGGAGAAGATGCACAAGTTCAACATGGATCAAATGGCAATGCAACTTAAATTGCTAGAAGCTGGAGAGAAGAAAGACTCACCTCTGATAGCGATCCAACAGAACAATAGCTATGGCGGAGATAAATACAACTCATTGCTAGATAGGATACTAGGGGCTAGCACAGATGCAAGTAAGTAGAGATTATATTAACTTCGAGACTTTGGATGAATATCCAGTTGAAGAGAGATTCTTAAAGCTACCCGTAGGTAACTTCCTAGCCTTGAGAGAAGTTGTGCCAATCGCGCCACAGATCGCTTTGATTAACGCAATAAATAATCCCCAGCATAGGTTCGTAGTAGCTTGCTTATCGCGGCGAACAGGCAAGACCTACATCTCGAACACGCTAGCATTCTTGAAAGCTTTAGAACCTAAAGCAAAGATACTAATCGTATCACCCAACTTTTCATTGACAAATATATCTTGGAATGAGCAGGTATTGATGCTAAAAGATTTCGAGATAGAAATCGAATCTAAAAACAAAGCAATACGTGAGATTCACCTAGAGAACGGATCGATGATTAAGTTTGGATCTTACAACAACCCTGATAGTTTAGTTGGACACTCGTACGACTTAATATTAGTGGATGAAGCAGCATTAGAAAACAACGGTGCTTCTGTATTTAACGTACAGCTACGTCCAACACTGGACAAAGCAAACAGTAAATGTATCTTCATTTCAACGCCTCGTGGTCTTAATTACTTTTATGACTTCTACCAACGAGGATTTTCCGCTAACTACCCAAACTGGGTATCGATTCACTCAACGTATAGAGATAACCCTCGTACCGTAGGTAACGATATTATAGACGCCCGGAACTCAATGAGTAAGGCGGAATTTAAGCAAGAGTATGAAGCAGATTTTGCTACGTTCGAAGGACAAATATACGAAGGCTTTGATGAAGAGAAGCACACCCGTGATCTAAGCGACATGGCTTGGGAAGAGAACTCATATAAGTACGAGAACATAATGGGGATAGATCCTGGCTATAAGGATCATACTGGTGCTTTAGTTATAGTTTACGATACAGAAGCAGATCATTTTTATATCGTGTGGGATTACCAAGAAAACGAGAGAACTACTAAACAACACGCGTTTGCGTTCAGTGAGGCGTTTGACGACTGGGACGTAGATATAGTATTTTGTGACCCTGCTAGTGCTCAGTTCAGACAAGATTTAGCTGCAATGTATGACTTACCGTCGAACAAAGCTAACAAGTCAGTACTAGATGGAATTAGCTATGTGCAAGGATTGTTTGAGAACGACAAAGTAACCGTAGACGAAAGCTGTATAAATGTAATACTTATGCTAGCTAACTACAGGTGGGACCCTAACCCTTCATTAATCAACCCGAAACCTAAGCACGATCAATTCTCTCACCTAGGAGATGCTTTGCGTTATGCTTTGTATAGTTATGTTATATAGTGCTGAAATAAAAATCACAGCTTTACATTTGAAGTGTGACACAGTATAATAATGTATATTCGAGATGGAGAAAGTAAATGGCAGCTAACACTGGAGCTGATAATAAACGAACAGCCACACGGCATATTCGAGATGGGATTAAGTCCAACTATCAAAAAGATACGAAATGTGCTTGTTGTGGTACTACGGAAGACCTAGAACTACACCACTACACAACAGTTTCTATCTTATTAAAAAATTACTGCAAAGACCGCAATATATCTATCAGTACCGACGAAGAGGTATTAGCAATGAGAGACCAGTTTTATACAGATAACTGGGTAGATTTGGTAGAGTATACTGTAACCCTTTGCAACAAACATCACAAAGAACTACATAGAATCTACGGCAGAGAGCCTACACTAGCTAGTGCAGGTAAACAAGAAGTTTGGGTGAAAAAGATTCATGGAAGAATACACGGCAAGGATGCTGACTCTCAATCTACTAGTCGATTTTCTAAGTTTATAGTTAACCCTGATAATTCTGACAGGTTTTCTAGGTTAATATAAGGAGCCAAACATGTCCCTATGGGAAGGAATAAAAGAGAAGCTAAATCCCGCCCAGGCAGTCATTGCCAGGGAAGAAGGCTCAAATATAGCAAGTACTCAAACCAAACTAAACACAATTCAAAATAGTTATGAATTAGTTGAGGTAGTCAATAGATGTATAAACTTGCTAGTAGACAATTCGGCCTTAGTCGATTACGACGTAGGTAGTATCTTAGCCTTCACAGGTAAATACCCTAGTACTAGAGGTGTTACATTATCAAAGTTATTAAACTTTAGACCAAACCCCTATATGGACGTTAGCACTTTTCGAAGATTAGTCTTGATGGATTTTCTAATAGACGGCAACGCATTCATCCATTTTGATGGTACGTCATTCTACCATCTACCTGCTTGTGCTATGGAGATAATTCCAGACAGCAAAGGTTATATAAATAAATTTATATATAATGGGCAAATAGACTATAAACCAGAGCAGGTAATATTTGTTAAGGATAATAGTACTAGGTCTGTTTATAGAGGCGATTCTAGGTTAAACAGCGCTATGGGTTCTTTATTGACTAGAGAAGCTATGATTGATTTCCAGAAAAAATTCTTTGATAATGGTGCTGCAATAGGGCTTATTATTGAGACTGACCAGATATTAAGTAAAAAGTTCAAAGAACGACAGGAACGTGAATGGATTACTAAATACAATCCTAAGCGAGGGCACGGAAAGCCACTAATTCTAGACGGAGGTTTAACTGCTAAAACTACAGGCAGCTCTAACTTCAGAGAAATGGCGTTTTCCGAAAGTGTTACTAGCCTAGAAGATAAAGTTTGTTATGCCTTAGGCGTACCACCTATCTTACTAAACTCAGGTAATAATGCTAATATTAAACCTAACTTGGAGTTATTGTTTTATACTAATATACTTCCTATGTTACGAAAGTTTGAATCAGCTTTAGAGCTATTTTTTGCTTTCGATATTCAGCTTACTACGCATAGAGTACCCTCTTTGATACCAGATTTAAAAGCGGAAGCCGAAAGAGTTTCAGCTCTAGTTAATAATGGTATCATAACAGGAAATGAAGGTCGTGCTATGCTTAGACTTCCTGCAATTGACGAAGAGGATATGATTAAAATCAGAATCCCAGCAAACGTGGCGGGTTCTGCTACGGGAGTTTCGGGACAAGAGGGCGGAAAACCCACAGGAGAAGATACATGATGGATTTATTCGAAAAGATTTATAAAGTGTTTGGACAAGACACGCCTAGCAGACTTTTATATAATGCTACAGTAGCTAGCCCTACAAATACGGCTGTTATTATAAAACAATACAAAAATTGGGCAGAATTTGAAAAAGCCTACACTATGTTTTGTGGTACTAAACGTAAAGCAGCACCTACAGTTACAAAACCTATGGTATCAGCTGTTACTAAAACTGCGGTTAGGACAGAGAAAAAATGAACTACAACACTAAATTACTAGGAATGATCAATAGCGTAAAAGCTATTGATGAAACCTCAGACACTTTAGTTATTGAAGGCTTTGCTAACACAGTAACTAAAGACAGAGCTGGAGACGTTATCCCTAGCACAGCTTGGGAAGCACCATCAGCATTAAATAACTATTTAAAAAATCCAATTATCTTAGCGTACCACGACCATAAACAGCCAATAGGCAAAATGGTTGATTGGAGCGTCACAGAGATGGGATTAAAAATTAAAGCCAGTATCAGTAAAGGTGCTGGAGCAATCTACGATCTAATAAAAGAGGGAGTACTTACAACATTTAGCGTTGGATTCAATATATTGGATGCAGAGTATGATAATGTTACAGATACTTACTTTATTAAATCAGTAGAATTACACGAAATTTCGGTAGTATCAGTTCCCTGCAACCAGGACTCGGTATTTTCGGTTTCAAAAGGTATGGACTCTCAAGACTTTGAGAAGTTTAAAATTAACTTAACGCCAGAAGGCGATAAAAAGGAAGAAATAATAATGACTCTTGAAGAAATGCAGGCAATGGCTGCTCAAATGAAGCTGGACAGCCAAGCTGATATCAATGCTAGCGTAAAAGCAGCATTCAATGAAGCTGAAGCTGCTAAAACAGCCGCAGTAGAGAAAGCACAAAAAGAAGCCGACGCTAATGCTCAAAAAGAATTAGCAATCAAATCTAGTGCAACAGAAGCTGCTAAGTCTCTAATCGCTGACCTAGAAAACACTATGGGACAGAAAGACGCTGCTTTTGCAGAAATGGTTAAAACCAACCACGACCAGATCGTTGCTCTTAAAGAAGAGATCGCTCAGGTAGTTGCAGCTCGTAACAACCCTGGTCTTAGTACTATTACTAAAGGCATGCGTGGAGCTACCTCTGAGAAACAACACGGCGAAGATGCTGATAAACTAGTTTTCCTTAGCGCAATCAAAAAAGTTGGTATGTTTGAGACAGATTTTGGTAGCCGTATCAAAGCCGTAAACGATCAATCTAGCCTTGAAGTTAGTTCTGACGGTTACGAAACTACTTTCTCAACTAACTTAGCACGCGACATCCAAGCTGCTCTAGTAGTTGCTCCTTTGTTTGCAGAAATGTCTATGTCTTCTGCCTCAATGACTATCCCAGTAAATCCTGATATTCAGACAGCAACATGGGTTGCAGCATCAGCACTTGCTGACGGTGCTGATACAGATCGTACCGGCGCTGAACTAGCTATCGCTCTTACTGAACGCACACTTAAGACTTTTAAGTTAGCTGCTAAAGTTTACTTAACTGAAGAAACTGAAGAAGATACAATTATCGCTCTAGTTCCTATCTTACGTTCACATCTTGTTGAAGCACACGCCAAGTCAATTGACTCTGCTTTCTTAATCGGAGACGGTAATGGTAAGCCTAAAGGTCTAGCTACTCAAGCAAATGCTGTAGCAGCTCAAACTTTTACTACTCTTGCCAAAGCAGATAAGACTGTTTTAGTAACTGCTAAAGAAATCTTAGCAGCACGTAGAGGCTTAGGTCTTTATGGTATCAACCTTGATCAATTATATGTTATTATATCTCAAGACGCATACTGGGATCTTATTCAAGATTCAGAGTGGGCTGATGTACAGCAAGTTGGCCAGAATAACGCAACTAAATTAGTTGGTGAAGTTGGCAATATCTACGGTATGCGAGTTCTAGTATCTAACGAGTTTGCAGCACGAGCAAATGCTTCTGTTTACGCAGTTATCTGTAATGCAAGTAACTTCGTAGTTCCACGTCAACGTGGTGTTACAGTACGTAGTGATTTTGATGTTGAGACAGATAGAACAGTATTTGTTGCTACTCAAAGACTTAACTTAGAGCCATTGATCGTAGCTTCTACTGGTAATGGTAAAGGTGTAGTATCTCTTAAGTTCGCAGCAGCTTAATAATAACTGATATCGAACAAAAAAAGGCCCCTCCCGTCTCGGGCGGGGCTTTTTTATTAGGAGAAAACAAATGGCATTAATTACATTAGAGGGTTACAAAGATTATAAAGATCTAAAAACCCCTAACAATGATCAGAAACTAGAGCCTTTGGTAGCCTTCGTTAATACTTTTGTAGAAAATTATTGTTCTTTAAGTTTTGAAGAAGTTACAGTTGTTGGAGCAAAAGCCACTTCAGACAATGAGTTAGAGGTATTAGTACCTCACCCCGCACTAAACGCGGTAACCAGAGTATCTGTAAGCGGTGTTGACCTAGACCCTACAAAGTATTACGTTGACCTAGCGGTCGGCACGATAGAAGCGGTAGATTCGTTCCCAACCACTAGAAACGCTATAGAAATAGATTATACTTACGGCTATACTACGCCTCCTGCAGATTTAGTTATTTCAGCGTATGAATTGGTTAGCTATTTTAATAAGGGTAGTTTTTCTACAAAGATAACCTCTAGTACCGGAGAAAGCAGTTCAAGCCCTACTCCTACATTAGTACCTCCACAAATAAAACTTATGTTAGATTTGTATAAAGTTCTATGAGTACGTTTGAGGCTATACTTCAAAAAGCTATAGGAAGGGGTGGGGATACTTTACCTGCCAAAACTTTAGTAGATGTAGTATCCAAGGGATTAGATCTTAAAGGTACTCTAGAGCTTAGGTTTAAAGACGAAATGCCGGAAGCTACTGAAAAAGAAATAGCAGATAAAGCACTAACTGCCGCTGTTACACGTATAGAAGATATTATATCTGGAGTTTTATCTAAAGATATGCTATCTAACGGTTTTTTAAACAAAACTACAAAAACTAAAAAATCAGGTAAAGTTGATATAGCTGCAAAGATAGCAGGACTACAAGGAGCAGACGGTAGGTTTATATCGGCAGTAAATTTGGCTAAAATATTAAACGTAACTTTATTTGAGCACGTAAAAAACCTAATGGTAGCACCGGCACTAGTCAATGACACTGGCAGATTTGCACACAGTGCACATATAAATGGCATTACGGGTGGTAAGAACCAAACAAGAGGCTCTATATTTTTTTCTTACATGTTAATGCCCTACGCGGTATTTGCAGGACATAAAACAAGAGACCCTGCTTCTCTTATAAAAAAGGCTATATCAATAGCTTTAGCAAAGGCACTAAGCCCTAGCTCCTTCAAGAAAGCAAACTTTAATATTCAGGAGAACTCAAAATGAGTGCTAGATCTGGAATAACCCAAGCTATGGTTTCTAAACTTAGTGAATTAATGGACGGCACTGGAGATTACGTTAATAACCTATATGGTAATGTGGATTCTAGGGTAGTTCATTTTGACGACGTTGAAGAATTTCCATACATTAGTATTACCCCTGGTGCAGAAACTAGAGAAGATATGCCCTCTAATTTTACGTGGGCAACATTAAATATGAATATTACGATATATGTTAAATCCGAGGAAGCGACCCAAGCATCCCTAGAGTCTATCATATCTGACGTAGAAACTTTTCTTGACACCAACCTCCAATTAGATTATACTGTAGTTACTTCGGATGGAGAATTAATCAAAACTACAGTAGACAACACAATAACACAGATAAATACCGATGAAGGTATTTTATCACCATTAGCATTAGGTCAGGTTACTGCAACCGTACGTTATGAAAAAATACGTAAGACCGCACAATAATTTAGGAGAATTATAACATGGCAATTAACTTATCCCGTAATACCAGATTATGGATCAGTACGGAAGCTAGCGGTGGAACCCATACCAATGCTAACACTTTCGAAATCCCAGTCCAGGAAGGCTATAGCTTTTCACAGTCAGTTTCTACCACAGATGTATCAGTAGAAGAAGCAGGCCCCGCACCCATTAGAGGAAGTAAGAGATTTAACGCTTCTTTGGATCCAGTAGAATGGTCTTTCACTACTTATATGACACCTTACTTAGAGGGTTCTACCCACTTTACTGTAGATATGTTGTTATGGCACGCCTTAGCTTCATCTAATGCCACAGTAGTAGACCTAGACAATGGTACAGGCACATCTAAAGTGTTTGGCGATACTTCTAGTTTTAAAGTTGACTTTGAAAATAACTCAGCTCATGTACTAACGGAACTCTATTTGTATTTCTTAGTAGATAATACGATGTATTACATAGATAAAGTTCAGGTAGGTCAAGCAGAAGTTTCTATAGATATTTCTGATATTGGGCAAACTTCTTGGTCTGGCCAGGGTCTGACTTACTTACCTATTACCGTACCTGCTTTTGTAGCCGCTGGTGGCACAAGTTTTGACGAAACTTCTGTAGCTTCTGGATACGTAAGAGTACCTACTAACAAAAGTTATTTAGTCAATAAACTAACTCTTATGAGCTTAAACTCAGATCTAGCACCAGGATTAAACGCGGGCGTTAATGATAACTATATTATACCTATCACTAGTGGTACTGTTACTGTTAACAACAACGTTACGTATCTTACACCTAATACACTAGCTGAAGTAGATAATGCGATTGGTTCTTTTACTGGCTCTTTTGAAGTCACAGGAACAATTGAAGCATACCTTAGAGATAACGTTGGATCTGATGGTACTACTGGCACAGAATATGGTTCGGCTAATTTATTAGCTCACATGCTCGCAGAAGTTGGTGACGCCGTTACTAATGCTGCCAATATAGTCTTTCAGGTAGGTGGTGGTACTGGCTCACGAGCTGAGATAACTATACCATTAGCTCAGTTATCTGTTCCGTCATTATCCATAGATGACGTTGTATCTACCTCTATAGAGTTCAAGGGGATTCCTTCTTCTACTGATTTGATCAGTGGCGACGAAATCTCTTTTGCGTTCTTCGCGGAGTAAAACACATGAGTGGTATCGATTTTAAAATAGGTACCACTGTATACTTAGCTACCAACACCCACAAGTACAAGTTTCTTGTGGGTGAGGTATCTGCTTCCCAGACGTTTTCTGAATCTAGGCAAACCACTCAAACGCTACAAAAAAGAACTTTGATGGACAAGACTTTTACAACAGAGAAATCTCCTGTATCTCTTAACTTTTCAATTTACTTAGCGGCTGCTGAACCCGAAAAGGCTTTAGCTAATTGGTTTGGGCTGCCCCATGATTTTGATACTACACATAAAATCCCTACATTTATAGCCTTAGATGCTACCCCCAACGCAGCTACTGTTTATATAGTATCGGCGACTGGCACTATATACAAAGTGTCTGATGCGGTAGGAGAAAATCTATCTCTCACTATTACTCAAAAAGAGATACTAGCGGCTAATATAACTGCTGTTGGTTCTGACTTACAAGATGTAACAGATATAGCTGAGGAAATGACAATATTTAATAACCTAACACAAGTCTCACAAACTTCTTCTGGGTTTATAAATAGTAGTGTTGTAGTAGAAGGTTTTAACAATGTACTGGGCGTTACAGTGGAGCTTACTAGAGGTATTAAGTGGGGAACACAAAAATCTGTTTTCGATATAGGCAGTATATTTAAGGTAAGTAGACCTTTAATAGACACAATGACTATCTCTGGCACAATAACACAATTAAAACTAAATAATAATAATACGACGTTTTCACAAGACGCATCAATCGAGATTGCATATGGTCCTAGCTTTAATATTAAGCTCGGCAACTGCAGTACTACAGAAAGATTTGATCTTGGAGATTATCATCGAATAGCGACAGACTACGTGTTACTGCCTAGCTCTGTTAACTCAACATTAAAATTCTAGAGGAAAAGAATTATGAACTTAAAACAACTTATAGTAGAAACAAAAGTAGTCACAGTACCCTTTGAAGGTATTGATGGTTTTGAAGTAAAGATAGCAGCCCTATCAAGGGAGTTATCTAGAAAGATTAGAACCGAATCAGAGACCACTAAAATAGACCCTAAACTTAGAATGCCAGTAACAGAGCTAGATCAAGACAAATTTGTCGAAAAGTTCTCAGAAGCAGCAATCAAAGGCTGGTCTGGATTAAAGTATAAACATCTTAGCGAGTTACTACTAATAGATAGTTCTCAAATAGAAGACCTAGAAGCTGAGGTAGAGTTCTCTATAGATAACGTAGTGCAGTTAGTTTCTCACTCACAAATTTTTGATACTTGGATTAATGAACAGGTGTTCAGTTTGCACCGATTTCGAGACTGATAGAGCAGAAGCTACCTTAGACTACCTTAAAAAATATTTAGATAATGCTAGAGTAGGTATTACTGCTGAAACGTACTTAAGAATGGAAGAGCAGCTTGGAGGTGAAATCGACCCCGATAAAATACCCCCAAGTTTTGAAGACTTCCCTAGTTATGTACACCAAGGCATAGAGATATTTAACGCACTGCCCGATACGTACAGCGGCGGTATGTCTAGTATGTACGTTGGTAAAAATTACTCCTCCCTAGAAGTTTTATTCTCACTCTATCTGATCGAAGGAGAAGATAGGTTTACAGTTTTTGAAATAATCAGATTCCTGGACGGAAGAGCCAGAGAAGCCTCATATAAAGAGGCCAAAAAATCCGCAGACAAAGCCAAGAAGGGATAATAATCCTCTAGAATAGGGCAATGTCCCTATTCAGTCCCTTACCGCTTATTGGTTGTGGGACTTTTTTTATTTTAGCAAGGAGCAAATAATGGCAAGAAACCAACAGATAAGAAATATACGGGTTCGAGTAGAAACAGTAGGATCTACCGAAGCTACTACTAAATTAAGGGAACTAAATAACGCTATTACAGACGTTAGCGCTTCTAGCGCTAATTTTGTAGGGGTTTCTGGTAGCTTAAACGCTTCTTTATCCACTTTAGCCGCTACAGGAGAAAGACTGGGTACGTCAGCCGCTAGTTTAAAGACTTTTGCTTCGGCACTTAAATCTATAAATAGATCTCTCTCTGGGTCTGATATACAAACCGCAGGCATAGATAGATATATAACTAATATGGAAGTTTTAATTAGTGTATTAGACGATGTAAGAGAATCAGCTAATCAGGTGGAGGGTGCTTTAGAGGGTATAGACGCAAACACGGGTATGTCAAGGTTACTTGGTGTTTTGGAAAAAATAGAACAAAACACACAAAGACTTGATTATCACATATCCGAAGTAGAGCGAGCAGTAGAAAGGACTTCAGAAGAGTTTATTGATTACTCCAATGCGGCCAATAGGGCTAGTAGGGCGAATACTAATTTTAGTAATACCTCAGAACAAGCCACTGCAGCAATGAGACAAAGCACTAGAGCTACAAACAATCAAACTAGAAACTTTTCCGCCTTAGCTTTTGGGGCTAACCCTTTAGTTAGCACTTACGCCGCTATTGCGGTGAATTTGTACGCTATTGGGGCTGCATTTAAACTACTAAATGACGCGGCGTCTTTCAGCAGACTACAGGAGCAGCTGACTAGTTTTTCTGCTGCAGTAACTGGTGTAGATGTTAATAATTTAGCGGTTAAACTAAGACAGGCCTCTGCGGGTGCATTATCTTTGAAGGAAAGTTTAAGTTTTGCAACTAAAGGTGTAGCTTTTAGTTTTACCACAGATCAGCTAGATAAATTAACAGCTTCTACTAGAAAAGCCTCTATCGCTTTGGGTAGGGATTTTACAGACTCCATGGACAGAGTGCTTCGGGGTATATCAAAACAAGAAATAGAACTATTTGATGAATTAGGTATTGTTACAAGACTTACTCCTGCATTCCAAAAATATGCGGCAGAAGTTGGAAAAACAGTAGACGAATTAACTAATTACGAAAGACAACTAGCGTTAACCAATGAAGTACAGGGTCAGCTAGACGAGAAATTTTCTGGTATTACAGCGGGGGCCACAGCTTGGGAAACTTTAGGGGTGAATGCGCAGGATGCAACAACCGAGCTTTTGGTTTTTATCTCTAAAGGACTAGAACCTACGGCGGCTTTGTTAAGTGAAATAATAGATTATATGGGAGTTTTAGGAGACCAGGAAGCCATATCTAAAGAAGCTAGTACTAGTGCTGAAATTTTCTCAAAAGCATTATCTGCTGATAATATTGGGGCTGCTGTGACCGCTACTGGGGCTCTTTCAGGTAAGATAGAAGATTTAAAAGAACAGCTAAAAGCCTCAAAAACAGAAGCACTTAGTTTATCTACAAGCATGGGGGGGACAGCAGAAAATTTAGCAATATCTGTGGCTAATGTAGCTACTGAGTTTGCTGGGATGGCAGGTTTTGGTTTTTTCAATGAGGGTCTCCAAGAAGCTAATGTACGGTTGAGAGCAGGTTACTCCGATACCGCTAGGTATAACAACGAATTACAAACTCAGGTTGTAATAAATAAAGAGATTGTAGCTCTTCAAAAAGAGAGGGTCGCGCAGTTATCACTCCTAGCTGGTAGAGAGATTACGCAGCCTATTGATGAAAATACGGGCACTAACTTTATAGCTTACATTAAAGCACTAGACGAGGGTATGGCAAAAGTCGAGGGACTAGGCCTTGCAGGACAAAAAGCAACTGGGCCTTTAGCAGAAATGCTAGACACCATAAGTGAGCTTACTAACATGCCCACAATTGTTGTAGAAGGTGCTTTAATTGACGAGGCTACCATACAGCAAGCCGAAAGATTTGCAGAGTTTCAAAAGTCTTTTGGGACTGACGTAAACCTTGATGGTATTGGTAAAGTAAGGGATGCAACACTCGAACTAGCCGCATCGTATGCTAGACTACCAACAGAAGATAAACTAATAAGCATAAGCACTGGTGAAAAAGGGGAAGCGGTCGCAGATTTAGAAAGAACTATAAAACTCAGAACAGATCTGCAAAATAAAGAAATAAAACTTGGTAAGATAATATCCAAAGAAACTAGTGATAAACGGGCAATAGAGTTAGAAGTATTAGAAGCTAAACTAGCTCAGCTTAAAGTAGACGAAACTCTCCTAAAAAACATAGAAAATAATAACTATAATACTTCTTCACTATTAGCTTTGCAGGCCGAAAAGAACACATATGAGTCTGGTTCTATTAAAATTCAATTAGATAGCCTGAATATTCAACTAGCTGCTACTGATTTAGCTAAAAAAGAAATTACAGCACTACAGCATCAGATAGGATTACTTAATTTAAAGTATGATATTCAACTAGCAACTGAAGAGTCGCAAAGAAAATCAAACAAAAGAGCTGTAGAAACTGCAAATTTAACTGCAAGTTTGGGCACAGTACAAAGTGAGGTAGAAAGGGCACAGATTGAACAGAGGATTCTAAACCTTAAAAGACTACAAGTTTTGGCAGGAAAGGACGGCTTAGAAAAACAGTTAGCAATTAGTTTACTTAATGTAGAACAGAAAAAACTAAACGCAGACAAAGCTAGAGCTCCTGCATTAGATAAAGTAACTGCAAGCTTGCCTGATAAAGCCAGACTTGAGCTTGATCTTCAATTGGCGGGATCAGAACAAAAACGAGTAGAAATCGCACAAAAACTCTTAGAACTTAGAAGAGCAGAAATAATGGCGATGGCGGAAGGGATAGAGAAAAGTAAAGCTCTAGCGCTGTTACAGGTACAAGAAGGAACCCAAGACAGGGCAGAAGCAGCAGCACCATTTAAAGATGCTTCTTCAACATTTTCATCTATGGCAGCATTAGACGGAATTACGGATCTACAAAGCGCATCACTGGGCTTAGCAGGAACGTTTTCTGACGTTTTCGCACTAGCCGCTGAAAACGGAATAGAAAGTTTCTCTGGATTTACTGAATTTTTGAGTGGTAACATGGAAGCCTTCCAAGGTTTTGCGCAAGGAGTTGCTGACGGGATAGGTTCAGTATACCAAGCATCTTCAGATGCTAGGGTAGCTGGAATAGACCAAGAGATAGCCGCAGAAAAGAAACGCGATGGTAAGAGTGCAGAAAGCCTAGCTAAGATTAAATCTTTAGAAAAGAAAAAGATTAAAGAGCAAGCTAAAGCGCAAAAAGCATCAGTAGTTATATCTACTGCTACAGCTATAGCAAAATCTTTTGCGGAACTAGGGTTTATCGCAGGCATACCAGCCGCTGCTATGATGGCAGGTATGGGCATTTTACAAATAGCTGCCATAAATAAAGCTGCTAATGGTCAGATATCTAACTTAGATTCTGGTGCTAGCGGTGGCAGTAACATGAAGATCGAGGGCGGAAGCCGCAGAAACGATGTAGATGTAAGTAGGAACGCTAACGCGGGCGAGCTATCATTCATCAACGGCGGACAAGGTCAGGGCACTGCTAACAACTTCAGAATCCCAGGTAGGGCTGGTGGCGGTACCTCTGGTGCTGGTGCTAGTATCATTGTAGGAGAAAGAGGGGCGGAAGAAATTACTCCTTTAGTTCCAGTTAATGTTTCTCCTGCTGGATCTGCTAAATCTGGGGGAAAGGGTATTGTGTTTAGCCCTGTGTTCAACGTAGAAGCTATGGACTCTGCAGGATTTGAGGCGGTAACGTCTAGATTCAGTGTAGAACTATATAACTCTCTAGAAACAGAACTAAGAGCTAGGAATCTGACATTAGATAGCCTAGCATAATAAAAAAAGAGCTTTCGGGCTCTTTTTTTGTGGGAAATAAAAAATTTATATTGTAAGTTCTACGATAGTAGGATATAATATATCTAAATGGAGGACACTTAATGGCATACGATTCAACTCTGGGCAGGCTACCTGACCCAACAACAACACCAGCAGGGCCGGGTTTTATATCCGTAGATTTAGCACCAGTAGACCCTGGCATGGTACATTCTTTAAATAGTGGCGCTACTGTATCCGTGCGCTACCCTGGAGGTAGTTATTGGAATATATCAATTACATACCCAGACCTAGACATAGAGCAAGCCAGATCATTACAACCTTTTTTATATTCTTTACAAGGTGTTTATTCTGATTTTTATGTTTCAATACCACAACATACTCAACCACAGACAGGTGCTTGGGTTGGGTATAACGCACAATACAGAATAGATATGGGGGATGCCTCTAATATTATAGAGATTACAGATTGGAGCAGCATGAGCGGTACCAATGATATAACTGCTGGTGACATGTTAAAACTCAGTATCAGTAAAAAAATATATTTTGTAACTAAAGTTCAGCAGGTGGGAACCAAATTAATTGTATCATTAAACTGTGATGTAATAAACCCTGAGCTAATAGGTTTAAGCTTCTTACAAATGAATGATATATTATTTAAAGTACGATCTACTGCGGCAATTCCAGCCCTTAAACTTAATAGTTCTGGGTTGTACTCATCTTTTAGCCTATCTTTAAGAGAAAATATACTATGAGCAGAAACTTACGCCCAAACGCTATTACTTATTTAGCCAACACTACTCAAGTTAAAATAGCTAATTTAATAAAAATAGAACTTGCAACTGCAGGTACTCCCGTTTATATGTATGTTACTGACTATGCTAATGATATAGTTTGGGACGGTCATACATATGAGGCAGGTAAAGTAACTAAAGTTGGGCAGCTCAGGCAAACACAAGGTATAACTAACTATAAGTTATCTGTAGATATAGCAGGAGAGTTCCAAGTAGAGCTTGATAGGGGTTTAGTAGATAATAATAGTGAGTCTTATGTTGGTAGGGAGGTTGAAGTACTCAGAGCTTACTTAGACGCTAGCGGTGCTATTATACCTTTTGACGTAACAACAGAAGGGCCTATGCAATACTTTATAGGAGATATTTCTAATATAAATATTTCGGAAAGCGTTATCTCAGGGTCTTCTACAGTCACTTGGGAATGTGCCGGTAAGTTTCAAGACGGTGAGTTAATAAACGGCAGAATTACCGACGATATCGCACACAGAGGTTTGAGTGTGGCTGAAGACGGAAGTTCAATCCCTAGTACTGGAGCTAAAAAAGAAAGCTATAAAACTGACACAGGATTTCAACACGCCAATCAAACTATCGATTTAATCACACAGTACACTACCTCGGAGACTAGGTATAGAACTAAAACTAGCTGGTTTGGTTTTAAAACTAAAGTAATAGCCTCTGAAGTAGAGGTATTTAATACTTTGGAACTGGGGGTATCTTTAGCAGCAAAAGCATTACCTAAAGTTTACGGTGTACGCAAAGTTCCAGGTATACCTATCTTTGTAGACGTATTAAAAGATAACAGTGCACTGTATGTTGTATACGCATTTTGTGAGGGAGAGATAGACTCTATATTAAATCTTTATTTAGACGATGGCCCTATAATATGCTCTTCTTCTCAGGACGGGCTAAACAGAGTTTGTTTAGGTAATCAAGCAAACGGTGACACTTTATCTGCTTATTCGTCTCAAATGGCAGAGGACGAAATCTTATTATTAGACGGAGAGTTTGATGGTTGGATTGATGAGGAAGGGTTAGCCACTTACCCTCCACGAATAAACCTCATACCACCGACAGATCCTGATAGGCTTAGAACTACAGGTACTGAACATGGTGAAGCTTTTACTATAACTAACGATACTGGTAGGCGCTGGGTTAAGATATTTCACGGAAAATCTGACCAAGAAGCTTGTACAGAGATAAAAGCTCAAGCCGCTGCTAGGAATTTTCAACAACAAGACCAGTGGCTCGCAGAAAAGTACGCAACGGTTGTTGGCCCGCTCTCACCCGCACAAGTAGGTAGTTACTGGGATGAGTTTTCTACCCTAACGGACACCTGCTACGCAGTGTTAAAAGTAGATATTACAGAAGATACAAAGATTCCTGTTTTAGATGCAGTAGTATCTGGCAAACTAGTAGACACATATAACGACCAAGGAACTGCAGTACCCAACCAATACACATTGAATCCAGTGTGGCAGTTGTTGGATTATATTACAGATCCAATTAGTGGTGGGGGTTTAGACAGCAATTTAATCGACACAAGTTCTTTTAAAGATGTAGCAGATTCTTTAGACCAGGTAACAACTACATATGAAAATAGTTTTGTCACGTATTGGAGATACTTAGGTTGGAAAAATCTACCTGACATGACAAATGCGATTCCAGATCCTCAAAAAACTAAAATGCAAACTAACACGGTTGTTCAGACCGATAATACTGTAACTAAAAATATATCTGGAATGCTCAAACAATTTGATGGCACTCTGAATATACTAGGTGGTAAGTATCATTTATCTGTAGAAAGTAATAATGCTCCCATAGCTAATATCTTATCAAACGAGGTAATAGGGGCTATAAAGACAAAAGATCTATCTAGTAAAAATAAATGGAACTCTATTCAAGCTACTATTGTAAACCCCGCACAAGGTTGGGGAACTACACAAATAAACTTTTTTAACTCGGCGTATCTAGCCGCAGATAACAATATAGCTAAAAAAGGTAACATAGTATTTAACAACCTTACTAACTATTATACTGCAAGAGAGTGGGCTCAAGTACAGTTATCTAAATCTAGGTATTCTAGAGAAATTACTTTTACAACGTATTATAAGTATTCTTATCTGTATCCTAATGCTAATATAACTTTTACATACGATAGGTTTAATTATGATGAAAAAGTCTTTAGAGTTAAAACTTGTGTGCTGCAGCCAGACGGTTTAGTACAGCTTACTCTTGAAGACTACGACGAATCCATATACGATGTAAGTGATAGCAACGATAATTCTGGAGAAAATACTCCGATAGTGCCTAACGTTCTTCCTCCTAGAGGTTTAGAGTTTATATCCCTACCATCTACTAGGTTACCCTCACTTACTGGGGAAAGCTTTGAAGATGTTAACGGGTTATTAATCTGGGACGTAGATCCTACCGCTAACGTGCTCAGATATGATGTTCGTGACTGGCTACAAGAAAGCCCAGACTACGAAGTAACTATCAGTACTGTAATAGAGGTACAAGGAGTTAATAAACATTTTATTAGGGTTGGAAATTTAGTTGCTAATACTCCTTATATTTTCAAGGTTAGAACCATTTCCGGTGCTGCAAAAACTAGTAAATGGACGACTGCTTCGGGTAGCTTTACTTCTATTAGCCAGGTAAGTTTTAGTAATGTACAAAACTTTAAAACTACAAACTCTTATGACGGCGCATACTTCCTAGGGACAGAGTTACAGATGTCTTGGGACACTCATATTAACCCAGCAGTTACAGAGTACGAGATAGGCATATACACAGGAAATGGTAGTGTTTTTCTTCGCAAAGAATATATTAGTACGGGGTTTACTGAATATGAATATAGCTTGGAAGATAATATAGAAGACTATGCCACTATAACTGGCAATGTAGGCGCTTATCGCTCAGTATCAGCAAAAATAAGAGCTACTAATGCTTTTGAAGGCACAACTACTAGCGGGGTTTTTATTACCTCCGAATGGACAAATTTAATTGAAGGGACAAATTTAATATGACAGTTAACGTTTTTACTAATGCCATACCGAAAGCTATGGTAGTGGATGTAGAAGTAGGTTTTAATAGCGTACTTCTTGTCCACAACGCTCCCGAAGACTTAGACCTGTCGGGGGTGGTTACATGGGTTAAGTTAACGGAAGGTCTTGCAGAAGACGCCGTTAAAACTTTAAACCCCTACACCGGCCTCAACCATACCACAGTAGTTGATTTACTTGTGGGTACTGAGTATGATATATCTTCAGCTTTTGTAGATACGTTTGTTAGCTCAAACGAACTTCTTTTAAACGCACAATATCAAGGCGTCAATAGCTTACTAAATATATCTAATTTACCCACAGTGACTACGGCTAGTCCTATGGTAATAGAATCTATTGTTAGAACAAGTTCTGTTACCTCTCCCGGATCAGTGGTAGGAGTAGATATTACCTTCACAAAAGAAGAACCTAATGTTAGCTCTATACTACTAGAAGTACAGGACGCAGAGCTGGAAGACGGCCCTTGGACTACGCTTTTTACTGGAGCTACAGGCAAAGTATTAAGTATGCCTATCAAAACGGGTATATATAACTTTAGGTTATTTAGTTTTAAAACTTTTAGTACTGGTGTTGTAGAAGCCCAAGAGCCTACTTTTCTTACTAATTACGAAATATTAGAATACGTTATTGATATAAACGTAGATTTTACTGACATAACACGTACGCAAGCTACATTATTAAATACTACAGACGAAATACTAGAAGATTTAATAAGTTTAAATACTAGGTCGCAAAATTTTATTACAAAAGACGTACAAAATTTTGCAGATATTAGGATTACCCAAGAAACATTATTAACTGAAACCCAAGCTAGGGCTATTGAAACTATTGAAGTAGGGGCTCGGATAGGCGACTCAGAGGCTAATATAATTAATGTGCGAGACGCCCTAGCCACAGAAACACTAGCTAGGTCTACTCAAGTCGAACAAATAAATGCTAGACTTACAGAGAATGAAAGCGATATTGCTGTTAGTGAAGCAGATATTATTTTAGTTAATGAAGCTGTAGTAACTGAAAGTACTGCTAGAGCAACACAAGCAGGGTTGTTAAGTACTAGAGTAGGTGATACAGAATCTAGTATATCTAGGATAGATACTGCTCTATCTACTGAAACCGAAGCTAGAGCAAATCTAGCCACAGCATTGAATACTAGGATAGACACTGCCGAAGGCAGTATCGACACCCTCTCCAGTACAGTATCTACAAACGCAAGCGCTAGTGCTGCAACGCAGGTAGCGGTACAGTCTCAGTTTGAAGATGTTAATGCCCTTGTAGTAGCGCTTGACTCAACTCTAGCAACCGAAACCTTAGCTAGAGCTACTTCTGACATTACCCTTACGGCTGCTGTAAGTGGGCTGGAAACTAATAAGGCTACAGTAACGGCACTAAACGAAGCAGTTAGCGATCTAGAGGCGGATATAACAACCGCAAGTACAACACTACAAGCAGAAATAACAGGAGAGAGTACAGATGCAATAGGCAGTAGTCTTACTTTATGGGCAGCAAGAAATGGAGTTAATGCTGAGAATGGTGCTAGGCAGGAAGCCATCACAGATCTACGGGCTGAAATTACAGGAGACGCTGGCTGGGATGCAGCATCTAGTCTAACATTAACAGCTGTGGAAGACGCAGTAGGAGACTTAGAGGCTCAGTTTTATTTAGTAGCAGATGTTAACGGCAGGATTGCAGGAGTAAAAGGCTCTTCTGATGGGACATTATCTACCTTAGACTTTATAGGGGATAAAATACGTTTTGTGCGTCCTGGAGATTTCTCTGTAGCTTTTGAGTACAGTACAGAGACCGAAGATTTTGTTTTTGGTGGTGCATTATCAGCAGAATCAGGAACTATCGGAGGCTGGTCAATAGGCGAAACTTTACTAAAATCTGCTGATACTGGTGCTAGAATAGAGCTTAACTCTACTAAAAACCGCATAAGTGTTTTTGATACCAATGTTGAGAAAGTCGTTATGGGTTATCTCCACAATTTACCTAAAAATTCAGGAGTAGCTGATGAGGTTTGGGGGCCGGGAGACTATGGTTTTTGGGCTAAAAATGGTGACAAATTAGTTATAGACGGTGACGTTGAGTATGAAAATGGCGACTGGTTAATTCAGAATGATGCGAGCTATCTGGTACAAACTGCTGATGGAGACGATATTATAAGGCTTGGTACTTCTGGCACATCTAAAGGCTTATTCATGTATAACAGCAATAATGTTGTTGTAACCTCGCTAACTCAAGGAGCTGTTAGGTTAGGAGCTGCAGGAGCAGCCCAGTACATGGAATACACTAGCGCCGGTCTAGTAGTTAAAGGCGATATTACAGGTTCTTCTGGTACTTTCTCAGATACTGTGTCTGCCGCGACTATAACTGGATCAAACATAACAGGTGGAACAATACAAACATCTGCCAGTACAGAAATACCTAGAGTAGTTTTAAATGGTACGGCAGCTCTTCCATTTTGGTTTGGTACAGGTAATGTAAATACTACAAATGGTAAGTTCTATGGTAACAATGCTGGCAATATTTTTGCTAAAGGGCTAACTATTGATGGTACCAGCAGTTTCGGCGGAGCATTAGATGGGGCTAGTGGTTCATTTAGTGGGACATTAAGTGCTTCTACTATAACTGGATCAAACATAACAGGTGGAACAATACAAACATCTGCCAGTACAGAAGTACCTAGAGTAGTTTTAAATGGTGCGGCAGCTCTTCCATTTTGGTTTGGTACAGGTGCTGTAAGTACTACAAATGGTAAGTTCTACGGTAACAATGCTGGCAATATTTTTGCTAAAGGGCTAACTATTGATGGTACCAGCAGTTTTAGTGGAACATTAAGTGGAGCTAACATAACAGGCACTACAGGAACGTTCTCAAGTAGAGTAGCAGTTAGCTCAACAAATGGCTATTTGTTTGACATGAGAACAACCTCCTACAGAGGTTTTAGTCTTTGGTACGGATTAGCTGCTGATTCTGCTGATAGAACCGTTGCTACTACCCTTTTCGGTGTTGATCATGGTGGTACAGTTTACGCTAAGAATATGGAAATTAGTGGGGATAGTACTTTTGGCGGTTCTATCACTAGTGGTTCTACTATAACTGGTGCAAACATAACAGGTGGGATAATACAAACCGCAGGTAGTAATTTAATACCTAGAGTAGTTTTAAATGGTGTTGCAACTATTCCATTTTGGTTTGGTACAGGCGCTGTAGAAACTGATAATGCTAAATTCTACGGTAACAGTGAGGGTAGCCTCTTTGCTAAAGGGCTAACTATTGATGGGAACAGTAGTTTTACTGGGACGGTTACAGCAGCATCAGGAACCATAGGCGGCTGGAAGTTAGACGCGACCTTACTAAAATCTGCTGATACTGGTGCTAGAGTTGAGCTTAACTCTACTAAAAACCGCATAAGTATTTTTGATACCAATGTTGAAAAAGTCGTTATGGGTTATCTTCAAGGTTTACCTAAAAATCCAAAGGATGATGAAGAACCAGCAGACGTACAAAATTGGACTGCTGGAGACTATGGGTTTTGGGCTGCGGCTGGGGACAAACTAGTCATAGATGGTGACGTTGAATATGAGAACGGGGATTGGTTAATTCAAAACGATGCCAGTTACCTAGTACAGACCGCTGCGGGGCAAGACATTATCCGAATGGGTACGTCTAGTGGTACCAAAGGTTTGTTTATGTACAATAGTGATTCCGTAGAAACTGCAAGAATGACAGGAAGCACCCTTAAAATAGGTACGGGCGATACGTACATGGAATACACTAGTACAGGTCTAGTAGTTAAAGGAGATATTACAGGCTCTTCTGGTACTTTCTCAGATAATGTGTCTGGCGCGACAATAACAGGCGGAACAATAACAGGTGGGACAATAACAGGCGGAATAGTACAAACATCTGCCAGTACAGAAATACCTAGAGTAGTTTTAAATGGTACGGCAGCTCTTCCATTTTGGTTTGGTACAGGTAATGTAAATACTACAAATGGTAAGTTCTATGGTAACAATGCTGGCAATATTTTTGCTAAAGGACTAACTATTGATGGTGACAGTAGTTTTAGTGGAACATTAAGTGGAGCTAACATATCAGGAACTACAGGAACGTTCTCAAGTAGAGTAGCAGTTAATTCAACAAATGGTTATTTGATTGACATAAGACCAGATTCTTATATGGGCTTTAGTCTTTGGTACGGTTTAGCTACTCATTCTGCATCACAAAGAAGTGTTGCCAATACTCTTTTCGGTGTTACTAATGCTGGTACAGTTTACGCTAAGAATATACAAATTAGTGGTACCAGTACTTTTAGTGGAGCATTAAGTGGGGCTACTGGTTCATTCAGTGGAACATTAAGTGCTTCTACTATAACTGGATCAAACATAACAGGTGGGATAATACAAACCGCAGGCAGTACTCAGATACCTAGAGTAGTTTTAAATGGTACGGCAGCTCTTCCATTTTGGTTTGGTACAGGTAATGTAAGTACTACAAATGGTAGGTTCTACGGTAACAGTGCTGGCAATATTTTTGCTAAAGGACTAACTATTGATGGTACCAGCAGTTTTAGTGGAACATTAAGTGGAGCTGACATAACAGGCACTACAGGAACGTTTTCAAGTAGAGTAGCAGTTAGTTCAACAAATAGTTATTTGTTTGACATAAGAACAACCTCCTACAGAGGTTTTAATCTTTGGTACGGATTAGCTGCTGATTCTGCTCAAAGAACCATTGCTACTACTCTTTTCGGTGTTAATAATGCTGGTACAGTTTACGCTAAGAATATACAAATTAGTGGTACCAGTACTTTTAGTGGAGCATTAAGTGGAGCTAGTGGTTCATTTAGTGGAACATTAAGTGGAGCTGACATAACAGGTGCTAGCGGTGCTTTCTCTGGCACGTTGTCGATAGGTAACAGATACAACGTAAATACAAACGGTGATACAACGTATTACCTAGGCAGTAGTGCAGTTGGTGCTTCAGGCCGACTTACTATTGGTGAAACTGGATTTGATTTTCGCGACGGTACTGGAGTTTCACGTTTAAATATCTTACCTACGAGTGGGAGACTTGCTATTGTACCGATAAATGGGCTTCCTCAGGCAATATCTATTGGTGGTGGTGGTGGAAACGGGGCAGGGCAGGGGGTTAGTGCGTATGGAACAACAAACGCTTTTTACTCCCGTGGAGGTGGTTACGGCCCCTTCACTGGTACTCACGATGCATTAATACTAAATGATACAACTATTGAGCCAGGCGATATCGTCTTTGATAGCTCGTTTATCGCATCATCAAGCGTCTCTGATACAATCACTGAAATAGCTCCCACGATAACAGCCAATACTAAAAGTGTAGTCGGTATATTTGTTAGCGCATCTAATACCGATGTTGGTGACTTACCTGCGGCCATGACTGAATCACTTGGATATGAGGATACTCACCAACGTGCAGTAATAAACTCAGTAGGTGAAGGAATGCTAAATGTGTGTGGTCAAGGAGGGAACATAGAAGCCGGTGATTTAATTACTAGTTCAAATTTACAAGGAAAAGGCATGAAGCAGGCCGACAACCTAGTTCGAAACTATACGGTTGCAAAAGCTAGACAAGACGTGACTTTTGATAGTCCGTCTGAAATAAAACAAATCGCCGTAATATATATGTGCGGATAAGAGGTAAAAATGGCAACTAATTTTGTAAACATAGCAAGTATAACCATTAACAGTGGCAGCACCGCCGCCACTGTTAATGGTTCCGAGGATCTCTCCCTATTTAGGGAGGGGGATCTTATATTTACTGAGAGTAATCTACCGCTTATAATAGCTAGTATTTCTAATCAGAACATAACGCTTAGAGAAGCAGCAGAGTTTACTTTGGCACCGGGTACTGCTACCATAGTATCAGGACAAGTAAGACTAGCCGAAGCTTTAAACATAATCGAAGAGAATAACCAAACCTGGTCTAACCACTTTGGTCGTTTTATCACTTGGCTCAGCACAGACGCAGTGACTTCTGAAATGCTAGATGCATCGGGAACACCTAGAGACGTATCTACTCCCTTTGCCTTGGAGGCTTTAATAGTTGCAGCAGGCACTGCTGCAACCGATCTAAATGCTCTAGAAACTAGAGTCAATACGGCCGAGGCAGATCTAGGCACAATAGAAACGACATTATTATCCCTAGTTTTACAGGCTACAAACGCTAAAACAGCAGCAGAAACTGCAGAGACTGGAGCAGAAGCAGCTAGGACTGGTGCAGAAACTGCAGAGACTGGAGCAGAAGCTGCGCAGGGCTTAGCAGAAACTGCACAGGGTTTAGCAGAAACTGCTAGGACTGGAGCACAAACTGCACAGACGGGTGTATCGGACGCACAAACAGCAGCAGAAACTGCACAGGGTTTAGCAGAAACTGCTAGAACCGATGCACAGACAGCTAAAACTGCAGCAGAAACTGCACAGGGCTTAGCAGAAGCTGCTAGAAATGAAGCACAAACAGCTAAAACCGCATCAGAAACTGCAGAGACTGGAGCACAAACTGCACAAGGTTTAGCAGAAACTGCAGAGACTGCAGCACAGACAGCACAGGGCTTAGCAGAAATCGCTAGAACTGAAGCACAGACAGCTAAAACAGCAGCAGAAACTGCAGAGACTGGAGCAGAAGCTGCACAAACAGCAGCAGAAACTGCACAGGGTTTAGCAGAAACTGCTAGAACCGATGCACAGACAGCTAAAACTGCAGCAGAAACTGCACAGGGCTTAGCAGAAACTGCTAGAACCGATGCACAGACAGCTAAAACAGCAGCAGAAACTGCACAGGCTGGAGCAGAAGCTACAGAGATTGCGGCACAAACAGCTAAAACTGACGCAGAAACAGCAGAGACTGGAGCTCAGACCGCACAAGGTTTGGCTGAAGCAGCTAAAACAGCAGCAGAAACTGCACAAACAGCAGCAGAAACTGCACAAGGTTTAGCAGAAACAGCAGAGACTGGAGCAGAAACAGCTAAAACAGCAGCAGAAACTGCACAGGGTTTAGCAGAAACTGCTAGGACTGGGGCACAGACAGCGCAAGGTTTAGCCGAGACGGCTAACATTTCAGCAGAAACAGCTGAAACTGGAGCAGAAACTGCTAGAGATTTAGCAGAGGATTGGGCAGATAAAAGTACTGAAGTAATTGCAGGTAGATTTTCTGCTAAATATTGGTCAGAGCAAGCCGAGCTAGTAGCTGGGACAGAGAATTATGTTCTCACCACAAGAACAATCAACAACCAAGACTTATCAACTAATATAACTTTAGACGCTACAGACGTAGGGTTAGAAAATGTAGATAACACCTCTGATGCTGACAAGCCCATATCTACGGCTACTCAAACCGCTTTAGATAGTAAAATAGACGATACACTGATTAATGCTGCTAATGGGCTGGCTCCTCTAGGGGCAGACAGTAAAATTCCTGTAATAAACCTTCCTGATTCTTTTTTAGGGGCATTAGTATACTCAGGTGTGTGGGATGCGGAAACTAATACTCCGGATTTAACTACTATTGCTGCACAGGGTATTTATTACAAAGTATCTACAGCAGGAACTACCGATCTTTCTGGTATTTTAGATTGGAACGTAGGAGACTGGGTTGTTTCTAACGGCACTACTTGGGATAAAATAGACAATACAGATGCTATTATTTCGGTAGCTGGTAAGACAGGTGTAGTTACTTTATCTAAAGCAGATGTGGGCTTAAGTAACGTAAATAATACATCAGATACAAATAAGCCTATATCTACTCTAACTCAAGCTGCTTTAAATAATAAAGTAGATGATACGCAAGTTTTGACTAACGTACCTACTGGGGCAGTATTTACAGATACAACTTACTCGGTAGGAGATGGAGGATTATCTGAAATAAGTTTTACTAGTGCAGATAATACTAAACTTGACAATATAGCAGCAGGAGCTGAAGTTAATGTTGTAGACTCTGTAGCAGGTAAAACGGGAGTTGTATCTCTTGTTAAATCAGACGTTGGGTTAAGCAACGTTGATAACTCGTCAGATGCAAACAAGCCTGTAAGTACTGCACAACAAACAGCTCTTGATTTAAAAGCTAATACAACTACTGTAAACACTAACACTAGCAACATAGCAACTAACACCGCAGGTATAGAACTCGCCAAAACAATAATGTCTAAAGCAGACTTCTTCGCACTTTCTGAGAAACGTATTAGAGATAATGCTGGCTCAGGTTTTGCTGAGTGGGGTAAAAATCAAAGCAATATTGACCAAGTGAATGAGGGTATATCAATAGGTGGGAGCGATATACTTCGGATTGGGAGGTTCATAGGCTCGTCTAACTTGAGTGGTATGTCCAGAACTGGAGAAGCTATTGCTTCTGTTAATGGGGTTAATCACTCGTTAGCGTATATTAATTCCAGTAACACTGTGGCAGCCGTACTAGAGTTCCCACTTGCCCCAGACGGTACTAAAACATACGACAGTGCTACAGGTGCAGTAGTAACTCATGCTACGAGTAATGAAGCATTTGAGGGTGTTGTTATTAATGGTGACTTTAGGGATGGTACTACTGGTTGGAGTGTTGCAAGCAATGGTGATGCGAGTGTAACTAATGGCGTATTAACTGTTACAAATGGCGCAGCAAATGCAAGCTACGTCTATGCACAAATCACTACTGAAATAGGGAAGACATACAGGGTAGAGGTGGCGAAAGCTGGAGGTTCTGCAACAATTTCAAGGATATATATAGGCTCAAGTATTGGAACTTCGGGGGATTTAGCCCCCACCGCTCTACCCAATAACCAACTAACTGTTGTTGAATTTACATCCACAACCGCCGTGCAGTACATTACCCTAGACACCACAAGTGGAACTTTAGAAGCTACAGCGATATACAACTCTATATCAGTAATGCCAGCAACAGAATCAGTCATAACTACTCGTCAGGACTTTGTATTCCTTGAATCATTCCATGAAGCTATATCTGACAAAGACGTAGTCTACCCCCTAGGTAATGTTCAGTACGGTGCTACTACGTGGGAAGGAATTTCTCTCAGTACTTCACTAGTTGCACAGGGTTATTCAGCATTCGGTGAGTGGGATACAACGACTACAGGTCATGGTGTTACGTGGTCTACATTGAGTGCCGCAGATAAAGTCAAGTTCTTACAAGACCCTGAGAATAACATCTATAACGATGATGGTGAGTTAATACAAGTTCGTTATCGTATGCGTGTTGTTGAGGGACTGGGTGATGATTGGTTGTTTGACCAATTTCTAAATTTCGATAGTAACCTCAATCTCAATACATCAGTATTACCTAGAGGAATTAAAACGGACAATGTTGACTCCAATCGTGCCAACAGTAATGATTGGAATCATATGTATGCCAGTACAACAGGAAGTTACGCTGTTGAGTTGTACGATGGTATAAAAGGTGATGCTGGAATCTTTGGTGTTCGTTATGCTTCTCAGGCAAGTTTATTTGCACACAACGGACTATGCTTCGCCATTCCAATAGCACTGGTACAGAGATTGAACCAAGGTGCTTATCATCCTGTTTATAATCCTGAGGGAACTGCCAATTATCATATTAGCGGAGTAAGTATATACGAGTGGTATAATCTACCTACACCTATGACCTCACTTGCCGATTGCATGTCTTACAATGTTGGTACAGAAGGTAGCATTTCTGGTGGTGCTACCTTCGCAGGCAGACCCACTAACGACCCATTCCTATACTACGATGCAATCTACGCAGGACAAGTACAGGATTTACGTACATCAAGTAACAGACAAACTACTAATGAATTACTCAATGAGTACAGCAGGAAAGGTATAGCAGGGACTATTCGTGGGAAGGAGAGTGTTCCTTTTACTTTCTTCCCTTTCTCTAGTCACGGAGCAGGAAATGTATCATCTGGGACTTTGAATTTAGATGTTGCCCACAATGGTACGATTGCCTTAGGAGATATAGGGGCAAGTTTTGGTAATGGTACTTGGTATCCCATTAAAGTTGTAGGTGTGGACTCCTCAGCAACAAGAGTTGTTGTGGAGGCGTTAGATGGAGGTGTCATCTTCCGTACAGGCGGTGATGATACATTTATGATTTCAGCCTCTAAGTACAGAACACCACAATACGAGACACTCCCTTGGCAGGACATAATCGGAGACCCAACTAACATAGCTGCTACGTTCCCTGATGGTGTTTATGGTCAGTGGATTCCTGTTATACCTGATAGCACTAGCAAGGTATTTGAAGCGAATAAAAAGAACCTCTTGTCTGGAACAGTAAAGCAATTCTTCACCAATGATGACGGAGCCACTTGGCTTACAAACGCTCCTGCTTTTGATAATATTATCAATGGGAGAGATGTCCCATATCCCCTAGGGCAAGTTACTTTATGGACTTACCCAACACCCGCTAACCCATATGTACTGGCTAATAATGCTGTAGTGATTGGTGAGCTTGGTGATGTGTTTGCTAGTAACTACTTCGGAGACCCTTATGGTGCAAGCCTTAATAACGCACTCCTAGGTAAAGTCGCCATAGGAACCACTGCACCCACATTACTGTATGGCAACAAGTTACGTAATTACGTACTAGTGAACGGGTATTTAGATGGCTACAGTCTCTACCCAACAGAGCATGAAGGTATACCTATTGGCATGGGGAATGCTGGAGCGACTGCACCAACAGTAAAAACCTTCCCGTACATCACATCTGAGAACTCACAGTATTATTTGCAGTGGGTTTATAAAGAGATGATTTGGGATACTGCGTTGGATAATAGCGCAGAGTTTAATATTAAGTCGGAGACTAATACAGTGTGGGTTGTAGGGGATTACTACCACATTACGGACGGGCCATTCCGAGGTCACTGGTATTGCGTTTATGACCCCAACACCGCACTAACTAACGCAATATTTTCAGAAGTAAATGGAAACTTAATAGGTTCAAATGGGTTTGTCTACTTTAAACGTTGGGACGGTAACGGCTTCGGTGATGACAACAAGTTCAACATCGTAAGCGGTGAATCAACAGTATTGGACGACAACGGTAACGCAGTACTAATAGGTCAGAAACGAGTGGCACTACCATTCTTCACAGGAAAATCATAATGATTGAATATAATACACTACTAGAAGTCCCCGTAGAAATACGGGAGTTTTACGAAGAAGTTACTGTTAGTGAGCGAACGGGTGAGCAAGTATCTGAAACATTTACTTATACTGATGAAGAGGGGGTAGAGCAATCTGGTTCACGTCTAGTAAGCGAGTATGCAGACGTTCTTTATATTAAAGAGTTACCTACTCCTGAGACTAAATCTAAGGCTGATTTAGAGCGTGTAATCTCATTATCTAAACCATCACGTGTAATTGACGCTTTTGTAGCTATGGTAGCCGCAGGAGAACAGCTAGAGTGGTTTAATGAATATAAAGATTATCTTGTTGCTGTTCAAGAACGATTAGAGTTAATAGCTAATTATGTTCCTGAGTTGGATGAAGATGGTGTTGAAATTCCTTTGGAAGAACCTGATGAGTTAGTAGCTCCTACTAGACCTGTTATACAAGACCTAGTAGCTATGAAAGCTAAAAGAGATAACGCAGCAGCACTTGCATCGTTTAAGTCTAGTAGACAAGTTCTAATAGACAACGCTGTCGTTGATGCTAATGGGTTTCAGTTTGATGCTGATGAAATATCAATCGGACGTATGGCAAGTGCAATACTAGCAGCCATTGCAGAAGAAGATACTTTTTCAATGTCGTGGTCTTTAGCAGATACAAGCACAGGTGTTATGACAGATGTAACACTAGCCGATGTAAAACTAGCACATCAACTAGCCGTATTGAATATGGCTGCAGTGTGGGGCGTTGTGTAAACAATAACTCCAAACAGCAAAAAGCCGAGCTATATGCTCGGCTTTTTTATTTATGATTCCATGCTGGCTTCAATAAACTCTTTTAACCCTTGTACCGTTTCTACTTTAGCAGTAGTACATAGATTTAACAACGCTGACTCCATATGTTTAATCCTAGTTTCATATGAGGCTATCATATCAAAATATATACCCTTTAATCGTAACTCTTCATTAACTTGTGCTTCCAAAACCGCCCTCTCCTCTTTCTGTCTCATCTAGTGTAGTTACAATGTTTATTGGTAACGTTACTACTGGGACTACTATCATTTGAAATAACCTGTCGTATTTATACAACATAGCCGTACTTGTGCCTGTATTTTTTACGTTGAGCATAATTTCTCCGCGATAATCTGAATCTATCCAACCCATCGTGTTAGCTAGACCTAGCCCTAATTTTCCGGTACTAGATCTGGGAGAAATTATTCCAGCGTATCCTAAAGGTATGGCAACCTTTACTCCCGTACCTATCATACGAGATGTCCCTGGTGTTATTGAAGCGTCATAAGATAAATATAAATCATATCCCGCCGACCCCAGAGTCCCTATTGTAGGGGTAAGTTTTTCTTCATTAACTACGATATTTAGCACAAAATGTCTCCATAGTTTTTATATTTTTAAGGCAAGGAAACGCTATAGCGTCCTCACAGAAAGAAACAAGATCTATAAGTTTATAGTTTTTAAGTATTAAGTCTGCGCTTGCATTTATATTCTGTATAAACTTTTGAGATCCCTCTAAAGGAATCTGATCGTGTATATCGAAAGCAGAACCATATTCTCTAACTAGATTATAAGCTCTTTTTATGCCCACACCTTCTACTCCAGGAATGCTGTCTCCAGTATCTCCTTGTAGCACTTTTATACTTAGGAATTGTTCTGCGGAATCACATGAATGATCGTCGTAGAAACACTCGTTAATATATTCTTTTCTAGTAATGAAAGAGAAACGACTAACATTATCTGCTAATAATAAATCCCAATCCGCGTCAGAACTTATTAACCACGTATGCTCAAAGCTGCTGCTTAATTCTCTAACTAAATAAGCGGCCAAATCATCTGCTTCTACGTACTCTAACCTAATCAGAGAATATTTAGTAGCGGCCAACTCTAGGGCTTTTTCATATCCCTCAAAGAATAATTTTACTTGTTCTTTTTCTTCTTCTGTTTGAGTAACGTATTTTGCTTTCCTACCTTCTTTATACCCAGGATCAATATTTTTCCTATACTTTGAGTACTTCAGATCTGCCGTTAAAATAACTTCTCTAGCCCCATAAGAGCTTGCAAAGGAATCTATAGTTTTAAGAAAATCTACTGCAAAATCTGTAGAACCTCGCTGTTTAAATCTAAACGCAAAGTTCATACAATCTATTATAAGTAAATTCTCCAAAGGCACAGAGTTTACTACTTGATCTAACTCTAGTATACTTTTCATTTTATTATTAACTCACTTATATCTTTTTTAGCCAACCACTCAGTAAATAGGTAAATAGATCCTGAGATCTCAGTATCCCCTAAACTTGATTGAAGTTGCATAAAATTAAGGTCTGGCAGGCTCTCTTCTATTAAGATTAAAGGCTTACCTCTATCTTTCTTAAAAACTAACGCAGGGATTCTGTTCATTTGTTTTGCTTCTCTAACACATTGATCCCACCAACCATATATATTGTTGGACTTAGCAGATAGTAAGTTTTCTTGGATAACTGTGTCTTTAAAAGACTTTAACTCGAAACAATGGTAGTAGTGGTTAGTTAAACAATATAAGTCTCCTTTCATACTACCACCACCGGATAGGGGAACTCTGTCCCATTTTACTCCTGTTTTCTCTGTTAAGAGGTCTCTTATAGCGTACTCAAAACGCGAACCTTTTTGGCTTTGAGCACTACTCATCTAATTTTAACCTTGATATTTTATTCTCCTTAATGACGTTCAGTCTAGAAGCAAGCGGGTGAGTATACCCATGACTTACTACTATTGTATTTAAATTTTCTTCGCTTAAAAGCAAATTAATCAATGTATCTTTACTTTCTGGGTCTAGTACGGCGACCACTTCATCTAAGAATAATAAATTTATATCAATTTTAGATATAGAAGTCAACATCTTTCTTACGGCCAACAATGTTGCGGTATTTACTTTGTTAAACTCTCCGCTCGATATAGACTTAATATCCATATCAACGCTATCAGATCTTAGATTAATTTGAAGCTTGGTCTCGTCCATTACGAACTTAAGAGTAAACTCCCCATCAGAAAGAACTTGTAAATATTCATTAATGAGTTCTTCGAATACTTTTACTAAAGATTCGATTTTATAAGCTATAAGACCTTTACTGCCCATAGAAGCTACTAACGTCTCGAGTCTGGCACATAACACGCTAGACTCCATAAGTTTTGTACTCTCTATTTTAAGTTTGGCCTGGTTATCTTTTAATTGAGCTTGTTTAATCTCTACTAAGTTGTTTGTGCGTATAGCAGCATCCCTTAAATCTATGCTATCTTGCATTTTAGAGTTTAGGTCTGCAATCTCAGCAGTTACTACTTTAATTTCTGCAACTAAAGTATCAGCAATAAGATATTCCGCAGAAACCGTAGGATCGTACCTACCACGCAACACTGCTAGTTCTTTGGTATAAGTTTCGTACTTATCTATTAAACTGTTGTGTGTTGTAGCTATTTTTATATAATCTTTTAACTTTTTCTCTTCTATGCTGTTAGAAACTAATTCGGCTTCTATATCTGCTATGCGTTGTAAAGTATCGGATATGTCCACTGGTTGTTTGCATGTAGGGCAAGTATCTTTAGCTAATTCTAACTTATATAGTTCAGAATGTAGTGCTGCGCTGATTCTACCATGTCCTTGGTATTGTATCTCTTCTCTAGAAATATGCGTAAGTTTTGTACTTATAGGTTCTACTACAAGATCCAAAGCGTCTAACTCTGCTTTCGCTTTATTGTTAGACTCTATGGCTTTATTCCTAGTTTTTATGTCAGCTAGTTCTGCTTTCTTTGTAGCCTGTAGGGTATACAACGCCTCTGTATTAATATCTTCTAGTTCAGGAACTTCTACCACAGTAGGTATAGTGCCTTGAGATTTTATAATAGAGTTTATAGTATTGACTGAGCTTTCCGCCCCAATCAACAGAGTTTTGTTAGCTTTTAGATTATCTTTAAGAATCAATTCTTTAGCAACATATTTTTCCAGTCCTAATAGTGATATTAGAAACTTTTTTCTAGTACTATCTGTAGCACTTATAAAATCTAAACTACTAACCATAGATTGATATACTATCTTAGTAAAAGTCATGAAGTCCACCCCAAAGATTTCTTCCATAGATTTGTATGTTTGAGTAGTAGTATGCCCAGAAATATCTTCATCATTTTTGTGTAATGTAACTTTTGTTGTGCTACCTACGGTCTTGTCTATAACGTATTGATCTACGTCTACAGTAAAACGGATTTTGATATTATATGTCGGTTTTGTACTAAACTTATTAAGTAGGTCGCCTTTCTTAATTCCTTTAGAGTTTTTGTTAAACAACCCTTCTTCTAGTATGATAGGAATAGACGACTTACCTGCGCCATTACTCCCAATAAGTTGAGTAACGGCAGACTTATTGAAGTGTACCTCATTGCTATCTCCATAGCTTAATATGTTACTGAACTCCATACTATTTATACTAATCATGCAATACTACCTTTTTAAATAAATCTATATATTCTGGGATACTAGCTGTATCTATCTTCTTAATCTGCTCTAGGTAAACTGATAGTTCTTGTACGATATTTCCGGACATAGCTAATGTGCTAGGACTACTAATATTCTTCGTAATTTTCTTACTTAATAACTCAGTACCTTTGATTCCCGCTAATTCTTCTAAGTTACCTTCAATCTCATAGATTGTGTGATCAACTTCTGTAGGTACTATCTCTTTTTCACTAGTTACAGTCGTTCGAATAAGCTGAGGGAGATCTAGTTCCACCCAATCATAGCATCCTGTATTAGTATCAATAACAAAGTAGCCATTTGAACCTGTAGTTTTATTCCTATGGAAAGAAGTCGTAAAAGGACTACCCGGATATAGCAGGTTTAGTTGTGAATTTTTGTATGAATGTAAATCACCCGCAAAAACACACTCATAACTTTCGTACTTAGATAAATCTATCTCAGGTTCTACGTGTGGAGGAATTTCTCCCCTCACGTGGGTAACTGCTATCTTGCTGTTAGTTTTAGGCCAAGTGTCTTTTAGAATATTGTAGGGTATATAATCTACACCGTCAATAGTATCAAACTCTCTTACAACAGAAAACCCAACAGAGTTAAGCATATTTGTTACATAAGAAAAACAATCTTTAGTCTTAGTAACCATCTCGTGGTTGCCTGGTATAATATACCCCCCAAGATCTATTGCCTCTAAGAAGTCATACATTAAACCAACCTCTTCTATAGAAGGTTTAGCTACGTCCAGTAGGTCTCCACCTATTACAACGTAATCAGCACCCTCAACCTTATTGATGCTTTCAGCTAGTTGTACAGTTCTATTATACTGCCAATCTCTAGGTACATTTTTTTGCCCTAGTTTAATGTGAATATCTGCTATAAATATAATTTTCATTTAATACCTAAAAGTAAAGGCGGCATAATAGCCGCCTTTTATTTAACTTAATTCGTTCATTGCTTCATCTTGAGAAGCAGAACCTTCACTTTCTTCAGCATCTACTTCACCATTGACATGTTTAGTCAATCTAGCAGATAGTGCAGCGTAAGTTTCTACTGGAAACAACTCTTCCATTGACTTAAGCTCTGCTAACTTAGCTAAGTGCTCATCTTCTAGAGGAGATGACTTACACTTTAACTGTTGCAGGGAGTATTCTACATTATATGCTAGAGGGCCAGTCTTGGCTCTAGTAACAGTAAGCCACATACCAGTATCTAGATCTGTAGGATCTACTTCTAGCTGTTGTGCTACTGAAATAATATCTGTAAGAATACCCTTTTTAAGTTGTAATATTTCTACAGCTCCCGTAGCGGCATTGATGACACGGCATTTGTAAGACCACTGACATCTAAGAGGCTCACCCTTTGCGTCTGATAATTTCATATCTGAGATAGGGCAGGGTCTAGTGTTAACAAACTTTTCTGTATTTCTATCGAATTGTAAAGCTTCAAAAGGCAAGTCTTTACCCTCAGCTCCTTTAACCCAATATGTATACATACAAATTATAGAGTCAGGTAAGATACGGAAAGTATTCGCACCGTCTACTAGCTTCATATATTTGATGTTTGATTTTTTAGCGCCGCCGTTTAATTTATTGAACTGTATAGCCATTTTTATTTTTCCTTTAGAAATATTATTTGTGTATCGGTTATTTGAATTAGTGGATTTTCTTTGACTATAGTTAAGGGAACCCAACTGGGTAGACTGCCTAGGCTTAGGTCTGTTATTCCTTGAAACTTATAATCTTCATAGCTACGTAAGGCACAGATACCTAAGTATTCTGCTTTCTGCCTGTCTGTAAGCCAAAAGCTTGCCACTATAGCTTTTGGGTTAACTATAAAATTCGGTCCTGTACTCCATTCTTTATAATAGTCTAGCATCTGAGCAGGTCTGCCGTGTGCTAGTATGAATATTTTTTCATAATCAAAACGTTTCACTTAGTTGCTTTTCCTCGATTTAACTATTATACAAGAATTTTACGTTTTTGTCAAAACAAACTTTAAATTATTTATCTTACTTGTTTTCCTGTTTCTCGATTTATGTAGTATATAAAAATTATAGCTTTTTGTCAAAGTATTTTTTAATTTATTTGATGCTTCCCATACTCTTTATTTCCCAGCCCTTATTAATGTAGAATCTTTTTCTGGTATTCTTTTGTCTATTGCCAGTGCTACCGTCCAACCCTATATCAACTACTATCGGAGTTTTCTTGCCCTCAGCCTGTCTCTGTATCCTACCTATTATCTGCTCCAGTAAAGGGTCATTACTTATAGGGGTTGCTAGTATTACACAAGATAATTCACTAACCGAAAAACCTTCTGAAAATATAGATTGAGTGCCCCAGAGCCCTTTAGCAATAGAGTCTTTCTTACCTATCTCGTCTAGTATTTTATCTCTATCTCCAATACTTCCCGTAATAAGCAGTGTCCTATCTTCGGTAAGCTTGTGTAGCTCTTCTAGTATAAAAGTTCTATCGAATAATACTAGTATTTTGTGCCCAGCATCCATGTATAGGTTTGCTAAGTTTAATATCTCAGTTTTATAGGAATGTGTAGAATACAGCTTATTTATTTGATTAGCCCAGGGAATAAATTCGTTTGAGCTAATGCTAGAAGCACTTTCCCATAGGTGTATCGCAGGACTCATTCTGTTTTCATCTTTACCTATAAACACGTTAGTACTAAAGTAATCTGGAAGAACACAGTGCAACCCATCCTTTCTTAATAATGTGCCAGATAAGCCAACTTTGTGCTCTGCTCTGAATGCGTCTATAGTATCTGTGAACGTTTTAGCAGGACAACGATGTACTTCATCTACAATAACTAAACCAAACTCATTGGCTAGCTCGGTCGCTTTTTTCCTGACGGTCTGTATGTTTCCAACTGTTATGGGCGCATCAAAATTCAGTTTACCACCACCAATAACCCCACACTTAATCCCAAACCACTTCTCTACTTCTTTTATCCACATATCTCTTATGATAGTGGTTGTGGTTATTATAAGTGTTTTTTGCTGGAACTTGTGCGCTATGCCCAAACCCGCTATAGTTTTACCCCAACCAGGTTTAGCATTAACTAATCCAGAAGTTTCTATAAAATCAATTGCAGCCTGTTGATCTTCTCTAGGCTCGAATGAAGGCTTGGGTATACTGGCAGGAGTCTTTGCTCGTTTGTCTACTATTTCATAGTCTTCCGGTATTAGATCTAGCCTACCCGAGGGTATGGATACAATTGAATCAGTTACTTTAATAATATTATTTATAACTAAAGGGTACGGAGATACAGGCATCTGACTTAGTTTATATACTAAATTATCATTTAGTACGGTACGTAGCTCCGACTTTAGCTCGCAATTCAAATATATTCTATTTGATACTACGGCTTTGTTTTTCATAGTTTTCTCCTAGTATTTGGTACTTTAGTATCTGTAAAATCATAAATTATGTCTACATTTTTAAATCGTACCACTCTAGCGTATGAAGCTTCGGTTGGGTAAGACTTAAATACTGTTTCGTATCCCTGTACTTTTAACAGCATGTTGCCGTCTGATGTTATTTCTCTGTACGTTATAAGTTTACATATTATTTTATGAAATTTTGTTGGTTTCCAGCGTATCAGGTTACCTTTAGCATCAATAAAGTTACGGTACTTATTAGATACAATACCAGATAGTGTATCTATTTTTTTATTCAATGGATATAATTTGTATGGTAGATCTAGTCCTAGAAGCAAAATCCTCCTTTTACTGTAGGAGGATTGCACTAGCTCTTTGTCTACAAAATCTAATATAAACCTACTCTTGGCAGTTTGTACTACTTTGTACTCATTTTCTTCAAACAATAAATGGTAAGGTCTTAAAGCGTACACTGGGAAGTGTATCATGCGGCAGCTAGTTCTGGGAACATTTTAACTAACTTACCACAAGAATAATCTTCAGAGCCGCCTGGTTCGGAATCTTCCTCTACTCCTACTGGACAATCACTAATAGAACAACCTCTGTCTATCTGAATAAATCTAGTTATTAGTTTTATATAACTTTCAACTTCTTCCTCTTTAACTACTGCTACAACGGAGTCATGTACTAAGGCAAATATCTGAGCATCCATACCTATACGCAAAATCTCTTCATCAGCACCAACAGCACCTAGTAATAAATGGTCAGAACTTACAGATTGTATCACAGCATTAAAGCCAGAACGCACCTCACCGGCTGCTACTCCTTTGTCAATAGAATTGACGTTATGTAATCTTCTCTTTCTGCCAAAGAAGTTGTAAACGTAACCTTTAGATTTAATTTCTCTATGAGTAGAATCAATCCAACGTTTAAGCTTCGCAAATTTAGTAAAGTAATCCGCAATATATTCTTTTGCATCATCCAAAGTACAGGTTTGTGCTTGCCCTTCCTCCGCAAATGCTAGGTTGACTGATTCTGCTACCTTGGCTGGGCCACTACCGTATAAAATACCGAATGTGATAGCTTTTGCTGCCTGTCTAAGAGCTGGGTATAGCTTTTTAACTTCTGCAGGAGTACATTTAAGGTTGAATACCATGTGTGCAACACTAGAGTGAAAGTCAGGATATTTCTTAGGATCACGTTTCATGTCAATAAAGATTTGTTTCATATTAGTATCATTGGATAATACAGCAGCGTAATATACTTCTGCAGTACTTAGATCCACTGCTACTATCTTGTAGCCTTCTGGTGCTTTGACACAACCTTTAATAATTGGATTGTCTCTGGGTAGTTGCTGCATATTAAATTTACCAGAAGAACTCAATCGACCAGAAGTTGTGCTAGTAAGGTTGAAGCCTGTCCTGACTCTAGAGTCTTTGTCTATAACTGGAAGCAACTTATCAATGTATGTGTTTTTCAGTTTGGTTTTCTGTCGTACTTCTAGTATTAGTCCCGGTAACTTATGTTGCTCTGACAATTCTTTTAGAACTTCTGAGTCTGTAGAAATAGCACCAGTCTTTGTCAATTTACCTGTCGGTTTTAAACTTAATAAATCAAACAATAAAATACGCAACTGTTTAACAGAACCTGGAAGGAACACATCACCCTGCATACTTTCTAAGGCATGCACTTCTGGATATGAGTATAGTTCTTTCTCAAGTATATCTAACTCATCCGTTAATAACTTCTTTCCAAGCACTAGCCTAGATTTAGAAATTGGTATACCTCTGTTTTCCATTTTAGTTAAAAAATGTAGCGCTGGAAGCATTAAGGTATTGTAGCAATTAAATAAACGGGGATTGCTCTCAAGTACTGGCTGAAACTTATTGTATATAGCCATAGTAGCATCAGTATCTTTGGCAGCATATATTTTGATAACATCCCAAGGAAACAAATCATAAGAAAAATCTGCCAAACCTATGCTATGTTCAGTACAATATGCACGTCTATACTCATCTAGTTCTCTATCGTAATCTCCAAGAGTACCATATTTCATAGTTAAAGACTTCAACCCGTGAGTACCCTGTCTTTCATCTAACAAGTAGTGCATAATCATTGTATCTTGTATGTTTCTACCAATAAAGTTGAGGTTGAGGTGATAGGTTAGAAAGTGCATATCAAACTTGGCGTTATGCAATACTACTGCTCTAGTATCTAATAGGTTTTGCATTAATGCGATACATTCTTCGTCTACACAATCTGCGTGTGCGTATACGCCTTGGTCTATTTTATGAGACAAAGAAATCCCAAGCAAATATCCGTCCCTGCAAGAAAGAGCAGAGGTTTCTGTATCTAAAGCTATAACAGGATAGTTTCCATCTACTAGCTTTTGTAAATAAGTTTTAAATCCAGAAGTTTCTTGGTAGAACTCATAGGTTCCTTCAAACGCTCGCTGGTTAGTACCGGACACAATAGCGTGAATGTTTAATACTGTAGCATCAAACACTGGTTTTGTTTCTGGTTTAAAAGCTAAAGCAGCAGGGCTGATAGAAGCTATGAAATTAGTTTCTCCTTTCTTGCCTGGGGCTATTTTGCCCGAATAATCAGTAACTGCTGTGGCTTTGGTAAACATTTTCAATGCTTCCGAGCCTACCAAAATTACCCAATCGTAAGCCTCTGGACAAAATCCAGATGGGTTAGCTTCGTGTTCTGCTAGTGATTGTATATTTAAATCTACGTCGCGCACAAGTACTTTAGACTGCTTTGTGCTACATAGATTAATAACATCGACACTACCTAGTTGATACATCTTTTCGTAATTAACGTTAGACGGACATTTCTGTACAACTGCTATTTTTATCATTTAATCTTTTCCTTATTTCTTAGTTAACAGTATTATACTTTATATTCCATCTTTTGTCAAATACTTTCTTATACTAATTAAGTGCTCATCGGTTAGTGTCGCAGGGTCTTCCCCATCTTCTAAAGGCAACTCTTCAACTATTACATCTGTTTGTTGTTTAAGCATTTTTGCAATGTTAGTGGAGGCACTGCGACCTGCGTTGTCCCCGTCTAATAATAAGTATACTGTATCTATTCCCATCAGTAAGAAGGGGGTTATTTTTTCTAGTATAGTATCGTATGTAACACTTTTAGTGCCAAAAATACTGACGGCATTTGTTATACCTTTTCCGTGTAAAAATAATGCGTCCATTAATCCTTCTACTAACACAATGGAGTTGCCGAGTGGCGTAATTCTAGGTGGGCTAGGGTACCAGGGGAAAGACACTCCCGCAGGGTAAGCTAAATATTTAGGGCTAATTTTAGAGTTTATAAATCTACCTTGAAAACCTACGGTAACTTCTCTATTATCTTTTATAGGGAATACTATCCTACCTTCCATCCCTATTTTGTCTGTTTTAAATGCTTCGAATTTTTTAATAACATCTGCTGGTATGTCTCTGTAAGGTTCATACATAAAAAAAGCATCTGTAGGTAGAGTAAACCCCGCCCAAGATGCCATCCGTAGATCTGTAATAGATTCTTTTATTGCAGTAATTCTAGCAGAAAATATATTTCTATATCGGTTAAACCTAGTAAATACATTTCCTTTATAACCACAACCGAAGCAATGATATGCTCCGGTTTCTCTACTTATTCTCATAGAGGGGTTTTCGTCGTCATGCTCTGTGTTAAAGCATGTAACTAATAAGTCTTTCCCTTTCGAGAAAAACGTTACCTCTTTTTCAGTTAATAATTTTTCTACTTCTGTCATATTTCCAATCCTTCAATAGGTTTACCGGAACCCACACTGTCTTCGTCATCTTCTACATCGAGCACCACAGGTCTAGGGTCTATTGTAAGAGTCTTCCAATCCATATGCATCAAGTATTTTCCAGTATCGTTAGCCGACCTAGCTTTGGATGTATTCAAACCTAGCAGCCCTGATTCTTTATCAGCCACTTCTAGTATTTGAGCAACGTCTGCGGCATCTAGTATACCTTTAGCGAATCTAGCCACTCCGGTATCATCAATTTGATATGGACTGACGATACATATGTTATTTTTTCTAGCACAAGTCTTCAGAGTCTTTGATATAACTATTTGAGGCTTCCAATCATACATGTCAGTGTTACCGTCTAGTATTACCTGGTTAACATAATCTACTACAACCAAAGCCAGTTTATCTCCGTATTTTGATTTAATACTAGAAATTTTAGAATCTATAGACCCTACGCTAAGTTGTCTGTCGTCTACTATTATTATACGACCTTCTTCTTTCTCTTTACATTCTCTATACAATACGTCCTGAAATTCTACTAAGTCTAGTTTAGGGGCTACAGTTAAATAGTCCGTTAGACAGGCTTCACCATTATCGAAAAGAGAAGCTAATGTTTGCGCTAATAATTTATTTTCTGCGTCTGTTGTTGTTTTCTTTTTTATGTTCCCATAAGGTACTTGAGACAATATACAGAGTATCCTTTCCATAGTCGCGTGTGCTCCATCTTCTATGGTAAAATATACTGATACATTTTTTTGTTTGTGTTGTTGTGCAATTAAATTAGCACACGTAATAGACTTTCCGCTACCTCGCTTACCACCTAACAAAACTAAGTCTTGCCTATAATAGCCGCCTGCTTCATGATCCCATTCATCGCAAATACCTGAGTATATTCTGTCTAACTGAGCGTCTTCTGCTGAACAGAATAGTTTCAAATCAGAAATAGTATAAACTACTTCGGAAGAACTAATTTTGTCTTCCATTTTTATTGGTAAAGCTGATATTTGTTCAATAAGCTCATGACGATCCATGTTAGAAATACTTTCTAGTAGACCCTCAAATAAATCTAACGCAGTGTTTTGTGCGTATTGATTAGCTAGCTCTTCTATGGCTACTTGTATATCAATGTTGTCGCAGTCTATCAGAGCTATAGATGCTAGTGCAGAAAGTAACTTCTTATCACGACTTCTATATACTTCTAGTTCACCAATGCTAGGAACAAATCCTTTATCTAAATAAAAGTCTTTTATAGTTTTAGCTACTGTTTTAAAAGAACTGCTGAAGTAGTCTTGGTTTAGTTCTGAAAAGTAAGTTAATGCGACGTCTTTGTCTTGTTCTTGTAATAGAAGGGATAACGTTACTCCTTCTATATTCATCTAAAGCACTCTCGGGGAGTGAAATATATTCATTAGTACCCCCTTAATTTAGAGACAAAAAAGGGCGGCGAAGTGCCACCCTTAGAAGTTTACTTTAGCTTACGCGTCTTTGTTATCTAGCTTTTCTCTACGACCTTCGCCGTCATAGTCTACACAACTTAAACCTCTGCGGCTTAACATAGATTTAACACCACGAGAAGTTTTACCAATAGCTTCTGCGATTTGATCTACAGTAGATTCTGCAACATTAATTTCAACCAACAAATCTACAGGCTCTTTAGCTTGGCTATTGGCTTGCTTAGGCATTGCGTCAATCTCTTTAGCACGTAAAAGGCTAAGAGCTTTACCACGAATACTAGTGATAGGTTTGTTGAAAGCTTCAGCGATAGCTTCGATAGTAGCACCTTGAGAGATAAGAGAGACTAATTCTGCTTCTTCTTCTGGAGAATACTTACGAGGTGCTACTTTCTTTTCTGCTTTACGTACAGAACCAAACAATTCCATATTAAGTAACTTACCCTGTACTTGCTTAGCGTTGAATGTGCCTTCTTGGAACAATTCTGCGATTTCTACATAAGTATACTGACCGGCGTTAGAAGTAACAAAGTCACCCAAGGCTGATTCTTGCTCTGGTGTCCAAGCTGGTGCTTTACCCGCTGCTTTATCTACTTCGAAATCTAGCTTACGTAGTTTAGCTCCAACTGAGCGTGCGCTTGTACCCATTTCGTCTGCAATAGTTACCAAGTCTGCTTGAGAGACTACGCCTGTTCCAGCTAGTGATACTAATTTTGCGGTGTTTTCTTCGTTCCAACTAATTTTATTTGTCATATTTTTCCTCTAGAATTTTTATTGTGGTTATAGTCAATCCATAACCTACGGCTTTTTTATATGAAGATGAAGAAGTATTCCCATCTTCGCTTATTAGATATTTTACTTGTTTTGTGACGCCAGACTTAATTTGGAAACCTAGAGAAGATAAGTAATCTGCTGCTGCGGTTCTGTTGTTAAAATCTGTAAGTTTACCTGTAATACATACGGTAGGTAGTACGCTATCAGAGGGGGCTGTCTTAGGAAGTACTTTAGAAAAATGTACTTCCCAGAAAGCTTTGTAATCTTCCCACTCTGTGTCAATCCATAGTACTAAGTTAGATGCTGCTATGTTCCCGAGACCCTGCTTTTTGCACATATCATATGTAATATTCGCTATAGAGTCGAAGTTTAGTTTTCGCATTGCCCCATCCCCAATTAGAGGAATTGAACAAGCAGCTAAAAAGTCATTAGGAGAAATTCCTAAATCTAGTCTGTTTTTAACAACTTCTACTAACTTTGTAGCCATATGTGCTGAGAGGCCATTAGCTTCTAAATCACTAGCTGTTAATTTTATTAAGTCATTAAAATTTGATAGCTTTAGCTTGTCTAAAGTAGACGCACCAAAACCTTTTATCTTTAATTTTTTACAAAAGTTTTGCAACTTCTTTGAATACTGTGCAACACACTCTTTAGTGTTTAAACAAAACAACTGTGCATTTACTCTTGTTAGGTCAGATCCACAAGAAGGACACTGTGTCGGAGCTATTATTTTCATCTCTTTCCTCAATTTCTGAATCTATTATAGACGTAACTTTGCAAAATTGCAAGTGTTTTTTTAAACTTTTTAAAGGTAATACCGCTCAATCCAGTCTTCCGATAATAGAGGGGATTATCTCACCCGCTCTAATGACTTTTACCGTACAACCTATCTCTAGATTTAGGGCTTCAATGTATTCTATATTATTAAGGGTAGCCCGACTTACATTGGCTTCTCCTATAAGAACAGGCTCAAGTATAGCGATTGGAGTTACTTTGCCAGATTTTCCAGTATTCCACTCAACTGATATAAGAGTAGTAGTCACATATTCTTGCTCTTCCTTGTGGGCATATGCACCTCGTGGAAACTTATCTGTAAAACCCATATGATTGAAAACAGAGTTGCTGTCTAGCCTAAGCACAGTGCCGTCGGTTGGATACTCACCTAAGTCAGAAGTTACAACATCAAAACCAAGATTGATCAGAGTTTCTAGATCTTTAGTATAAGTATCTTCTAAACCCCAAATGTTACATCTAGCTTGAGCATTATAAGCTATAAATCTCATACTACCGGCGTCTCTGCGTTGAATAAAGGATATTTCATTCAGTTGCTTTAGCGCACCACTAGCATAATTTCTGCTATTATCAACAGTAGATAAAGCTACAACTTCTCCAGTTATTTGTAATAAAGGCTCATCGGTTTCTAACTTATGAGGAACACCACGTAAAAGCTTAGCGTTTCTAGTAATACAAGCACCCTTGATACCGTCACCGCGTGTAAGTGCACGAACTAGAATACCTTTGACGTAAGTAAGTGCTACGGCTGCTCCGTCCAGTTTTACGGATGCTACTAAGTTACCTGAAACAGGTGGAGTACCATCTTTGTCGTAGTGCTTTTTTAAAGAAAACATACGATAAGCATGTGGCACATCGCCCAGACCTAGGATCATTTGTCCATGAATCTGTTCTACTGCGTCATACTCTTCATTAGTAATCTCAGGAGTACCATTATAGTACTGCTCACTCCAATATTTCAACTGTTTGGCTATTTGTAGCATTCCTAACCTCTTCTATAACTTCGTCAAGCACTTCAGCAGTACTAAGTGTACTTTTTAGTGCATTATACAACCTGGATGTAGTATGTAAACTATAAGGTAGAGTCACTCCGTTTTTTGACGGGGCATACTCTCCTTCAAAATTCATATACCACTCACGTATACCCATATAAGTTTTATCTCTAAAAGTAGAAATAGTAAATCTATACTGTATACCTTTCGCTTCGTTTTCTATGATAATATGTTCTGCTACATCGGTAAACCCTTTGTAGGAGTCATTATCAGACATAATTTTTTAATACGCTAGATAGTGGTGTCATTTGTTTAATACTTGAGTATTTAATAACTAAAGGACGATGGTATCGCCAGTTCCACAATAAAATCTCATCATCTTTAGGTTTGATATATTTAATTCTAGGTAACATATAATCCTCTGTAACCTCGGCAGTACATATACCGTATGTTACAGAGTCTTGGTTTTTATAGTACATGTAAAAGTCGCCCATAGAGGCGGCTTTCTTTTCGAAAACCGCTTTTAACATATTAACTCCCTGTAGCTTGTAAAAGAATACCAGCAAAGTATTGAGCTGCTTTACCTGTCATTTTGCCTAGAATATCTTCGTCTAAAGACTCTGGGCTTTCAGTTGCTTGAAGAATCAAGTTTCGTAAAGTCTGGATAGCTTCTGCCTTATTTACTCTAGTACCGCCAGTTCCTGTAGCAGGAGTGGTAGATTTTGATTTTGCTGGTGTGGCTTTAATATAAACACCTGCTGAAGATAACATTTGGCGAACACCGTTTGGAGTCTCACCGTGAGTATCTGCTAAGTCTTTTACTACTTCTACTGAAGATTTAGCTCTATCTTCGTCAGTAGTATACTCAGTTTCCATAGTGGTTACATAAGAATCTACTACTAGTTTACGTTTTTCGTCTGTCCAAGCCATTTTATATTTTCCTGTTTTGTTATTAGTGAAAGGTTATTATACGTTGATTTTGACTTATTGTCAATTTGTTTTTTAATCTTTGTTAGCCTTAGTTTTCTTATTAGCCTCTAGCAGCGTTTTATTGATTAGATGTTTTATCTCTTCAGTGCTTAGGATTTCTGGGCTTAGTTTACCTAGATGTACTCCGATAGCTTCTAAATGAGCTAGATTGCCTAGTTCGCAAGATGCTTGATATGCGTACTGCATAATACCCTCTCCCCAAACTCTGATACGATAAGCATTGCCAAACAACGACATAACTTTTGCTATGCAATTGTATTTAGCCGACCAAACAAACTGTCCTATATCAAAAGAATCAGACATACACTCTTCTGGAAGAAGCGGGGGACTTAGTTGATCAATCTTAGTATGAGTTCTAATTAGCGCACCATTTTTGACAAGATGATGCTTTATGGTATCAGCACTTCTATAGTAGATCTCTGATAATTCTTGCATAGAATAGCCACTCAAATGGTCTGAGATTATCTCAGCGAGTTCTTGAGAAGTAACCGCTTGTTTACGCTTTTTAGCGCGAATTTCTTTATCTACACGAAGTTTATTATCATACTCCTCAAGCAAAGCTTCCATTGTTTTATTGTTGGATACTCCTAATATATCGCAAGCACCTTTCTTAGTGCCACCACCGTCAAGCCATAGCTTTGCTCTTAGTATTACATCTTCTGGTATATTCTTTCTACGTGCCATGTTTATCTCTTTTCTCAATTTCTAAAAACATATTATAACAACAATTCAGCTTTTGTGCAAGCTATTTTTTTCTTAAAATTAGCTATGTAAGCCTCATAGTTACTGTGTAGTTTGCGAGGGACGGGAAGCAGTTCAAAATACTCAAAATTTTCCGCTATGTAGTGCGGCAATATTCGAGATAGATTATGAAAAGCACCCTCCGTTTTTGGTATCGGTCTTGGTGGGGTTTTAAAGTAATTCATTAATTGTCTCCGTTGATTCTCTAAGTTCTGGTGGTAAAATTATTCCATCGGTGTACTCACAGTACTTTGTATACCATTCTAGTAAATTAGAAGATGTTTTCTTAACGCCACACCTACTAAGTATCTGTTTAGTTTTATTGATCCCACTTTGAGAGTTTATTCCCTGCAAAGAACCACCTACAGCCAAGTAAAACTCATTCGGTCTACTTCTCAAAGCAATCAGTAGGTTTTCTACGCTAGCCGACAGAATTTCTTTTCCAAAAGATTTATATAACTTATGAAAGTATTCAGCGCATTTATCTGGTTTTTCTTTAAGAAAACACGCCACATCATCCCAAGCTAACTCGTCTACATCATAAAAGAATTTTATCTTCTCTTTCATTTCATAGGCATCGTTATGTCGTGCTTGCGATACACTTTCTTTGGCGTTTAATATAGCCATTATTCTTTCTATCAAGTATTCTTCTTTATCTACAGCTTCTTTGGGATTATCGTAAGGAACGTCTATAACTTCTACTGTAGCACCAGACTCTACCAAATAGTAATTAAACGTGGCTACATAAGTTTTATACTCTCGCTCCCTCCTAGCTGCATAAGCTTTCCTAGCTGTGGGCAAGAAGTCTTTATCAACTGTCACACTAGAAAAACCTGTAATAAACTGTTTCATAAGACCAAAATAATAATGAATAGTCTCAGGTGAGCGTTCTCGCATCATAGCCTGGAACCTCATATTTGGTGTGTGATTCTCAGATGTGGTCAAGATAAACACAGTATCAAAATAATTAAAGTCTACCCCATTAGTAATACTAGGACTACATATTAATGCGTCTACCTCTTGTCTACGCAAAGCTACGGTAGTATTATCTATAATATCACGAATATCATGATCGTCAGTAGATGAAGAATGAACTACCTTTATAACTTTGCTAGGCAACAATCTATTGAATGCAGTCAAGTACTCATTGATAGCTTTTGGCGAAGAATCGGAAACTAACAAGCATTTATCTCCTAGCTCTAAGTGTCCCTGCAAAGCTCCCCATAAAGAACTCTCTTTAACATGTTTGTACGCAGGAACGCCCTTTAGATTTTGACGTTTGTGCGATACTCTGTATAGATTCCTAGAACCTTGCATTAACTCTACATATTGGGCTACTGTTTCTTCCGATATATCCCCATCACTTATTATAACTCTATCTGTATTTTGCAACAACTCCCGTAGAACTTCTATTATGATAACTCGCTTTTCTTCGCTTATTATTGTAGCGAACAATAAATTATTCATCAGAGAATCTGCCTCATCTATAAACAAAAAATCAAAGCTATTAGTTAAGTCTTTGATTTTATAAAGAGAGTGCAACGTGCCAGAAAGACGTTGAACCTTACCTGTAGCAAAGTCTAATCTTCCTTTGGGATTTCTAAAGTCTCGTGCAGGGTTGAATCTTTTCGTGTTTGATTCTACTAAAGCCGAAGTATCTGTCAAAGCTAGGAATCTACCCTCGATGTGTCCAGACTTTAACCACTGCTCTATGTTATAAGTTTTCCCCGTCCCTAGCGTAGCTTTTAAGAATACTACAGAATCTGGTGGTGGGTATTCTCCCATATTTAGAAACTTTTCTTCACCACCACCACTAATAGTTTTCAGTGGGAGACCCAAACATTTTAGAGGTACCTCGCGAACAGAGCAAGCTTTAACATTAGATACAGCACTAGCTATACCCTGTGAAATATAGTTTTCTAGCTCACCTGGTCGTTTACTATCCAATACATTTGTTATATCTTTTCTTAGTAAATCTAAGCAATACTGGGTTTGTACAGCAGTATGGTATGTAGCAATAACAGCTTTACGTAAACCAGAAGTAGAAGAGCCCCAATCTTTCAAGGCATTAATCCTATTAGATAGTTCAAGAGTTTGAAGGGTACTACCCGTGATAGCATTCAAATATGTTGTACGCTCAAGGTCGGTAGTAACTGCTGGTTTTACATAACTAACGTAATCCTCGGGGACATAGCAACGATTCCCATAATTATATCTCGTACGCTTACCTTTTAATGGGTCTGACAAAGTCTCCTCAAACATAGGATAAGCGGTATAGTGCGCCTGTATATCGTTATATAGTGATACGTCTATTAAGTTTATATTTGTTTCGAACCTAGATTTAAAAGTGCTATTGACACTATAGAATAGGTTCTTTAGTTGAGACTGGTCTACACAATCATAGTTCTCTAACCATAAGTGTAGCTTTATAGTCCTGCTAAGTCCTGCGCTCGATGATCCCTGAGCAATAAAGCCCATGTCGTCTGGAAATATATTAGGATTACATTTATGTAAAATATTACACACGTATAGTCCCTGTCCTACTATGTCCGTAGGTTCCAAATCCATTGGTAAATCCAGCTCATCAATGTCCATACAGATTATTCTACTAGCTTCATTCTTTACGAATTTAGCCTGTCTAAATACTGTATCTCCCATTTTAGCGTTGATATATTGGTGCCGTATTATTAGAGCTTTGGGGTCTTCGCCAAGCAGCTCTAGTATAGGCTTTAATTCCGTTAACGAATCTGGGGTATAAAAATCTCCTAGCTTAAACTTCTTTGGGAAGTTGGCTTTAAGTTTATTGCCTTGCTTATCTATTCGTTTAGTTAAAAAGGTGTTTTCTCTAGTTATTCTAAAAAACTCACCGTGCTTATTTCTATCGTTGTAGTCACAAGCATGTAGTACTGAAATAGTCATTCTAAACCTCTATAAAGGTTATTGAGGATTCTATAGACGGATCTATTTTGTTGGAGACGCTTAATGTGTCTAAGTTTACTTGGACTGCTCCAAATTCTCTAACACATCCTATAATCAAGGACAACACATTTTCTATGTACTGTCTGACTACTCGGCAGTCTTCTTCTTCTGGTAGTATGAAATTATCTACGTCCAGGTCATCTAACTCAGGGTTGTAAGGTTCGTACGACTGCACCATTATATTACGGACAGCGTCCTGAACTAACTCAAATCCTTCTAGAGTAAGATAAATATCCATATCTAGCGAGGTCAGTCCCTCTGTTGAGTAGCTTAGATGTTTGGGCTTTCGCACCACGATTAAGTTATACATTGTTTATTCCTGTTTGATTTTTTGTTACTGATTTTTTGGTACCTACACCTTTGGAGTATACCCTTCCAGGCCGTGTGCGCTGTCTTAAACCACCTTTTTGTCGTACCTCGGTACAGTGGGTGGCCGATTTTCGCGCTAGAATAGCTAGCTAAAACATCTTACGATGCCAACACCCTAGGCTTACATCATTACAATGCATCCACGGTTAGTACCCTGATCGTGGGTATTATGTTTCCGACACATGCCCTGCGCAAGCTCCCGCTGTACGTTTCTTTGTGTCAGGAGAGGTTAATCAACCTCTGAAGTTCTGTAGGCTCGGCCTACGCTACACCTAATAAAAGGCTCTTGGATTTGCGCCGAAGTCTTAAACAAGAAATTACTCTGTAATCTCAATCTAAGTATCTATAATATATCAAATATATTAATTTGTCAATATATTTTTTAAATTATTTTTTATACTTAATTTTGAGGGGTACGGCCTTGCTATCTAGTAATGCTCTGAGTCTAGTGACGGTATCTGCTACAGTGCCTTCGACCCGTAACTCGACCGATTTAATATCACACCCTTTCTCTAAATCTTGCTCCAGTACATAGTCCCTAGAATCTCCCTCAAAAGTATAGCCTTCTCGCGATAACCTAACAATTACTATACTCTTACCATACATCCTATATACGGCGTTAATCTCATCTGGGAAACCCCCATCGCTAAAGACCGCGTTACTTTGCTGCAACACCTTTTTTATTGCCCCAGCTGCTAAAGTACCGAAGTACTCTTTACCAAAGTAGGGCTTACACAAAACCTCAGAGATATGTATTAAAAAGCTTCTAGGAGAAAATCCCAAAAGAAGAGGGGTTTCAACCTCTTTTACGTCTCTGTTATTGTACAGCTCAAAGTACTCAGCAACCCCTAAACCCGACAGTACCATCGCAATCTTGTGGAGTTGTTCCTTAAACTCACACCTAACAAAACGATATCGACTACACAGCTCTTCAGCTATAGAGTCTTTCCCGGACCCAGGGGGCCCATTAAGTATTATTATCTTGTTCATGTTCTCTCCTCTAGTTCAGTTAGGTCTACGCCTATGTAGTAGAACATCTCATCCCACTCCTTCGATATTCGGTACCCTAATTTACTGAAAGTGTAGTCGTAGTAGATCTTACCTACGGGACGTTGCCCCCGTAAAGAATCTGGAGAGGTGAGAATAGTAATCTTTTCCTCTCCATTAGTGAAAACGTTGTACCCTGTTCTAGTCCAGTCGGTATTCACTTTGATGTACAGTACGGATTGCTGAAAAGACCCTGTTACGTAGAAGCTATTCATCTGTAGTACAACTCTCTAGTTGCGTTTGGTATTGCCTAGCAGTATAAGCTAGAGCTAAATCTACTACGGCTGGGGGTGTGTGTACTCCCGTATCTTGCCATCTCCATGCCCCATGAGAGTTTTTAAAAACACTTACCGTCTTAGTTCTATTAACCAAAAACTTTGTTTTCGTAACGTCCACGGTAGCCCAAAAAGAGGGAGGCATAAAATCTCCTACACCTGGTTGTACTTTCTTCAACTTAAAATTACTTATCTTCATAAACTTCCTCGATTAATTTATAGAAAAACTATTATATCAAAATATAAGTAACTGGTCAAGAAGTTTTAAAAACAGTTTACAAACCCTGCGTAAAAAACTACGCTTGACATTTGTTTAGTATTTGTGTATTATTTATCTAGACCAATACTGGTCTTATTAGTTAAAAGCAATTCTATAAGGGTATTAAATGTCACGAAAAAGAAGCGAAAGTAAAAGAAAGGATTCTAACCTAATTTGGGACAGGCCTCCACTTAAAGCTAAAAATGATAAACAAACCGAATATATAAACGCAATACGTAACCAAACTGTAGTGGTTGGGACGGGTGTAGCAGGCTCGGGAAAAACGTTTATAGCAGCTACAATAGCAGCTGATATGTTTGATGATCCAAGAACTAATATTGAGAAAATAATTATAGCTAGACCTAATGAAGTTGAAGGTACTAAGTCTATAGGGTTTTTGAAAGGCTCGTTAGTTGAGAAGATGGGTCCCCTGGTAGCTCCAGTGTCCAATGTCATTAAAGACAGGCTTGGTGCTAAAAAGTTTGAATATTTAGTAGATAATGGTTCTATAGAATTTTTACCGCTAGAATATATTAAAGGGTTGACTTTTAATAATACTTTTGTAAT
>Ga0196889_1000016_pt1 | contig 46931 bp, 53 predicted proteins | sample VirMetDEL_Nov_12_FD_166415 | JGI IMG/M metagenome (GOLD analysis project Ga0196889, IMG submission 166415) | Aqueous microbial communities from the Delaware River and Bay under freshwater to marine salinity gradient to study organic matter... | ecosystem: Environmental > Aquatic > Marine >...
TTTGAAGGACTAGACAAATCTACCCAAGCCGTTCCGTTGTACCCTTCAAATACGTTTGACAAATATCGAATAGTACCCGCATTGGTATTGGCTGTTGTGCCTATCCGAATAGCTCCGTTTACGTCAAGCCGCTCGGTCGGACTAGTGCCGCCGATATGTAATTGACTATTAGCATCCACCCTAAGTTGAGCCAAAGAAATTTGCATATATGCAAAAAATAAAACCCCTAATAATATCTTTTTCATGTTAATTTGATTTATAATTTTATTCTAACATCTGTCCCTATTCTGTATAGGGAAAATTGTAATAAGTCAGTATCCGCAATTGCTGCGGCCTCATTTGCGTAATTTTCTAATTCTGCTATAACGTTTGTTTTTCCGTTGACTTGTTTGACGTTTAATTCTGCAAATCCATTAGCAATATTTGCGGTATGTAATAGTTTAGCTCCATCTTCTTCTATGGTAACAGAACCAAGTATTCCGCTTTTTCCGTAGATTAAATTCGATTGCGTATTAGTGAATTGAAGGTTACTAGTTGCACCATTGCTTAGATTATTCTGTAAGCTCCAAGTTCCTGTATTAGTGTGAGATGGGTTTGCGCTTCCTGTCAAATTAGTACTAAGCATGTTGGTTTTGTTTGTTGTAATCGTCAACAAACTAGGATTGCTAGAATCTAAATTAAAATCCGTTGAATTAAATCTAATTATAGCGTCATTTATTAGCGTGAAATTAAGATTTCCTGTTTCTTGAAATATTACTCCAGTAATACCATCAGCGCCTGCTGGCCCTTGTGGACCTTCTGGACCTTGTGGACCTTGCTGACCTGGTGCTCCTACATTACTATTTATATTAGATAGTGCTGTATTCAAATCGTTATTTCCTGCCGTGGTGGGGTCTGTAACGGTTACATCTGTACCTAAGATTTTTTCAAATTCGACTTGTCCAAATGTAGTTATATTTTTCATAAATCCGCCCACATTCGTACCACTGGCTGGCTGAATATTTACTGTACCGCCTTCCCCATCTATTAAAATACTGCCTCCTGCTGTTGCTGCAATTCCTATATCTTTTGCTTGCACCGTGAATGCGCTACCTGTACCACTAGAAGCAAACCAAAGCCCTTTATTATAGTAACTATATATTCTAGTACTTCCATTTGCGCCCGTTTGTGTTTGGTTGGCGCTTGCTAAGTTGTTTATAGTAGGCTTATTTGTTAAATCTGTATAACTACCAGAAAACAGACTAGGCTTGTTCAAAACCAAGGCATCCCCTGTAGTGGCATCCCAATCCGCATTTACATTGACCTCCGCACCTGTGGCAATTCCCGCCAATTTTGTAGCATCCGCACTTGGATAGGTATTCTTTGCCGTGTTCGCCGTTATTGCGCTTGCTTGTCCTGCTGTGATTGTCGTAGGCTTTCCTGAAACATTTGCCCATGTAGGGGCTATAACAGCATTAAATTCTGTTAATGAAATTTTCTTTTCTTCTGTAGCATCAGCATACACAAAATAAGAGGTACTTATAGGAGTGTCATCCGTGGGCAATTCTGCAAAATTCAAATAAAGTTCTGTATTTATTGCCTCTAAATCTAAACCTAATCCAGTTGTAATAAGATTGTTTATTGTAGGCTTATTTATTAAGTCTGTATAACTACCAGAAAACAGACTAGGTAAATTTGAAAGTGAATTATAGTTACCATCAAACAGACTAGGTAAATTTGAAAGTGAATTATAGTTACCATCAAACAAACTAGGTTTATTTAGTATAAAAGCATCACCTGTGGTAGCATCCCAATCAGACTGCACATTGACTTCAGCGCCTGCCTCAATCCCTGCCAGCTTGGAAGCATCTGCACTTGGGTAGGTATTCTTTGCCGTGTTCGCTGTGATTTCATTGGCTTGTCCTGCTGTGATGGTTGTAGGCTTATTCAAAATCAAAGCATCACCTGTGGTAGCATCCCAATCAGACTGCACATTGACTTCAGCGCCTGCCTCAATCCCTGCCAGCTTGGAAGCATCTGCACTTGGGTAGGTATTCTTTGCCGTGTTCGCTGTGATTTCATTGGCTTGTCCTGCTGTGATGGTTGTAGGCTTATTCAAAATCAAAGCATCACCTGAATCAGCATCCCAATCAGACTGCACATTGACTTCTGCCCCTGCTGCAATCCCTGCCAGCTTGGAAGCATCTGCACTTGGGTAGGTATTCTTTGCCGTGTTCGCTGTGATTTCATTGGCTTGTCCTGCTGTGATGGTTGTAGGCTTATTCAAAATCAAAGCATCACCTGAATCAGCATCCCAATCAGACTGCACATTGACTTCTGCCCCTGCTGCAATCCCTGCCAGCTTGGAAGCATCTGCACTTGGGTAGGTATTCTTTGCCGTGTTCGCTGTGATTTCATTGGCTTGTCCTGCTGTGATGGTTGTAGGCTTATTCAAAATCAAAGCATCACCTGAATCAGCATCCCAATCAGACTGCACATTGACTTCAGCGCCTGCCTCAATCCCTGCCAGCTTTGCATCATTTTGTAATAAATATCTTACATCTAAGGTTGTTGTATCAACTCCAATAATAGTGCTTAATCCATCTGTATTTAATTCAACCCCCCATCCTTTTTTCATGTATAATTGACCCCCTGAACCTGACAGCATAAAAATTGTTCCTAATGTATCACCTGAACCATCCAGTAGGGGTGAAATTGCAACCATTTGATTATTTTCATCTATCAAATTATTCATACTAGCCGTGTCTATTACTTCAGTAACTAGCACCCATTTCGCCCTACCTGACAGGTCATAAGATTTTAGCATGTATCCTGCCCCTGGTGCTGGTTTAATCAATGCAGGGTTCATGCCCTCATTCTGAGCGCCCAAAAAAGAAGAAATACCTAAGAATAATATAATTGTTATAAATCGCATCCAATAAAATTTATGTCCAATATTGCCCCGTCATCTACTTGGAAACCGTCACCCCAATCAACATAGGTTTTGACAGAATAAAGAACATTATTACCTGTTAAGATTTCCTGACTACTAGTAATATAACTAGCTGCATAATAATTTTTTGATTCATTCAAAGTGCCTGACAAAACTAAAAAATCGTTACAAAAGCAAATAGGGTCATCTACAATCAAAGTTTTCATAAGAAAGTGACTGGCAGCGTTGCAGGTGTTTCCTATTAGGGTAACTTTTACATCTATGCTATCAATACTATTATCAACATTGTAAATAGGAAAATGAAAAGTATTAATATTGGAAGGGTTAATAAAATGCTGAAACATTCTAAAATATTGAGGTTCAAAACTATAGTCTAAGCCTGTTGCCTCAATCAATACGGTGTCGGGCGTTCCTGTATAGCCTACATGAACAGGTATTACATGTTCTATTATATCGAATTCGCACACTTTGATACCTATAGTGTCTACACTACAAACCTGACTACTAGCCAAATTGCACCAAAAAATAAATACTAAAAATAAATACCTCATATTCTTAATTTTATTCTTACAAATTCATTCATCAAAACTATTACAAAGGTGATTCTGCGCCTGTTGCCTGAACCATCTAAACCAATTGTATAATCCCTACCATGCGAACAGGCAAAACCATCCCTAATGACTTCTAATTCATTGTCAATATTGGCAATAGGTAAATCAAAGCTGACATCAATAAAACTACTGCTGCCAACTGTTGCTGTATCTAGTACTAATAGGCCATTTCCTATTCTAATCCTGCCCTGTTCTTTTCGGTGATAGTAAACGCTTATACTATCATTTTCAAACTGAATGCTATCAATCGAATTGTTTAATAAAAAATTCAATGAATCGGCTTGCTTTTTATAGTTCCTGCTTTCAATCGAACTTTTCAAAACAGGGCTAACAGAATTTTGATTATCTGGAACAACTGCCAAAAAATCTTCTTTCAAATTTTCGCTTATTTGCCCTGTACCAAAAGGGGGAAAGTTTTTGCCCCCTTCGGTTTTTGTTACCGTCACGCTTAAAGAAGAAAAAGTAGTGCTGTTTATAGCATCAATAACATAAAGCTTAAAATTTGCATCTGTTAAAACATACCCCTGTTGCACCTGTGATGGTAGGTAATTATTATTTGTCTGGTCAATGAACTTTTTTAGATCTCCTGTATAAGTAGAATCTGAAACAAGTACAAAATTAGTACACTCTATAGATGCCCTAAATTGTGCGCTTACTTGAATAGTAAGCGCCACAACCAAAGCAAGTACGAGAAAATTATATCTTAGCATATTAATAATTTGCTGTTAATTTAAAACCTTCAGTACTGAACCCGTTCAGGTTTGATGCTCTGATTTGCACCGTTCCAGTTGCGGTCCTTTCTTGAAAAATAGATACAGTAAGCTGCCCTTTGGGGTCGCTTAATACTTCATTGTTTCCAGAATTGACCAGTTGCAGATTTGCGAAATATTCATCTATTCCATCTGTGTTGATATTGCCCCCTGAAATCGTAATATTTATAGACAAATCACCTGAACCATCCCAAACACTTTCCCCTGTGCCACCTCCAAAACGCCAACTTTGTAAATCTGTACTATCCCTATCAAAAGCAAGGGTGAAAACTCCATTATTCCCTGTAAATGTAGGGGCTTTGCCTAAGTATTTTGCGTGTATATCCTGACCAGAACCATTTGCAATTGTTGCTAGTATCGGTTTGCTAGAAATTGCAGCGTTAAGGATTGCCAAAGCTGCCCCCTCTAGGGTCAACCTAGTAGCCATGTTGCTAGTTTGGGTTGAATCTAGGTTAGATAAATCTAAGTCAGTTGTTAATGTTCCATTGGCTGTTGTGCCTCCAATCGTTTGAACTATTGCCGTTTGATTGGAAGTAAAAGTAAAAGTGTCTTTTGCTTGGATAGTGTTTGTACCATCTGAAAACAGAATAAAGCTACTGTCTTTCAAGGTAGTGACAGCCGTTGGACTTGCGCCAATTGCAAGGGCAATACTATTTGCATCACTTGCCACTAAGTTTGCATAATCAAGCGTGAAAACGCCCCCTGTCTCAGTCAAAGATGGGCTGCTGGCAGGGTCTATGCTTACTTCACTAAGTTCTATCCATGCTGCACCTGTCCACCTGTAAAATATGCCTGTTGTAGTGTCAAAATATCCTATGTTCCCATTTGTGGGCGCTCCGCTTGGCGTTCCTGCTTTATATTGGATTTTGTTTAAATATTCCCATGCTGACCCTGTTCTATCCCAAACCCAAAGCGATTTATCAGCATAGTTAAAAGCAACTTCGCTGCCTAAAGTCGTTTCTGCTGCGGTGTCTGGCACGCCCGAAAAATACCAAATTCCTGCCCCCTTTTCGGGCGCTATACTCGCAAAGGCAAGCAATAAGAAAATGATAAAACCAAAGATTATATTTTTCATGTTATACTGTTTTATTTATTAATGCTGTGCCATAAGGTACTGCACTTTCATGCCCGTGACCTGCATAATATATTCCATCTGAAGCAATCCCCCCAGCATCTGCCAAAGCGTCTGAAGTGTAGGTAGTTGTAGGGTTCAATTTCCTTATTGCGTTCTTAGGTAAGCCATAAGGATTCCCTATTGTGACTGCATAACAAGAATCGTCTGTTAATGCTGCGCTGGCTTCGGTGTCATTGAAATAGGATAGGCTGGCATCTAACTGGACAACTATACCTGCAAAATCCAGATAGGCAAAATATTGACCTGCTGAAACCCCTGCTGCTGCTGCTGTGATGTGGTTAGTGTGTTTGCTGACTATATTGAGGGGGCAGGTATTGGCAACCTGTACAATTGTATAATCCAAGCTAGTTACCCCCCTTGCATTTACAGATACAATTGAATCTGTTTTGAACTCAATCAATACACTTGCCATGTCACCATCATTGAACCATTCGGGATCATTCATTATCAATTCATCGACTGAATGAACCTGGCCTTTTGCGGTGATTTCGACAAAATCATGTAGCCGAAAAAGTCTAAAAAAATCAATCAAGTATTCAGGGGCTATCATCACAAATTTATGTAGCTTGTAACTTGTTTGCTGAACAGGAAAATTATACCCGTCTCTTTCTTCTACTTCTTCTTCATAGGGGTATGACGGTTTACCAATTTCCGAACAAACATAAACAGTCGATTTATAGGGTGCTCTATACCTTATTTGACCGCCTGAATAGTCTATATTTTCCCCATGCCAGCATTCTATCTTTATAAGGTCAGAGGTTGCCTCTTTCCATATAAAAATATCTGAATAATACGTAACCCCACCAATCGTAAATTTATAATAATACTGTCCTATTGTTTCCCCTGTGCCTAATACCGTACTGGCAGGATATACCACTACATTGAACCCATCACCAGGGGCTACTACTAGTCCTCCACCTGTTGCCGCCGCAAAAATATCTATTTCGCTATTATCTTCTACTTTTACCAAAAAGAAGGAATTAATTATTTTTCCGTTTGGCACGGCAAACTGAAAGGGTAATAGTGTATCCTTTAAAACAGGCAAGGGGAATACACGGTCATAAGCATAACTTTGCCTATGCTTTTGAAAGTCTAAACTTTCGTATATCCCTATAGTATTATAGTTAACTCTCGGTATCATGGCGTAAGGTGGCTTTTACAAATTTGCTAGATAAATTTCTATCTAGTTTGTCTATTTTTCCATTGCCTAATGCAGTTGTTACTAACTGCATGGCGTTTGGTTCGGTGGCACTTGGAAAGTTGATTTCCTGTAGTTTGTGGCGCTGTACGCTGCTTGCTGTAATGTCCTGTTCGTTGATCGTTACTTTACTGGCTGGCAGTCCGTGACGGTGAAATTTATCATGCAAATAAGTGAATGATAAATTGCCGTTTTGGGCAATCCAATCTACATTAGCATCTTTTGTGATAGTGGTATATTCAACCTTTAAAATATCAACTCCTGTCACTCCTAACAAAACAAAACTTTCTTTTGAAAATTCGTTTGGTTGGGATAAAAGAAAATCTAAATCAGTAACAAATTTTGCTATAGTGATTTCTTTAATGTTCCCCTTTTCCACAAAATTTGAGCGTATAACTATATCATAGCCCTTAAATGGTTCACTAGCATCACCCCCCCATTTAAAAGTCATACGGTCAGGCATCTGGATTTTATCAAACTTGTATTTAGAAGTAAGGAAACCCCATTTTTTGCCCGTTTTAGGTTCGATTATTTGCGTTAAATCTGTGCCAATTATGGGCGATGAATAGCTACCCCCATTTTCAAAATAATTTACATGTTCTAGCCTAAGTTTGTTACTGCTGTCAATGAACCAAAAAAGCTTATAAACACCCCTTAGCATGTTTAAAACCTCACTTAATTTAATAAGTGATTTGTTTGCTGGCTGGTCATATTCCCCTACGGTTATATTAGTAATTGGTGTAATAATTATTTTTGGCTCAAAGGCTGTTGAAATTGGATTTGGTAGACCGTATAAAAATTGCGAATAGCTGCTATCATTAGAAAAAGTGATACTAGAATCAATATTATTTAACAGTCCAGATATTACCCCATGCAAGCTATAACCATCTTTTAAAAGTTGGGCTTTTGCACCATCAGTCACCAATTGCAATAGGGTAGGGGTGTAATAAAACCAAAGGCTATTGATTGACCACGTTGACCTGCTCAAAGGAAAAAGCGTTTCAGTATAAATTGGTTTTACAAAATATTCAGTCAGACTATTAGGATAGCGCCCAAAGCCTTGATTAATTAAGGCACTTTCTGAGCTTGGAACTATAGAAGTGACATTGATTGGTAAAACATATTTATAACCCAGTTCAGTACTAATTATATCACTACTAGGTAAATCGTTTGTAGGCGCTCCATTTACTGTTGCTTGGTCTGTCAAATACCTAGCATAAATCTTGGAAGAAAACACCTGAAAAGTAATATTAGGATCTGTATTTTTTCTAAAAGTCGTTTCCCCTAAAGATTCATCATTTACGCCCGTGAAAACGACTTTTAGGGTCGCTATTTCGTATAATTCCCATACTACAACATCTTTTTCAGGGTCGTGTGGGTCGTTTGGGTCGCCAACATTGACTAGCTGAAAACTGAAAACCCCATTAGTGTACACTTTTAAGGCGATAGGTTGTGAAACGTTGGGGGCTGTTGAATTAAGATAGTTTCCACTCGCTCCTGCTGGCAAATTGTCTGCTGGTGGTAGGTAGGTTGTAGGGTAGTCAGCTTTAAAAAAATAATCATTTTCTAGGGTGTATTCATCAAAAACAGGCGTTTCAACTGCCAATTCCCAATATGTCCCTATTACATGGTTACTAATTGAACTACTACCTGCAATATACAACTGAATCAAAGGGCTTTTTTTATAATTTACCTCTTTGGTTTCTTCTGCAATTTCTACTAGGTTAAATTCTCTTTCTAATCCCTCTAAAACCGTTTTATAATTGTCTGAAGGGTTTGGCTGTACTACTAAAGTAGCTTTGTCTTGGTCAAAATCGCAGTCCGTTTTATAAAAAACACCGTTGAAAACTTCAATTGAATTTTCAGTTACATTAATAATAAATTCAGATTCAAAAGGGGCGTTATTTATAAAATGGAAGCTTTCACGTTGAAACCTTAATTTTCCGTTTAATTTGGTTCTATAAAATTTTTGTTCATTCTCTCTTTCAGTCACAAAAGCCCCCCCTTTAGCATGTACACCTGCTTTGATGATACTAGGATTAACAACTTTTGATTCGCTGTCATAAGTCAATGTGAAGGTGTAATTATTCAAATTTTATTTTTTTTCTGAAATTTAACACTTTTTTCTTTAAAAAGAGTCATTATTGTATTTTATTGAATATTTATAGATTCTTTTATTTATAATATGTATTGTATCTTTGTATTGCACAATAATTTTATATAGGATGGGTTTTTTATGCCCATAATGAAGATTTTGCAAGCAAAGATATAACTGCGGCAGTCAGAGAGGAAGGGATTAATTACCCCGACTGAGACTGACACCTTAACTTGCAAAGTACCTCGTGTACCTATATGGTTATTGTGCAACGACCGCAGTTTCTTTTTTCACTTAAAAGCACAATAACCAATGCAAGAAGTATTAAATCAACTCGTACCAATTCGGGAAACAAAAATTGGTAAAGCTTCCCAAAAGTGCGTATCTGCACGTGAATTACATTCCTTTTTAGAAGTTAAGACAAAGTTCATAACTTGGATTAAACGGTTAATTGAAAAATATCAATTTACTGAAAATCAGCACTTTGTGACGTTTTCCCAAAATAGGGAAAACGGTGGAAAGAAATATTTCTACGCCCTTACCCTCTCCATGGCAAAAGAATTGTCCATGGTCCAGAACAACAAACAGGGTCAACAAGCTCGCCAATACTTCATCCAATGCGAAGCCAAACTTCAAAAATCGAATGAGGCTGTTTTAAAGATGGCACAAGACCCAATTATTGCTATGCGATTGGCACAAATTGAGATTAAAGAGCGATTAACCTTATTGGAAGCCAAGACCACTACGCGCCCCGATTATTTCACCGTGGCAGGATATGGCACTTTGCAAGGCATCAAAGTAGGTATTAAGTTGGCTGCTAATTTAGGAAGGAAAGCTTCTGCAATCTGTAAGAAGAAAGGCTTTCCTATAGACAAAGTGCCTGACCCTAGATTTGGTGAAGTAGGTTCTTATCCTAAATCTGTCCTAATTGAAGTTTTCCAATCTCTTAACGCTCAAAACGCCTAACCATGACTAAGATAAAACTAAAGAATACCCGAAAGCACTTTAACGCCAATGATGTCCTAAATATGCTTTTTGAAATGTCCGAACATTTTGTTTCTCATCCAGAATATGAAAATATTGAGGAGTGGAAGCGACACAAGTATCAGCAAATCTTTAACCATTTGAGCCTTGATTTAGCAAAACAAATATAATTTTTCAAAAACACAATAATCTAACTTTTTAGACTACTTATTATTTATAGCTGTTCGTGTATCGGACAGCTTTTTTTATTTAATTCCTGTCTATTCGTCTTTTACATTTGACTTTTTGATATTTTTAGCTTATTGTTAGGGTTTTAACCCTTAAATAATTGTTATGAAAATATTAGTGTTTATTTCTTCTGCTATTTCGGTTTCTTTTATCATGCTCTATAAGTTGTTTTTACATTGCCTCTAATTCGCACCAAATTACCTGAACCATCCCTAAAATATTGCTCCTGTTTTTTCGCTGCCATTTGTGCCAAATACCCTTCCATTTTTGAGTTATCAGATTTATATTCTATAAACAAAGGAATATCATTGGCAGCTTTATTGATGGATTGAAAATGATTTTCAAAAGTACCCTCATTCAGGCTCTTAGCAATCAAAGGCAGAATTGATTTGTATTTTGGGGCTTGCTTATTATTAATTATCATGTGTGCTTCATCCCTTTCTGCAAAGGCTGGTTTTCCTTCGCTTTCAAAACCTAAATAGGTATCGTTACCGCTTGCATGTGTGCCGCCTCCGATTGTTTCTAAACCACCTTTGCCAAAAGTTTTTTTACGGGCAACTTGGAACGCTTTTACTTTGCTGGCTACAAAGCTGCCTATCATTAAGCCCGAAGCGATAAGGGAAAAGGGAAAACCCACGGTTGCATAAATTTTAGAAACTGCTGTAATTAAGTTTGAGGCCTGTTGAATGGTTTGTAAAGCTAATTGCTGCTTTTGTGCCTTTTCTTGGTCTTTTAATGCCTTGCGCTGGTTTGCTTTGGCTGTCTCTAATTCCTTTGCTGCTGTCTCTGCATTGTGTGCAAACCCTGCATTTCTGCTGGCAATTTCTGCCTGTAGTGCTGATTCTGCGCTACTTACTTCATCTGCTGCATTTTTTACGTTTTGGTCAGCTACACGCTTCCTTAGTGCTGCAAACTGGTTTAATTGGTCACTCGCAAATTTTAGCGAATCAGAAAGTACTTTTTGTTCATCACCATCAACACCTAATTTAAATCCTAAAGCTGAAAAAATACCACCCTCTTTTACATCCGACTTAAATAATTTTTTCTCAAAGTCTTTTTGCATTTTCTCTGCTTGCGCAATAGCATTTTGACCTAAATCTTCTGGTAATGATTGATTTAACTCACCCTCTAAGCCGCTTTTAAAGTTCAATGCTGCAATTTTCCCTAGTTCATTTAATTTAGGCTGTAGTGTGCCTGTATCTCCTAAAATACCATCCAATGCCCTAACTAATTTGCTTTCTTCAATCAATTCTAAGCTATCAAAATTCAGGTCAGTTCCTAAGTCTTTTGCTTCTGTTTTGAGTTCTTGGATTTTCTTAATAGCCCTATCAAATTCTAATCTGGCAACTGTTGCAGCGCCCCCCAATTTTGCGTTTGCGTTCTCAATTTCCACCGCTAAAGCCCTGACAGAATTTTGCCTTTCTTTGTCTGCTGCTGCTGCTGCTGTGGCTTTGTTTATGCCGTCTTGATTAATGGTATTAAGCTTGTTTTGCAGGGTCGTTTGAATCTCAATAGATTCCTGTTGAGTGGTAAATAATTCCTTTTCTTTGTCGGCTAAAACTTGGGCATCTTCAAAAAGGGTTTCTCCTAAAGCGTTCTTTTCTTTAATTGCCTTAATTTCTCTTTTTATAAGGTCCTCTCTTTGTGATTGTATATTTTGTTCCAATCCAAACGCCAATTTTGCTGCCCTGCTGCGCTCTTTGGTGCTTTTAGTCGTATCTTCAGCAACTAGATTAAGTTTTTTTATTTCTGCCCTTGTACGTGCTGTTTGTACCTCTAGTTTTTGTGTTTCTTCTTTGATACCCTGCATTACCCCTTCTATCTGGCTGGCTTTGTTAAATTCAGTTACTACTTCAGTACCAAATCCTGAAACGCTTGCCTTTGCATCTGTCCAAGCTCCTTCAAAGTCACCTTTCAATAATTTGACAATAGCGCCCCCAAATGTGGCAACCCTATCTATCACCACATCAAAAACAGCACTTAATCCTGCTGTGAACCGATTAACAGCGTCAAGCCCTTTTTGTGTTCTGGTTAGGTTGGTGTATAATGCCCCTAATAAAAGAACAACAGCACCTATGCCTGTTGCGGCTAAAGCCACTTTAAAAACGCCTGTTTGCTTAATCATTGCCCTTAGTGCCACTTTTCCACCATTTAGCCCCTCTTTTATGCCTGTCAATTCGGTTGCCCACCTGCCCAAAGGACCAGGCAAGCCCCTAACTGCTTTGGCATAATCACCAACTGACAAAGTATGCTTTCCTGTTGCTTCTTGCAGCCGTTTCATTTCTTCATAAATCTCTTTAGTCTGCTTTTCTAGTTTTTCCCCTGCACCACCTGCTGCCCTCATTTCCTTTGACATTGCATTTAATGTCTGTTTGTTAATAGTGTACTGTGCAGAAAGGGCATCATAACTGCCCTCTAAGGAAGCATTTAGTCTGGCTTGCGCTCTATTGTTCCTGTTAAGTTCTTTTACTGCTCTTTTGGCTTCTTCAATATCAATTGCGTTTTGCTGCATAGCTTTGTTGTACTTATCAACTTGCTTTTGCATTTCGTCTGTTGCCTTTGCTGCTTTTACGGTTTCTTTTCTTCCTTCTTCTGTTGTATTGTTTACGTTCTTTAAGCTAACTTCCAATTTCACCGCTTCACCTTTGATAGTGTCCACCATTTTTTTATAAGCAGCCGTTGCAGCTTCTAAATCAGCTATTAACTTTTTTAAACTACCGTCATCATTATAGAGGTCACTATTTTTAATTGGATTGGCCAAAATTTATTTTTTATTCAATTGTTTCTTTAAAATTTCCAACCTGCTGGAAAAACCGAACACGGTTAATTTTTGCGGTTCTGTTATATTCATGTGTTGAGATATAAGGCTGCAAATTGTCTCAAATTGTTTCTTTTGCGCTATCTCTAAACCGTTTGTACCTTCAAAACTTTTAGGGCGTAAAAGGCGCAATAAGTAGTCATCAATAGCAGCGATTTTTTCATCAACCTGAACCCCTTGGATTTTTCTTAAACTGAAAATAACCCTACTCTTTATTTTGCTGTAATATTCCAACTCTTTTCCTTTTCCAGATAAGGAAGGAAAACAGGTAGATAATTCCGACAATAATTTTTTTTTTAAAGTATTAAGCAGTTGCCCTATTTTTCCTGCTGTGAATTTTTGCTTTGCTAATATTTCTAAAGTTTCTTTGATGCCAGATTCACTAATATCTGTTCTTTCCTGTCCATCAATCGAATGAACCAAACAGGCAAAGGCATTGTGTTTGGGGTTGATGTTGCTAATAACAAAAATCAAGGATTGTTGAAAGTTGGCCAATTGCTGTAAAGCCTCTTCTTTCTTATCGCTGGTTATATATTTGCCTAGCATAGTTATATGACTGCCCACACTTTCCATATCACCACCAATACCTGAATCAATCGACAAAGCCACCTGAAACGCTTGGAAACGGTTAATAGGTAGATTCTCAATAGAATCAAATAATACTATTTTATGACCATTGAACTTTTCTGTAATCATGCTACAATAGTAGTTTTATGCATTTCTAAAAAAGCCCCTCTATTGCCTTTTATTTCGGCTTCTCGAATCTTCATTTCTTGCAATTGTTCTGCTTTCATTTCTTTGTTCAGTTGTAAAACTGTCAGCTTATCCTTTGCGGCTATAATCAGTTTTTTTTGCACTCTAATCTGCTTTGATATTTCCCCTATCTCCTTCTCTTGTGCTTCCAATATTCTAAAGTGGCTGCGCTGCTCTGATTCTGCCTTTTTGATTGCCTTATCAATTATCTGTTTATCTAACATAGTTTTATATTTTACAATATTCTAAAAGTAATTTCCAATCAATCTTATCAATCATTTTCCACTTTCCATGTACTTTATGCTTTGGGCATTTTTTGCCTGTTATATCATAATGTCGGACTAAAGGAACATTACCATGAATGCTTTTAAGGTATCGAATTAATTTTACTGTTCTCCTTAAAGTTTCTTTGAAATCACCATCACTATTTACACACATTTCAACCCCTATAGTATAGAAATTTGGGGTTAATCTTTTTTCATCCAAAAGGGAAAAACCAAATTTAGTGTACCCATATTTTTTCACGTCCTTTTTTAAAATTCGGTGGTTTCTATCTCCACAATGATAGGCCACTTCATTAAGCGGTAAACATTGTATTACTTCTTTTTCATCTACAATAAAGTGCGCACTGGCTTTCCTTTGTGTGCTATTGAAATAGTCCCTGTTTGCTTTTGCATTTGCGCCCTTGTTTAGGTTCGCTGTCCAATGCAGTACAATTGCTTTTAGTTCTCTGATTTGGTAAAATTCGGGTCTATTTAGTGCTGGTCTGTTGTGATTATCTAGGAATAATTTGTTGATTGTGGGTTGCTCAATTCTAGGTTTCGGGCTGCTGTCTGGATTGTTGGGGTCAATTCTATCCCTAATTCTTTCAGAAGTTCCATTTTCTCTTCTTTGCTTATTTTGCCCTTTTTCTCCCACCTGTTCAGCTTGCGAACCAATCGGGCTTTTTTTTTGATAGGATTATTGAACCACCCATTTAAGAAGGGTAATAATTGGAATATAATTTGTAATACCTTTTCCATACATTTTGATTTTGATTTTTAATTACAATTCTGTTTAATTTTAATTTGTCCTTCTATTCTAAGGCCACCATACGGACGCATAAGGAATTGCTGCTTTGCGTCTTGAATATCAAACCCCTTATAAATATTCTTAGCTTCTACATAAGTTTTTTGGATAGTAATTGAACAGGTTTTGAAAGCTGTTTTTGCCAATAAAACTAGAATATCTCTTTTTACGTTTTCAATTGTCCTTTGCAGGTGGTCAGTAGGGTGGGCTGTTCTGTAATCCCACCAAAATATCAAAGAATAAGTACCAAAAAAATCACCTAATTGCCCTTTTCTCTCTGCTATATTTACCCCGTCATCTACCAAAAAAAAACAATGATTTTCTAAGTATTCATCTGGCAACAGGTTCAAATATTCGTTTGGGTAGTCTTGACGTCCTACGTATATATGGGGTTCATAGGATGCCCTATTATTGCGCTGGATAGGTATTTTTTCAGCTTGTCTATAAGCATTAGTCAACCAACTTAATTCAGTTGTTAGAACGCCCCCAATTTCATTAAAAGCCTTATCAAATAGGGTAGGGGTGACTAAAGTTGGTTGTACTGGATTATTCATTTAATGCTTTTCTGAATCTGTCTATAAAATTTGGCTTGATTAAATCAATAGTTCCCTGTAAATTTTTGTCATTCAATCCCAAAATATCAATACTGTATTTTAATTCTAATGATAGGGCTTTTCGGTCTGTAGATTCAATAGAAAATTTATCTTTGAAATAGACTAGGAAAAACTTACTATAATAGTCACCTGTATCTAATAAAGTTACCCTATCATAAACCTGCCCTTTTCCTTTTTTTACGCTTATTGTAAAGGGTCTATAGGGTGGCGTAATATCCTGTCCTGTGCTTAGTTCCCCATCTTGCAACTGCTCCTGGTTGAATAGAATAATTTCTTTTTCAAAGTCCCTGACAGCCTCTAATAAAAGTTTATCCTTTTCCTTTTCAAAGTCTGTTAATATTTGTATGTGTGCAGAAAATGGCATTATACTACACTATAATTAACCCCTGTTCGCTTAGAGGGTAACAATATCCTGTCAATGTTGCTGGTGTCAAATTGTATGGCATCTATAGCACTATTAAGCTCATGGACTAAACCCATTGGCTTTCCTGTGCTTTGGGTATCTCCGAACAATTCAAACTGCATTTTTTGCCAATCTACATTGATATTCCTATTTACTCTGCTTTCTGCATTCGCTGCCAATTGTTTCACTAAATTGACTGCAATTTGCTTTTGAATAGCAGTAGCAAATAGGCTCTTTTGCTCTAAAATAAAGTCTGTATAATCTGCCCTGACATCAAACTGTAAATTGATACCGTAGTTAGTAGAATAGTTGTAGGCGTTTTTTGTGAGGTCCCCCAACGTGGTCAAAGCCTCAGTAGTCTGGAAGCCATGAACCCCAAAAAATTTATTAAAAGTAAACAAACCCAATCGACCGAAACCGCTATTTTCATAGCTTAATGAATAGTCATAGACCCCGTTGATTGGATTGCCAGTAATTACATTCAAATCATATTCCAGATAATAAGAATTACCCCCTGCCATGCTCCAAACAACGTCCAAGCTAGCAAGGTCAAACCATTGCACCGAACCTGCACCCGTGTAAACAAAGTTGAAGGTGTGTATTTCTGTTTTTTGTCCAGATTGAAAAAGCTTGATTGGAATAGTCTGATTTTGTGTAAATTGCAAACCTATCTTAGTAATCCTTTGAATTACCCCCCTGCTCTTATAGGGTATAATTTCAAAGCCTACCCTGTAATCTCTCACGTCTACTAGGTCCACAAAATTTCCTGTGCGTTCAAATAATTGACTTCTGGAAAGTAGATTTTTTGCTGTCTTTCTTTTTACCTTCAGTTCTGCCCACTTATTTAACAGGCTTATAATTCCCTGTTCTGTTCTTTCTTGTAGCCAATTGGTAAAAGGGTAATAAATTTTCCAGTAGGTTGCGTCTGGTGGCGTTTGGTTAGTGTTGGCAGCAATACAAATATAGTCTATACTACTAACTTTCACTATTTGCCCAATTGTGTACGCTGTTGCATTGTTCCATGCTGGAACAGTCACCAAATCAAATTGAGGTGCTGCGCTCAACATGTTCTGAAACGTCAATAAGGCGCTGGCATCATTCACAAATAGACCGCTTTCGCTGGTGGTCATTGCTTGTAATTGTGTACCGCTTGGGTCATAGTTTTGACGATAGCCAACTAAACCCAAAAGACCTGCCTTAATAGTTGAAACATTGAACATAAGAAAAGATAAAACAAAGGGGGCTAACAGCACCGAAAGACCCCCTTTATTGATTTATGGATTAGTCTGATTAAATCTAATCTAATTAGGCCGTCTGTACATCAAACTTAATAATCCCTGAAGGAATCGTAGAACGGTCGGAATTATACTTAACAACATAAGCCACATCAAAAGCAAAATCAACAAATCTTGCACCTGTTCTGGTTAGGTGGGCGGTTGCGCCTCCTGCTACACTACTTGCATCGACTGCTGCCTCATAGGAATAATAACCTGAATTGATACCCAATAATGGGATTTCAACAGTTCCCCACTCATGCGAAGTACCTAATTTAGTTCCCATAATTGCGTCTGGTTCAACTCTGGTCAACATACCTAAAGTACCATCTGTGATTGCATAACCTGTTGCAGATTTCAAAGCAGCATTAGAAATGCTATTTGAAAAACCGAAAAACTTATCTGCAAAAGGCAGCGTTTTGTTCTCCTGGTTGTATTCCCCAAATCCTTCCATTCGGTTAGTAATCGCTTTCAAGCCTTGATTTCCGACAATATCACCTCCGAACAAATCAAAATCATTTGATTGCATCATAGGGTCAAGGTCGTGTACAATGTAGGCACTTTTCAGGTCTGCTATTGTCGTTTCACTTACTACATTTGAAGCAAAGGTATTATTATCTCCCGTCACCTCTCCAATTACTTGCGTTTTTGCAGCATCTAATGCCGTAACTGCCAAACCCTCTAAAGTGGTTTTCATTTTGACAATCATTGCCTGGTACTTCTTATCAAAATCTAACTGCATGTCAACATCATTGTTGTAATGTTGGGCAGGATACATTGCAAATCCATAAGCCAAAGTGGTAAACACTACGGTATAGAATGCACTTGTATTTTCATCTGCTGCAATTGTTAAAGGGCGTGTACTTCTTACAGTCACATCTTTGTAATTGATAACAGGTATTTTTAAGGTATTTCCAGCACTTGAAAAAGCACGTTGCGCTAATTGGGGGGTGATAAAAGACTGCGCCCCTTGGGTTTGCCTCATAAAGGCATTGTGAACCCCTGCGCTGGTTACTCTTAATTCAGCACTATCAAATCTAGGGGATTTTTCTCTAAATTCAAGCGCCAAAGTTGCTACTAAACTCATAATAATGAATTTTTAGGTTAAAAAATGTTGGCAACTTTGGCACTTGTTGCGGTGTATTATATTATATTATATTAATGGTAAGGCAGCTATATCATTTTGACTATAAGCTTCCTTTAATTTTGTTTGATATTCGGCTGTATTTCTGGCAATTCCTTGGGTAGCTAATTGCTTTTCAATCATTGCGGTGGCTTCTACTTTCGTTTTTGCCCCTGAAATGCTTATACTACCTGCTGCCCCTTTTCCTGCTCCTGCTGCTTGTGTTCCTGCTCCTGCTGCCGTGTGGCCTGTTGCCATGATTGGCGCTATGTCTGGGGTCATAATTTCCAGCAAACTAGCTGGCTGGCTTGGGTCGTTTGGTGATGTTATCAAAATCCCATCTTCATTGCGGTAAACTGTTTTCTTTACTCCACCTTGGTCAACAAAATCCATTTTCACCCTTCCTTTTACTGCCTGTTTTACGCTCAACAGGTGCGAATCTCTCAAAGCCTTTGGGATAATATCTTCTGACTTATAAGCGAAGCCGTTTAAGGCTTGTCCAAATTCTGCTTGCCATTTCAAGCCCTCTAAATCGCTTTGGTACTTTTCTTTTTCGCTGTTCAGCTTCGTTTGTAACTGCTCGATAGAGGTAGTTCTATCTAGTAACTGTTGTTCTAAACTTGAAACTTTCCCCTTTAATGCTGTATCTAATGAACCGTTTGCTATTTGGTTTTCTAAGTCTGCTTTTTCCTGCTGTAGTCTGTTTAATTTCGTTATTAGTTCGCTGCTGTTTCCTGCTGCTTTTAAACTGCTTAATTCTGTTTTCACAAAATCGCTGGTTTTCATGCCGTGTGGTTTATTTTTTCCAGTCAGTTCTAAAATGACTGAATCAATACTTCCTAGAATTGTTCCCATCTCTTTTCCTATCACGGTTGTTTCATCGTTTTTGGAAAGGTTGGAAATTGCTGTTAATTGGTCATCTGTTAGGCTCTTTAAGACTTCCTGTTGTTTTAAGACTTCTGCTGTTAATGCCATAAACTTTACGCTTAATTTATGTGTTATAAAAAAATGATTTATTATTACTTAATCGTGGACCACCCTTTGTCTGGATCTGGCTGCATGTTTTTTGCTCCTTTTGGCAGGTGCAAAATTTGGTTAACTTTCAAACCCTGACTAGCTCTATTTTTCAGGAAAATTGACCACATTCGACTATCTGCCTTGTAGGTGAAAGGTTTTGAAATCTTTTCGCCCGTGTCGGGGTCACGTTCTCTTCTTTCGACAATTGCAACTACTGTTTTCTCTTCACCTTTCAAAACTTCATATTTCGCTGTAGTCGTTTTCTTAGTTGGTGGTGTTGTGGATGCCATTTGAAATTGATTGCGCCCTCTCTATTTCTAGGGCTGGTTTAATAATGTAGCTTTCTAAGCTTGTTTTAATTATTTCAATCCGTTTATTGAAAATCAAATCTTTTCCAAATTCAGTTACTAGTATATTTTCTCTTTCAAATTTTTGTAATAAGCTAGAAAAGTTGACTTTTAAAATATAATCGCTGTATTCAATGTGACCTTTTTCGTACATGATTTGCACCTGTGAGGCGCTCAAATGTCTAAAGGGGTCTAAGTTTAATATGATTTGAACCCTTGCAAATTGTTCCCTGTTGTTCTTGTACCTGGTTGCAAAGTATTGCTCTTGTAAAAAGTCTAATGTGATGCTGTCCAATTGGGCTGCTCTGGCAGATTCATAGAACCCTAAGAGGGTAGATGCATCATATAAAAAGAACTCGCTGCCATAATTTACACTACAATCAATAAATAGGCTGTCATACCTTAATTTGAAAATAGTGTTTAATAGCCATTTTTCGGAGCGTTCAAAGCTGCCCTTAACTTTCAATAATACTGCCTTTCTGCTTTCAAAAAGTGACATCACTTGTTTTTCGTTAATAGCCTCTTTTGAAGTGTCTAAGATGTTTCCTGTCACTCCCTCAAAAATTGCTACTTTTCTTCTTTCGCACTCTTCAACCGTGTAATTTAGTTGATTTGTTCCCATCTCAACTATCCCCATTGGTTGCCGTAAATTTGCCCCGTCTGCTTGTTCAGGGGTTGGCACTTTTATAATACCCCCTGCGCCTGTCAATCGTCTTTTTTGACATAGTGGGCATTGTTGAGGGTAGCCTCCAGAATCAAGTAAACTAATATTTGATTCATTTACCAAAAATCCCTTTTTACATTCTGCTAGACCTTCTCCCCTTTCAATCTGTCTTGAATAATCACAATCTTCATCAAATACCCATATAAGAGGGTAAGGGGCGTACATGTCAAAAACATGCTTAGAAATAAGGAAAAATAAATATTTGTCAAGGCTCGCTAAATAGTCAGTCAATACGCTTTTTTTAATCTGCGGCGCTGAACTATTTACGGGGTCGGACAAAAACCAATTAGCAGGGCAATAACCTAAATTATGTGCATTGTCTGAAATTGGTATCTGGCTTATTTCATCTTTAGACTTTTCAACTTTTTGAAAAATCCTGTAGCTTGTATTATCTAAAACAGCTAATGTGCTTTCGTTAATATCAAAAATTAACCAGTTTATTGATTCCCCTTTTGACTCAAAATCAATCACTCTTTCAAGGGGTAAAAAATAATAATAGGGTTCTGGTCTTTCGGTCGTTTGCTCTGTTGGTAGGTCAACAATCATTATAGAATTGAACCTAGTCTTAAAAGCATTCATTGACCTTTTACGCCAATCTTTTTTAAATTCGGTCTGCTCTAAATGGTTGTTTGCATCTTCTAAAAGTTCCCTGCTGGCAAATTGCAGATTATCTGCTGAATCCTGACCATCAAAAATTTTGTCAAGTACGTCAAATATCTCCCCTGTTAGCGTTACCGTTTCGACTGGTAACTTAAACATGGAAAGGAAAAGCTGAAATTTATCAAAAGGAATTAGCTTCTTTACCCAATCCAGAAAAGGGTTTGCTGAAACCGTTTGGTCGTGCATTGTAAGGGTCGTTTGGGTATGAAACCTAACTTTCCTTTCGTGACTAATTGCGGCCTTTAGCACCCTTTGGTGCTTTGGCTCTTTTAGTCTTTCCTGTATTTGCTGGACCGTTAGTGACATTGTCTGGATTTTCTGTTTTTTCCTTTTCGTACCATCCACCGTTGTCAGTCATAGCTAAAAGTCTGTCAGCATGGTTGCGGTCAAACTCTTTGCCATCTGCTGCAATAGCTGGATGATATAATAAAACCTTAGTCATAATTATGCGATTGTGTTCAGGTCAGCATCATCAACAGGGTTGAAATCCGTTGGCGCTAAAACCGTAAAATATTTAGACCAGTTTGGTTTAAAAGTCCATTCAAAGGCGTTTGCATCATCTTCTGCCTGTTTGCCGTGTGTTTTGTCAGCAATAAATAAAGATTGAATTGCAATAGGAAAGCCCTTGAAAGTCGTTGGGTTGGTTGGGTCATCTGAAACCCCTGCAATATGTCCACATTCATTTACTAGAAAAACCGTAAGATCTTCACAACTAATTCCATCTAATTCACGAATAGTTGATTGCCAAGCTCCAAAGAAAGTTCCTTTTACTTGTGTAGGTTCTTTGCCTACAACTCTTTGTATGCCTCCTGTTGTTTGCCCTGTGCCACCAAATTTGATTGCACTACCTGCTGCTCCCTCATAGCCTTCTGTATAAGGTGAAAAGATCGCTTTTGTACCATCACTAGCAGCTTTTAGGGTAGTCCAACTGCCCTTTAATTTGGGGTCTGTTGTACCTATCACAAATTCATTTAGAGTTGCCCCATCTAATCGTCTTTGAAAAATGACTTTTACCACTTCGCCAAAATTCTGTCTGGTAGTGGTAGCCGTTAAGGAAGGAATTGCAGCGCCAGTTGTACATCCGCATAAAAGAGAAAATAACATTTTTTGATGTTTTTAGCTCCCTCTTTGGCGCTTGAAGGTAAGTTTTTTAATGTTTTAATGCAACATTGTTGCATTTTGATACTACAAAACTAATGTATTGTGTTTAATAATGCAAATTTGATACAAAAAATGGTAGGGTGGGCATGAAAAAGCCTTACTTATTAATTTAAGTAAGGCTTTTTGGGCTAAGTTTTATTTATAAGCTTATAGCTTTAACTGTCTTATTAATTCGATTGCTGCAAGTAATTCCTTTACGGTCAACCCTTCTGTTATCGCTTCAAAATTACCCTATTTAGGGTAGGTAGGTAGTTTAATAAGGTGCGTTACCACTAGAAATGCCACTACGTTTCCATCTTAACTTCAATTTCATAATTCCGTAGTATCTGGAAGCATCCCAAAAGTGATTAAATTTGTCAACTGGAATGTTGAGGGCTTCACCGTCTTTATTTTCTTTCCATTTATAATTGCTTGCCTCTTTTTTGGCGTTGAGGGAAGGATTAACAATGTTCTTTTTATATTGCTGCAAAAGTTGGATTCCATGATTGACTGAATCTTTACCTTTTTTTGCCCCCTTGCATCTTCTGTAACCTAGGTTATTAATTTCTTTTATGCTTTTTGGTTCTGCCTGGTCTGCCCAAATTTCTGCCATTTTTGGCACTCCAAGGGCTTTCATTTCTTTGACTATTTCAGGATTTGTAAGCCCTGTTTGATAGATAAGCTCCTGCATGTACAATTCCCCGTGTAGTTCGCCAATTTTGACTAAGCAAGTAGGGTCATTAGTGAAACCAAAATCTAAACCATATCCAAGCTTTTTGCAATGTGGTGGGAAATTGTCAACATAGGCAATTTTTGTAAACACTAAGCCTTTTATTGTACCTGTTAAACCTAAAGCATAGACCCTGTATAATTGGGGGTCTGTAATCTTTAAACTTTCAATATCTCTAGCAACTTTTTCTGGTACTGCTGGATTGTCTTTGTAGGTAGAACGCTTGTATAATATTTTCTTTTGAGTGTCTAAGATTATTTTATTATGATACCAAAAGTGGCCAACTGGATTCCAGTCTAAAATTGTGCAGATGTTTGTTCTAAGCATTAATTGCCTAGCAATAGGGTAGGCTAAATAATTGCATTCATTAATAAAGGTTATATCAAATTTAGGTCCTTTGGCTTTTCCTATCTTATCGACTGACAGGAATTTGATTGTACAATTGCCAATCCAGAATTTTTTTGCTTGTTCTTGGTGTTTTTTAACGCCCCCAATCTCTTCTATTATGTTTACAAAATCTTCATAAGCACCATCCTGCAAATGCTCTCTGGTTTGACCAATTACCCTTAGTTTTAATGTTTGTTTAGTCCTTCGCATAAACAAAGCAAGGGCAACCAATACGCCAAAAGTTTTGCCTGAATAGGTCCCCCCCTGTTGGGCAATAATATCATAGCCTTTGCCTAAGCCTCTCAGGGTTGAATATACTACTTTTGTCTTATTGTGAATCATTTCATTATTCTAAAGTGTCGCTTATTTCATCTTCAGGCGTTGTTATAATGTCCTCCTGGTGGGTGATGTTTACTGTGCTTTGTGTGGTTGATTCAACCTCTATTTTGTCGCTCCAACCTCTATTTTTCAAAGCAAAGATGTGACCTGTTGAATTTTTGTTAGCTAATCCTTTTTCGTGGTGATGCTCAATTAATGTGATTGCTCTTTTTATAGGGTGGGAAAAAACTTGCTTATCTCTATAGTCGTAAAGGCTTGATTTATCAGCAAAACCTAAAAAAAGGGTTAACCCTGTGATAGTAGGGGGTTCTGGTTGTCTGTCCCAAACTTCAATATCAATCTCTTTTTGTGCATTCGTTTTAGGGTCTTTAATTGTTTGTTTTTCTTGGTGGCTTTCCCCTTCAATGTGTTTAAAATATTCATCACATCTGACTGTTAATTGTCTGAGTGTTTTATATTTTGGGGGTCTACCATTGTTTGCCCCTACTGCATATTTATTTCCTTTTGCTGCTGCCATGCTTTCAATTTTTAAGATGTTCATAAGCTTTCCAAAAGCTCCAAAGGACTAGGAAAACTACTAAAATCTTTATTGTGTTGATTTCTTCAGGGCTGAAATTTTCCATAATTATTATTTATAAAATTCAATTTCTTGTACTTCAATAGGTCGTTTCATACTAACAAAAATAGTTTAAAGTTGGTTGTTAGTCAAATTTATTGTTTGGATAGGGTAGGGGGTGTTTATTTTAAACTGCAATAAAAAGCTGTTCTGAATCTTGGCATTTTTCAATAAATTCCTGAAGGGGCAACCTTTTTAAATATTTGTCAATTGCGTCTTTTTCCCATTGTAGACTAAGTTCTGATAATTTTTTTATAGAATCTGCATTGTTTGCGGTTATCTCCATTTGATGGACACTAGCCCCTATTTCATAACCTAACCTATTAGCTACTGCCCTGACAATATTTTCATAGTCGTTTTCTAGGTCGCTTAAATATTCTGCGCTTGATTCTTTTTTTATATATTGCTCAATAGCAGCGTAAAATTTACTTTTATGAAATTCAATTGACCTTTTAATAAATTCAGCCCGTTCTATATAGTGCCTATCTATCTTATCGTCAATTATTTTATGTAAGCTACCGTCAAGGGAAATAATATAATAGTCATCCTCTTTATATTTTACATAGCCCCAAACTTCCATCTTATCAACTATAGTATCTTTACTAAAATAAAGGCTTTCTAATTGTTTAAAAACTGATATAGTACATTGCTTTTTTCCTATTCTTAGCGCCTTTACCTCAACTAATAGGGTAGTGATAGTTGGAAAGTTTACATCTTGAATTTTTGACATAGTTTTTATTTTTGTTCGTTATTAATTTTATCCCTGCAACCATCACAAACAAAGAAATTTTTACCTTTTTCGGTGGTTATCATGTGAACCCATTCGGTTTGTATTCGCTGCCATAACCTTTCACAATGAAAACAAACCATAAAGCAGTTGCGAGTTTTTGCCATTGGCAGGAAAGCTGCCTTTGTTTTATAGTTTTTCCAGATTTTCATTTTTTGATTCAGTTTTTTCTTTTCCACAAATTAGATATTCTTTCCAGTTATAAAAACTATGCCAACCCCAAATAGTGTATGTATAACCCTCTAAAGTATAAGTGTGCATACCTTCTTTTAAACTACCTCTTAACTTTTTTAAAATCCTTTCGTTTTCCTTTTTTTGAGCTTCATATTTAGCTAACTGCTCAAATGTCATAGGCTTACAATTTTCTGTTATTTTCATTTAAAGTATTTTCTATATTTTGTTCAACTATTGAGATATAAGCACAATTCGTGTGTAGATACTTTGTATGTGTGCGCACGTAAAAAAAAACTATTGTGTACTGTGCTTTGAGATACCCCAATTAATTGTATGTTATGAAACCCCTTTAAATTCATTTTTATTTCTGGTTTTCCGTTTAACTCAATTAGTAACCTCTCATTGTCAATACTAATAATAAATTTAAGGGTATATATATCTATTAACGCTTCAAAAATAAAGGGGGGCTTATCAGTATTTTGAAAACATACCTGGTCACTTAATAAATGGCTTATGTAAGAACAAATCAAAGGATTAATTAAGTAATCATCTACATTTGTTCTAAAGCATATTCTAATCTGTTGTTTTCATTCCCTGCATAGGTAGCAACTACCTTGGAGCTTTGACAACTCATTTTGCCTATTTCATCGTTTGTCAGTCTGGTATAGTGCTTATACCATTTGCTACAATATTGTCTGCCTGAATGTGAGGTAGGCACTACTGAAACCCCTGCCTTTATTGCTATTTTCCTTAATGCCCTGTGATAGGTTTCTAGGTGACTGACAAAAGGGAAAATTAATGCTGTGCTGCTTTTTCCCTTCATGTGTTTTAGTAGGATAGGAATTGCTTTTGGTCCTGTTGGCATTTTAGTGAGTGGCAGAAAAAATTCTTTCCCAAATCGGTCACTTTTTACCCTTGTTTTTCTTATCCTTATAACCTGCTGTTCAGTTCCTTTGAACTCTTCTATTTTTTTTGATACATGTGAAACCCTTAAAGATTTGAGGTCTGCAAAAGGTAGGAAAGTAAAACAGGAAAATAAAAAAACCTCTTTGAATTTTTCCAGCTTTTCATTTTCTTCAACTAAGATTAACTTTTCTAGTCTTTCAATATCCATGTCAGTCAACAGGGGGGCTTTCTTCCTGTCCTTATTCTTAATCTTGATTTTGTCGTATTTCCTAAAGGGGTCTTTTTCTATCAATTCATCTTCTACTGCCTCAGTAATCATAGTTTTAAACTCTGACATAATTCGGCTAATGGTCCCCCTTGATAGGGTAGTGGTCTTTTTTTCTGCTGTTAGGCTAAATAAATGCTTTTCAAATGCTTTTACAAATGTTCGGTCAACTTCTTTCAAAGTCGCTCCTGGTCTCCATTTTTTTATTTTCCTAATTGTAATATCGTAATTTGTTACGGTTGATGCTGCTCTTTTATTCTTAATAGAAGATAGGTAATTGTCTAAATAATCTGCTAGTCTGGAAGTGTGACCCTTTACAAAGTTTTTCACCTGCTCAATACTTCGGTTGTCATCATCATATAAATAGGTTTTTAATTCCCTGCGCTTCTGGATAAACCTTGCGTTCAGTTCGTCTGCCTCAGTATGTTTTGTGATGGTTTGGGTTCTTTTATCCCATTGATTTTTTTTTACATGGATTCCTGTTGAGATATAAACCGTTTTACCTTTCCATCTTATCCTGTACTGAATTAAACCAATGTCTGATTTTTTTATTATTTTGCCTGTTCGGTCGTGGACCAGTTGCAATACCCTGCTTATTTCCATGCGTCATTTTTTTTAAGTATCAAAAACCCTCTTTACTTAATTACAAGTAAAGAGGGTAGGGGTTAATCTCTAGCCTTTTCTAATCGCTTTAGTTTACTGTTATAAACTACCTGGCAAAAAATAGTGCAATCTTCTTCCATTACTAAAGTTGTATGTTTTTTTGTTTCTAAGACACTAGTGCCTTTAATGTCGAAAGTTTCGTTAATTTCATCTAACATAACGACTTTAGTTGCTCCTTTTACAAAATGTCCTGCTTCGCTTGTTGGTGCTACGTTTACGGTTAATACTGTATTCATTTTAAAAATTTTATTATGATTAAATATTAATATTCGTACTCCATTAATTCAAAATATTCTTTTCCTCTGACTGGTTTTAAATCCTGCCAATCACTTTCTTTTAATGTGTTTTTTATTTCCTTTCCTTCGATTGTCCAAACAATTGAAAACCTTTCACCTTGTCGGCGAATTGATTTAATGTGACTTTTTAGCTTGGTTGGGATTCTAAGAAGCGAAGCAATTGCATTTTTTGCATCGTTGTAATGTGGCTCAACTTCTAAGTGAAAAACCCTATCTGTTGAGGGACAAAAACAACGAACATACTTCATTTTTTCAGTAGCAAAAAGGGTATAAACGCCTATTTGTTCGCTCCCTGTCGTTCCCTCTAAATACTTACTATCTTTTTTATTAATGTAAGTATCTATTTTTTTCGCTCCTAAAAATTCAAGTAAATAAGATGGCCCGTAACATTCTTCAATCATCATTATTATGGCGCTCTTTTTTTCTTCGTTGTTTTCTGTGCTGTACTGTATGAGGGTATAGGTTTTGTTTTTAATCGACTCCCAGACCTTTTTTTCTAGTTTCACCCCATTACTATAATACATATTATACCCCCCTTGGAATTGTATAGCCGCCTGACTTATACTGTGCAAACTGGTTTCGTTTCTGGTTATCTTAGTTGGCGTTTTTAAAACTAAAACATACCCCTTTGTAAAAAAACAGCGACTAATAAAAGTTTTATTAATTAAGCTATATAAGCAATCTAATTCTTTAGCTTTTTTTGTTTCTAGCTTAAATTCATCTTTTAGAAATTTATACCACATTAAATAAACTCTGGTATAAATATTAGATAAAAACAACCAATGTGACCTAGTTTTTCCCCTGTCCAACTCCCTGCGCAATTCGCTGTCCAACTCCCTGTGCAATTCGCTGCTCAATTCCCTGTCCAATTCGCTATTCAATTCCCTGTCCAATTCGCTATTCAATTCCCTGACCAATTCCCTGTCCAATTCGCTATTGAATTCCCTGTCCAATTCGCTGTGCAATTCCCTGCGCAATTCCCTGTCCAATTCCCTGCGCAATTCCCTGTCCAATTCCCTGTCCAATTCCCTGTCCAATTCGCTGACCAATTCGCTGACCAATTCCCTGTCCAATTCGCTATTCAATTCCCTGTCCAATTCGCTGTGCAATTCGCTATTGAATTCCCTGTCCAATTCGCTGACCAATTCCCTGTCCAATTCGCTATTCAATTCCCTGTCCAATTCGCTATTCAATTCCCTGTCCAATTCGCTGTGCAATTCGCTATTGAATTCCCTGTCCAATTCGCTGTGCAATTCCCTGCGCAATTCCCTGCGCAATTCCCTGTCCAATTCCCTGTCCAATTCCCTGTCCAACTCCCTGCTCAATTCCCTGTCCAATTCCCTGACCAAATCGCTGTGCAATTCGCTGCGCAATTCGCTGCTCAATTCGCTGTGCAATTCGCTGTGCAACAATACGGACCTATTTTTTTTACCGTAGATAAATTTAATTGTCTTTTCTTTCCTTTTAACACACTCAAAAAACACCTTATAAGCATAAGGATTTTTTGCTATAATAACGGCGGGTTTTTTTAATCCTGCTATTTCGTATATTTTCTCGATGTACTTTACTGTGTCGCTTCGCTTATTGGTTTTGTGTTCTTCGCCGTTATAAAGGTTTTTTGTGGCCAATTCTTTATAAGCTGGAATTTTCGCCCGAATTGCGGGCGTTAAGTCTTTTAAAGTTTTCATGAAAAAATTTTATAAGTATTAAAAAAGTATCACTTAATTTTTAAAGTATCTCTAATTTGAATCTAAAATTACTCTAAAAATATTCAAATACATAATTAAATTACTTTTTTTTGATTAAATATTAAATATATTGAATCTGTGATAGTTCTGTGATACCTACAACAAAAAGAAAGAAAAAAGAGCGTAAACCCTTGATTTCATTGGGTTTATGTGAGTGTTTGAAAGGCTTGGATTAATGTAAAGTATCACCAAAGTACAATATTAAGGCTTTTTGTGATAGTTTTAAGCCTACTTAAAACATACTAACTAAATAAGCAGTAAAAGTAAGGGAAAAATAAATTGGGGGTAACTTTGGTTAAATTTTATCCAAGTCACCCCCAACTTTATTCAAATAAGTTTTATTCCTTTTGTTGTGGTAAATCTTTATACCTTTTTCTTTTCCATACATCAAAATGATTTTCTATATACATAGTAAGCGCCAAATCTTTTGAATTTTCTCGTATGTTAGCTTTATGGTATAAATACATGAAATACCTATCTGGTATATTCTTTAGCTTCACCCCCTCATGTTTTCCAAAATACATAATACTGTCATCGTGCATAAGTTTAGTTTTTATTTAATCCTTGAAAGAGTTTGTAAATTAAAGGCCATGTGTTCTATACTTAAATATTGAAAATCAATAATTCTTTTGTGTGCAGATTTCAAATTGTCAATAATAGTACATAAATAAGCGGTTTCTAAATAGCTATTTTTGCAAATTTCTTCTGCCTCTGCCCTGCTGTATTTTCCTGCCTTGGTAATATCGTAGGTGTACCCCTCTTTATCTTTTGCCCACCAATAAACTGCGCTGTCTAAAAAACCATACGTTCTTATATAGTATTTTTTACCTGCTCCTTTTTCATTAGTAGGTAACTGCTCTTTTTTTTCCCTATCCAAAACTGCCAGCTTTACCCCTGCATACTCTTCTGCAAATTCAATCATATCATAGTAAGTAAACTTAGCAATACTTTTATCAAACTTATCCTGTACAAAATTGGCGTAACTTGATTTTTTAAAAAACTGTTCTGATTTCATAATTTTAGATTTACGATGTCTAAAAAATCTTTTTCCTTAATTACTAAGTCTGTTGTATCTGCCCCACAAAAAGGGCAAAAATTAATTTTGTATTTGTGGTCAAAAGAGGGCATTAATAAAGTTTTTTCTGCTCCTGTTTCTATTGAGAACCATTTGAATTTTTGCATTTGCTTTTCAAATATACATTGTTTTTCTGGGTTTATGCAGACTTCAATGGGGTGCTTTGATTTCATCTTTTGAGTTTATTTTTTTGGGGTCTAAATCCCTTATTTTGATAAAAACGCTAATATCGTGGTCAATCCAATCAATCTTTTTCTTTTCTTTCATTTCTGCTAAAACACTTTTCAATCTGCTTATATTGACCTTTTGAAAAATGGTTTTTTTGTTCCCTTTCGTTATTTTTACAATCGTTTGAAAATCGGTTGACAATAGGCAAAGAATACCTGCTTTCAATTTTTCGTTATCAATTCTATTCAATTTGTAGGCAGCGTTTTTGGTTTGTCGCTGCTCTAAAGATAGCTTTGTTTTTGCGTTGTTAGCTCCTGCCATGATGTTGATTTTAAGTATTAATAAATATGGTTTTTGCTGGCTTTTTATCCCTCCAAGCAAACAACCATTTGTTCCATTTTTTTGCGGTCTTACTGGTAAGTTTTGTTTTTTGTTCAATCAACAACAAATCGTAATCATTACCCCTTAGCGGCTTCAATTCCATTTGCCACTTTGCCCTGACTAAGTTGTTTAATAGTTTCCAGAATAGCGCCCTTCGCTCCTTGGGGGGCAATAGGGTTTGACATTTTCCCCTCACTTCTACCCCATTGATTTTTTTATTAACTTCTTTTACTTCTGCTCCAAAAAGGCTAAAAAAATCACATTTACTTATTATCTGGTGGTGATGTTTGACAGCTTTGGACAGCCCTTTTATTCGCTTTGCTATTTCCTTATTTTCTGCCATAATGAATATTTTTAGATTAATTGATACTGAAAATTGAATATTTAAGGCATACGTTTTAGTCAGGGGGTAATATTTAATTCTTACTGGCACATTGTAAGGATTAAATATAAAAGTCGCTTAAAACGCCTAATTTGAGCAAAAGGCTTTTGTGTTCGCTTTTTCGGTTGTGGGTTGGTTCAGGGCTTGATACTTCGCTTCTTCTTTTGCCATGATGCTAATGTGGGGGTCAATTTCTACATACGAAAGTTTGTAGCACTTCCCGTCTGGCATATCTAAGAAAGTGACCATTTTAGGGTTTTTGTAGTGCGCATCTAAGTAAGTGTGAATAACACTACCTATAAAAGCTGCGAAATTGTCTAAACAAAGTTGATAGATTTTGCGATTCATAATAATTAATTTTTGATATTTGAAAAATAAGTTTTACTATTTAGGTCTTTTACAAATTGGTCAAATGTTTTGGCCACTATGGCTATACCCCCGTTTTTTACTACTTCAGTCAAAAAGTTTATTTGGTCTGCACTCAGTTTGTCTTTTCCAAATTTGATTTCAATAGCTAAGAATACCCCCGTTTTTTTCTGGAAGCCGATAATATCTGCAACCCCTTTCCTTTCGTGGCTTTTTCTATAGCAGGAAGAAAGTATTTTGATAACTGTTGAAATAGGCAGGTTTTTGTTTGCCAATTTAGCTGCTGCCTGTTTAGTGTCAAAAATGCCCGTAACATTATTTCTAAAACATACAAAGCCATTCAGGGTTAAAAATTGAATTGCATTTTTTGTCAGTTGATTTGAACCTGTTGTTTTTATCTTTTTTGCGGTTCTGGTTTGGTTCTGTTTGATGAACTCTTTTGATGTTAGTGTTTTCATAGGTTACAGTTTTAAGCCTTTGAGCCATTGGTTAAAAATTCGGTCTGCTATCTGCGCTATCATAACAGGTGGTACAGACATACCAATTACGTAATTCACCGAATTATTCATAAAATTGTAATCACTAGGAAATGCACCACCCCTTATGTATTCAATATCTGATAGCTGTCTTTTTTCATTAAAAACTATCATTCTATCTTGTGCTAAAATTGTTCTGATTGCTTCATTTTCATAAAGCAAAGAACAGGCAAAATTATTCCCTTTCCCCTCTATTCTTTTGCAGGCATGTCTTAGGTCTCTTTCTCCTTTCCTTGCTTCATTTAAAAGCCTTAGTATTTTTCCATTAACTGGTCTGGTATGACAATTGTGTTTTATTTCGCTTAGTGTTATTTCTTTTTCATTGAACACTAAATTGAAAGCAGGAAAATCATTGAATAAAGTGAAATTATCAACAGGCAATCTTGCTGCAATATCATTCCGAACCCCAATAAAAAAAACTCTTTTTCTCTTTTGAGGTACACCCATTTTAGAAGCATCTAAAGTAAATACTTTCACTTTGTACCCTGCCTTCAAAAAAGCTTGTACTATCTTTTTTGAATATTCAAAAGCGTTTCCTTTTAGAATCCCTGTAACATTTTCAGCTATTATTGTTTTAGGCTGCAATTCTTTAGCTAATTCTAAGAAGTCAAAAAACAAAGTATCTAAAATCTGTTTTGCTTGTCCCTCTCTAAATCGCTTTTCTTTGCCCCAATCTTTTTCCCTGCTCCCTGCCTCTGAAAAACTAGAACAGGGGGGGGACCCGTCTAGTATATCCAGATTGTACAAACTTTCTGGTAAATCTTTTCTTAATTTAAAAGTCTGTATAGGTTCTAAAGCAGCGTATTTGGGTTGGTGGTTCATCTGGTAAGCCATCATCATTTTTTGGTCTATTTCATTGCATCCAATCACATCATAACCTGCCAGCTTATACCCCATTGTAGACCCACCACCACCGCAAAAGCAAGAAAAAACCTTGCTTTTGTGGTCCTCTATTCCTTTAGCTGGATAGCCATTTGCTAAGGTCCAGTTATAAGGGAATTTATGTTTTGTCGCTATTTGCACATTAATTTATTTTTAAAACAGTTCGATAATTCTTAAAAATTTATTCTTAATTGGGTACTTTAGTTGAAAGGTTGGCTGCTTATCTTCGCTGTCTGGAATGAATGCAGGTAAACAAATCAAAACCCTTTTTACTAGCAAAAACCCTTTAGGCAGCTTCTTAACTACTTTGTATTTGGAATTGCAAATAATTATGTATTTTGGGCTTTTCATTCCTTTTGAAAAAACAGGGGTCAAACGGACAATTCAACCCCTGAAAATTATAAACAAACATTTTTGAGAGAAAAGAAAACTCGACTTAGAAATAAAAATCTAAAACGGGTTAAAAAAAACTGTACCCTCTTTTGGGTTCAGGTGAACAAAATCTTTATAATGGTATTTTATTAAATTCAGCTTTCAGGTTGCCTAAGTTGTATTTTTCTTGCCAGCTATCAGTCAATTCTTTTGCCCACACTTGCGCCTGTTGCACATCTGCTTTCAGCTTTTGTTTGACCAGAAAATAGTTATAAGGGCGCTTTTCTAGTTGTGCCAAATCAGATTCAATTGTTTTATTTTCTGCCTGTAATCGCTGGATAGTTTTAGTATTTGCATTAAACCTGGTCCACAACTTCACTTTTTCAACTGCTGTATTTTCTTGTATGGTTCTGATTTTTGACATAGTTATGTTTTTATTAATTTCTGGTATTGTAGTTGGCAATAAGTTTTGAAATCTGTTTTAGGTTTTTCTGAATCAAAATCTTTTTTCCATTGCTTTTTTATCAATTCATCATTAAACAAGTTTTCAAAAGTTGGCTTTTCTTTAGGTTCTTTTGGTTTTAATTCGCCAATAAATTCCCTTATATATTCAGGCATAGGTATTGCTTTTTCTGCCCTCTCTATTTGTCTTTGGTTTTTGGCGTTCTGCTGCATAGCATACTGAGACCTTTGCCCCCTGTATTTATTTAACCATTCTAAAAGCGTTGGAACGTCAAAACGGTTGTAAGTTGTCCCAAACTCTCCTTTGATAGCTTTTTTCCCAAATAGGGTAAAATCTGCTATAGTGAAATAAAAAAAATCTTCAATTATTAATTCGGCTGCAACCTCTAACTGATTTTCTTCAATGCCCCCTTTGACCGCAAAAAACCTACTTAATTGCAAAATCCAATTAGTTAGCCATAATTGGGTCATTCCCTCTCCCCTGTATTTTTTCATTGTGGCAATTGTTGCAACCTCTTTAGAGTTGATGGAATCGTTAAAATTTTTAGCAACTATTTTATTTTGACCTACTTGATAAGCTAAAAGGGCTTTACTTTCTTCATAGATTCCTTTCGCTGCTAATTGTTTGGCTATACCCTGACAGTTTTGGAAGTCTGGTAACTTAGAATACTTTTCCAAAAATCTGCTCACGGACTGCTGCCTTTTTTGGGTCAAATTGATGACCATTTTTTTCTTTTCCATTTTCTTGATTTAAAAGTTTAGGATTTTTAGCAACTTTTTTTGCTTCCTGTTCATAGTCGTAAAATTTTGACCCAAACAGGGTTTTTATAGTGAGGTTCGTTTCATATTTTTTGCCAGTCCATTGTTTTATTTTCAAATCAATCACATTTTTCATGCTCTGCACTTCAGTTCCCCCTATAATTAAATCATGTATTTTTCTGGCCACATTGGCATTAAGTGGATAGGTTGCCCCTGTTGCTTCATTCAGATACATTAGGACCTCTTTTGCTTTGCTCCATTCAGATACTTTTTCTTTTTTTAAGTCTGCTTTTAATTTTTCAATTTGAGAAAGATTTTCCTTTTCTCTTATTGTATTATTAATTGTATTATTATCTGTATTATTAATACTTGTATTATTATCATCATCATTTTCTAAATACCCCCCTTTAATATTCTCACTACCCCCTTTAATATTCTCACTAGGTTGTTTAGAATACTTACTACCCCCTTTAATATTCTCACTAGGTTGTTTAGAATACTTACTACCCCCTTTAATATTCTCACTAGGTTGTTTAGAATACTTACTACCCCTATTTAATATTTTAACTACCCTTTTTATGATTTGATTCCCTTGCCTTTCTATTCTGATTTTAACGTATTTTTTTGCTTCTAAAGATTTAATTATTTGTGTGCATCTGCCTTTAGATACACCAAAGAAATCAGAAAAATATTTATTAGATGCAAAGCATCCATTATCATTATCTAAGCTGTCTATTTCTACTAAAAATATCTTTTCTATTAATGTTAGGTCTTTATTCAACCAAATTTCTTTAGGAATCCAAACACCCTTAAAACTTCTTTTCATTTTTGTGTAGTTTATTACTCTCTTTAGGCACTTAGAAAGCGATTGATTAATAAAATTACTGTCCTGCTTCTGCGCTCCAATCCAATAAAAAGAGGTTGACAAAAGACCAAAAAACTAATATTGAAAATAGTGTCATTTTAATGTATTTTAGACTGTGAAAAGTTGCAGCCACTAAGGGCTGCAACAGTAGGTAAAAATAGTTATACTATGGATTTGTGTAAATCGGTTTAGGTAGTGTTTGCTGGCTTGTTGCCTTAAAATTAATTACTCAGATTGAGGGTTATATTGAATACAAATATATTCAAAATTAATCAAAATGAATCAAAATTAATTTTGTTTGGTAGTATTTTTAAGTATTCGGTGCAATTGGTTTAGTAATCGGTAAAAATGCTTTTTCGTAGTTTTTCACTAATTCGGCTTTCTTTAAATCTATCATCATTTTGCGCCACTTATACCATGCTGCTGAAACTTTCAACTTCGCTTTCAATGATGGACTAAAAGGGTATTTTTCATATTTACAGGTAGCTTCTAAAACCTTTGATTGTAGCCAGTTTTCAAAGGTGGTAGGGGCAACTGGTTCTATATTGTCCCATTCATCTAATTTGCCCCGTAATTCAAAATCTAAAGGGGTCTGTAAGACTATTCTTATCACTTGACCCTGCTTATTTAATGACCCATTTCTAGGGCTTGAAAAGATGCTTTCATCTGTAGTGGTTTCTATTACAATAGGCTTTGCCATTTCTTCCAACAGGGCTGCTTTCTGTTCGCCTGTGACGTATTGGGGGTTGGATTCCCCATGAAAGAAATTAGCAACTTCTTTCAAAATGTCTTTTTGTACTCCCATTTGTTTTGTTATTTTGTATAAAGATAAGATACCATCTATTATGATAATAGAATTTGATTTTTTACCTTTATTTTTGATATTTGAAAATTAAAAACGGGGGCTAATGTCCGATTTTTGGAAATGTGGGATTTTATTAGCCCCCTGTGTAGCCTCTTATAGAGGTATATTTTAAGCGGTTTCTAATACTTCAATTGTGTAGTATTGGTCTACGGCTTCCTTTAGCTCTCTTAGGGCTTTCTGGTTAACCCTAGGGCGTTTCTTTTGCCCATATTTTTTATTAATCAATAAGCCAGTTTCTTCTAAAATCCTTGCATGTATGCTTACTCTCGATTGGTCTAAATTCAAGTTTAGCCATATCGGCTTCATGCTTGTTTTGGGGTGGTCTGCAATATACTGAAGTATAGCAATCCTTTCTTTGTGACAGATAGCTCTAATAATTTTATAACCTTTAGTACCTAACTGATTTTGCAATGTTAAAACTTTTGCAAATTGTTTTTTATTAAGTGTGTAAATTATTCGTTTCCCTTCCCTGTTGGAAGAAACTAAATTAAAATTTCTAAGCTTTTTTAGGTATTGACTGCTTATTGACTGCCCCAACCGTGTTGCTATTTGCAAAGTCTGAACGTCTTTTTTTCCTTCGCTTAATAGGTCTATTATTTGGGCCAACCTTGCTAAGTCTAATGCTTGCAATAGGGCTTTGATTGTCATTAATCGAGGTAATAAAAAAGCAACATCTTTAATGTTAAAAAACTTCATAATATTAATATTTTAAGTTTGTAATTTTTTGAATAATTCAGGACGTTGTTTAATCCATCCTAAAAAGTTTTGAATAGCTTCTAAAGCATCTATTTTGCTTGTCTGGTCAGTTGGTACATTGTATGTAAAACGCTGCCCCCCTTTCATGTTGTCACCCCAAAAATGAAAAATTTCTAACTGGATGCTGTCTAATTCTGGCAGCATCAAACCTTTAATTTTCCAATCAACCCTCTTCCAGATTTCCAAAAAATCGGGTTCATTTTCGGTGGTTTCTATTAGTAGCCCCTTCAGTAAATCTATACCATCCAACCCCCCTATCAAATTGACCTCAACCCCTTGAATAGTGATGGTTCTTTCAAAATTCAGGTTATGAATTAAACCTTTGTTTTCTTCCTTAATGTCAAACGCTTTGTAAGCAACATGTCCTGGCACTTTTTCCAGTAGTTGAAATTTGTTTTTTGGCACATGGAAACGATATAAAAAAGGCTCTTTATCAACATCTGGCTTGTATATTAGGGGGCTTCTGTAGGGGTTAATATAATGGTAGCGGCAATAGTCAAACCCCTTAGCTTTTCCCTCAATTACTAACTTTTTTAAAGCCAGTAATCGGTTTTTTTCAAATTCATCTAAGGGCAAAAAGTCATCAACCCCACTTATTGCTTTTTTGATAAGGTTGTAAATAGTTAATTCAGACCCTTCTTTTAGCTGGTCAAACTCTGCCACAACTGAAACTGGTAAATTAATTTTCATTGACTACTATTTTAGGTTCTTTTGCTTTGATTTCTTTCGTTTTCTTGTCTACTTGAAATCCCTTTTTCTTTAACCTGCCCATGAAATAAGCCCCTAGTGTGGCTTTCAATACTTGATGGCCTAATTCTGCCAGTTGTGGTTGTAGGGCTGTAAAAGCTTCTATACTGTCAGCGTCATCTATCCAGCCTTTCCACTCTTCAAGCTCTTTATTATATTGGACTTGTGCGGCACTTTTTGAAGTAATCTTTTTGTTACAGTCCTCTATAAGCTTGGTTAAGTAAGTATCATAGTGAATGGTTTCAGCTTGTGGTACTGGTAGGATGCCATAATTGGCCATATTTTTTCCAACGTGTCGGCTGTTAGGGTTAAAATCTAATTCCACTTGATTTCCATTGGCATACATAAAGCCCAACATGTCACAAGTGGAGTATAAAATGCTTCTGCTGCTGCCCTTCACATCTAAACCCCATTTTTTAGTATCTCCTTCCATGTACTCCTTGCCGTGACAGATTGCGCAAATATGCAAATCAAGTGAGGTAAAACGGGCCTTTAGGCTTTTGACCATGTCAGAAACCACTACCCAACTACTTATTTTCAAGCCTATAGCTGTACGGTGTTGGGGTTGGGTCAATAGGTAGGAAATTATGTGGTTATCAATCATGGTCCCAATGGTGTCCAGCACAACAGATTTATAGCCATTTTCTTTGACCATGTTGGCAAAATCTACACTCATAATAAAATTGTAAAACTCAATCCAATTAGTCACTTTAATTGAATCTGGCCTAATTTTCTGTACTGCCCTGTGAATACCATCATCAAAGTCGAAATGCAGGGGCTTTGGCATCGTAAATGATAGGCTGGTTTTTCCTGTTCCTGGTTCTCCAAAGAACACAAAAAACAATAGTTTGGCTAAGAGGGCTTCTGTTGCCCGTCTGATAATAAATGACATAATTTTGATATTTTGATATTTGAAAATCTTTAAAAGAGGTCGGGCATAAAAGCCCAACCTAAAACCCGTAACTATGAAAAGAATAAATTTTACTCAATTGATGCTGGCAAGCTTTTCCCTTGCCAAAAACTCTGCTGCTGCCTCTATTTCTTCATTTTTTCTAGTATTGTTTTTATCCAATACTTTAAAAATGTAACTTTCTGAATACTTACATTTAAAAAATATAAATACTTCTTTCACTGTGATTAGCTTTCTTAATTCCTTATTTATCATTATATTACCTATTAATTTGTGTCAATCGTTAACACAAAAGTAATCTATTTGTATTCAATATGCAAGTAAATTGAATATTTTAATATTAGATTTTTAAAATTCTGAATCACTTTATATTAAAACTCTAGTTTTAAAAAATATGAATAGCAAGATAGTAAACGTATCATTAGATACCTATTTGAATAGCCTAAGTGACTATCCTAGCGCCTTTAAAGATTGTTTTGTATACTTGACTAAAGAGGTAGGAAAAAGCGTGGGAAGCATAGCAGAAACACTTTTTAAAAAAAGTGAATTTATTCGTAATAAATTTAAGTCAAAAGATAAATTTCACTTTAAATTAAAAAATCATGCTACCAGAAACACAAAAGTAAAAGAGAAAGAAATTTTTATAGCCCTAGTCAAAAGCTATGAACAATTTTTACTGCCTTTTTTGGGCTTGGACAGCAACAATGCAAAGGACCAAGAAAGAATATCTGTACTGGAATTTCAAGTTAATGACCTGAAGGAAAGAATCAAAAGCATAGAATTAGCCCTAATGAAGGGGTGAAATATTCAAAAATGGCAAAAAAATAATCTAAAAGTATTAACCTTTCATTTTTCCCATTATATTTGTAAGGACAGAAACCCGACCGCCAAGGCTGGCAATCGGGTTTCAATTTTCAAATATCAATGTAAATGTATGGAAAATACTGCTAAAAAACCTAATAATTCTTTGCGAATAGAAGGGAAGCCCCAAAAGCTTTCCTGGAATGAAATTACAAAAGCGGCAAATAAGCTGGCTACTTCAGACCCTATCTTATCAAAAAGAGAAAAGAAATTTTCTGCTTCCCTTACTTTTTTTCAAAAAAATATACATTGGCGAAATAAGGCTTTATTTTCCAGCTACCTGTGCGCCTTAATTTCCCTGTTTGGCAGTAGCCTTGGGGTTTATAGTTTTATTGAACCTAGCAACACAATGTCATATCTGATAGCCTTTGTTTTAGGTTGTTTGATTCTGGTAAATGAATATGGTTTTAGATATTTTGTAGACCAGTATGGGGATGAACTTTTTATTTTCAGAAATAAACTAAATAGCCATTTGCCTAAGTTTTTGTTTTTCTCCCTCGTTACCATCCTTATCACTTCAGGGGGGTTCTATAAATGGAACATAGAAAATCATGCTCCTGACCCTGCCCTATTGGCCATAAAGGCAGAAATCAAACAAAAGAAAATAGCATTAATACCTGAACAAGCTGCCTACGATTTATTTGTTAAACAATCGACTGTAAAAAGTGGACCAGACAAAGGGCGTGTTCAATACAATCTGGAAGGGTCTATAAATAAAGCAAAGCTAAATTTAGAAGATTTGAAAACAACTATAGCCAACCTAGAAAATGACATTAGAGGTAAAAAAGTACTAAACCCTAATTATCAAACAGACGTATTAAGGAACTCTATTGCAGGGGCTTTCATCTTAATGCTGTTCGCCTTTTTCTACATTGGCTGCATGCTGTACATGTCCTACTTTGATAACCGCCACTATGGAGAAACCTACCCTAGTAAATACCTTTCTTATGTAGCAAAAAGAAACGCTGAAAAAGAAAATTTTCAATAGTGGATTCATTACCTGAAACGCCCTTTTCAATTCCTTTAGAAATTATTGAAAACGGGTTAATGGGTTCACATTCAGAACAGAAATTAGAACAGTTTCCAGAACAGTACAGAACAGTTCCAGAAATTGATAAAAAAACTGTTCAGAACAATACACGTGTACATGGTACACCGCTTGTTGAACAAGCTGGCAACAGCTTTTTAGAACAGAAATTAGAACAGTTTCCAGAACAGTACAGAACAGTTTCAGAAATTGATAAAAAAACAATTTTAACAACTCCGCAAGAAGATGTGGAAAAATGGAAACATAGAACAAAAATTTATTTCAAAAGGTCCATTAAAAAAACCTCAAAAAAAGAAACAAAGGAAGCGAACAAAGAACGCTATTTGGAATACAAAGAGTTATTAGAAACTACTGGTAAATTTTCCATAACAGAACATGATAATAGAATTGATATTATTGAAAAATAATTTCAATTTTTAATACTTAATAAATCAAATATTATGCAATTAGTTTACGTCTTAAAATGTCAACAATTTTTCAAGATAGGGTACACCACCGATTTAAAAGGTAGGATTTGCACCTTACAGACTGGCAACCCTTTTTTAAGAGGGTAGGGGGGCAAATTTAATTTAGTCTAAAAGTTAGCAAAGTAAAAAGGGTAAAATTATCAGACGTATTAAAAGCCAAACTAGAAAGGGAAAAGGTAATGTGTGTATTCCTGTAAATCAGGAAGAAATGAGTGGTTTTGTTTACTAAATTTGTATCTTTACGGTCTAAAAAGAAAAATTTAACCTTAAAAAGTTGTTTAGAGAAACAAAAACATAGACCTTTGTTACCACAAATCTTGTATGGATATTACCTTTTCGCCTTCTATTACTTTGGCAAAAAAGAAATTCTTTAAAATGACTCAACACTGGTAATGTTGAGTCATTTCTCGTTTAGAATCTCTTTTATTTTAAAGACACTAGTGATGCGTTATAAATCAAAGAGATTCAAGCAGTAGCCTTGGCACATTAACAACAGCAAAAGAAACGATCGTAAAACCCAAACTAACTGCAAAAAAATGGCGTTCTAATGTATGGAATGACCTAAAAGAACAGGCCACTATTAAAACTGCTGAAATTGTTACACTATTGAAAGAAGATATAAAAAAGCCAGCGCCTGGTGCTGACTGGTAAAGCTCCTATTTAGTAAGATTTAAAAAAGCCCTTTAGGGTTAATTGAAAGGCTTTTTTTTAGCCAATGGCTTTTACTAAATCCCATTTTAAGAGGTTTAATAAATCATCATGTTTTTGTCTTTCCCAAAGCTCTATATCTTCATATTGAGGGTGGGAAACATAATGTTCTGAAAGTCGATGAACTAAAATTAGTAAATCTTTACCAGTGTACCTTTTCAGGGTGTTCTTTAGCAGAACTTTTTTTTTTTTTTTTTTTTTTTTTTTTTGGACTAAAATTGTGTTGGTTTCATAAATTTCTTCAGTGCTTATTGAAGAAGAACACAATATAATATATATAAATCTTATATCCTACTCAAAGGGGGTGATAAATATCATATAAAATATATAGAAAAGTTTACAGGTTATAGGTTAGGTTAGGTTAGGCTAGGTTATGTTAGGTTAAACGGTCTGTAAGACAATAAGTTACAAATAAGAAATAAAAATAAAGTCTATTACATATTAGTGTAATAGACTTTCTTAATAAAATATCAAGATGTAAAGGTATTTTCTTTAAGCGGCTTTGCTTTTAGCAAAAAACTGAATGCTTTTATTTGCAAACTGAATATTATAATTTAACCACAATATTACGGTTTTTACATATTCTTCTGCGTTTTCTCGCCCATCTGGTAAAAAATCAAGTGATACAGTAAAATCTACTAATTCTTCTCTTTCTTCTGCTGTAATCTTGTCCTTTATTTCTTCTACTATTCCCCCATAAATTCCGAATAAGGGTAAAGTTTGTGGTAAAACACTTACTAGATAGGCAGTTCTTTCACTACCATCAATTTTACCATCCTGGTTGCTGTCAGCACTAAATGAGGTTTTAACTATTCCAGCTACTACATTAAGCCCTCGCTTAATGTTTTCAACTCCATAATTATTAGCTTTTGCCATGATATTGATATTTTAAGATTAATTAATAAATCTATTTGTAAAAGTCGACTATCAAATAAAGATAATCTGTACTACTTGGGTTGGTTGGTATGTGTTTTTCAAATGCTCTGTATTTGCATACTGCCCCCATTTCAAAAGTTTTGCCCTTTTCTTTGTCTGCCATTTTTCCAGCTAAAACAGTACATATTTCTAAGCAATCGTGCCAATGAATATTAAAAGATTTTTGCGGCGGTATAGCTGTTAAAAATCGGCAATGATTTTCAGAATGTAATATTTTTAAATTAATTACGCCCTCTATTATCCTTTTTTCATTTAAGCCCCATTCTTGTACCTTTTTATAAGAAATGAAGTTATCCCAACTTAAATCCATTATTGAATTAATTTCGGACACTAGCCCCAAAATTTGCGGAATATCTTTAGCATTAGTTTTTAACATTGTTTGAATTTTGTACTTTTTCGTAACAGTCTGGACAATGTTCTTTTAATTGCTCCAATAAATAATTTTGTTGAGCAATTGTTTGCGCCGCTTCAATTTCTTTTGGGACTTGTTCTATAATTCGTTTCTTCAATTTTTCTAGTTCTTCATATAGTAGATTGGTAGATTTATTTTTGTTGCTTTTCCATCTCAAATACGTTCCAACAAAACCACCTAGCCCCGTTACTATTACGGCTATAGCTTCCCAACTTTCTTTAATTGTTTGGAGAATCTGCATGGGTATAATTTTAATATAGAGAGAATAAAATACTATCTGTTTTTCTTCGCTCGTAGTATAAACTTTGGCGTATCGGAGCGATAAATACCCTGTTTAGTTTTGTATAGATTCACCGTTTCCCCATCTATCCAATTTTTAAGCTGAACAAAGGACGGCGCTAATATATTGATGCTCCCTTTTCTAGTGCCGTCTTTTCTTATTACCCCTTTAGCATTGATAACTATAGGATGCCTCGTTGTGCTATCCTGCAAAACAAAATCCCCTACAAAATTGGGTAAAAATAAATCGTTAGAATACTTAGTATAAGAGGTATCTGTATTCACTAACTTAACGGCTCTTATTAACGCTATTACCGCTTTTTCTTTTGTTAATTTTTCTACTTCCAAGCGACCTATTTCATCATAGGCTATTACCGCCTTTTGGAACAAAATAGCCAACGCCTCGGCGGTGTCCAGTTTTGCCGACTGCGTAAAAATGATACTTTCATCATCGTTTACCGTGTTCTCCTTTATAATGTAGGTAGAATCTTGTTGGGTTATTTCAATAGTTTGTGCGCTAAGACTTACTAAAATGAGTATGAATATATTTAAGAATAATAGCTTTTTCATGTTTACCTAATTTTATTGATTTATAATTTTTTAGCTTTTTTATTTTCTTTTTTTTAACTTTTTAATGTCTTTTTGTAGTTGTTCAATTTGTGCCTGTTGGGCTTTCATTGCACCAATAAGCGGTGCAACTAATTGCGTATAATCCACGCCTAAAAATCCGTTTACGGGGTCAATGATTGATACCACTTGCGGAAAATGTTCTTTTACGTTTTGCGCAATAACGCCTAATTGAGTGCGCCCTTTTCCGTCTGCTTTCATTTTGAAAGAAACGGGGTTTATTTTTAATATTTTTTCTAAGCTATTTTTAAGGGGTTCTATGTCTTTTTTTAGTCTACTATCTGAAACGTCTGTTAATGTTCCTGTGTATTCTATATCTCCCGTTATGGTTAGCGTATTGGTCGAAAAATCACCCCCTATCAAGGGCGTTGAGGTACTAGAATTGTCTATATATAGCTTGTCGCTGCCTGTCTCGTTATACCCTGCTTGGTGTCCTATAAATACATTATCGCTACCTGTTATATTACTATACCCTGCTTGTCTGCCGAAAAATGTATTTTTTTCGCCTGTCGTGTTCGCTATGCCTGTATTTTTCCCTATAAAAGTATTGTAGTTTCCTGTCGTGATTGCCGTTCCTGCCAATACGCCAAAAACGGTATTATCTGATAATTCATTATTCCCTTTGCCTATGTCGATGCTGCTTATTAAGGCATCACCGTTTACGTCTAATAGGGCAACTGGTGTTGTTGTGCCTATGCCTACATTACCCAAAGTATATAGATTACTGCCGCTTTCTAACCATTGCCCTAATTCCGATAAATTTCTCCATTTTGTGCCCGTAATAGTTGAAGTCAATATTTGTCCAATAGAACCTGTTGAAACAAAACTATCATAAAACCCTCCTGTTAGTCTAAAGTCGCCTTGAATATGAAAATCAGTTGTGGGGGAGAGTGTATTAACGCCAAAGTTTCCCAAAGAGTGATTGAAAAATAAATAAGAATTAATTGGGATTGCTGCTGCTCCTTGCACCCTTGTTGCAATAGCAAAGTTTTGTTCACTGTCTCCTATTACAATTCCATCTATTGCACTTGAACGCTGAAAACGCATCCTAGAACCGCCATCTTGTATTTGAAAGGCTGTAGCTGGTGCTCCGCCTATTCCGACCTTACCCGTATTGAAATAAATATTATTACCTGTTCGTGTCCATTTTGAAGGACTAGACAAATCTACCCAAGCCGTTCCGTTGTACCCTTCAAATACGTTTGACAAATATCGAATAGTACCCGCATTGGTATTGGCTGTTGTGCCTATCCGAATAGCTCCGTTTACGTCAAGCCGCTCGGTCGGACTAGTGCCGCCGATATGTAATTGACTATTAGCATCCACCCTAAGTTGAGCCAAAGAAATTTGCATATATGCAAAAAATAAAACCCCTAATAATATCTTTTTCATGTTAATTTGATTTATAATTTTATTCTAACATCTGTCCCTATTCTGTATAGGGAAAATTGTAATAAGTCAGTATCCGCAATTGCTGCGGCCTCATTTGCGTAATTTTCTAATTCTGCTATAACGTTTGTTTTTCCGTTGACTTGTTTGACGTTTAATTCTGCAAATCCATTAGCAATATTTGCGGTATGTAATAGTTTAGCTCCATCTTCTTCTATGGTAACAGAACCAAGTATTCCGCTTTTTCCGTAGATTAAATTCGATTGCGTATTAGTGAATTGAAGGTTACTAGTTGCACCATTGCTTAGATTATTCTGTAAGCTCCAAGTTCCTGTATTAGTGTGAGATGGGTTTGCGCTTCCTGTCAAATTAGTACTAAGCATGTTGGTTTTGTTTGTTGTAATCGTCAACAAACTAGGATTGCTAGAATCTAAATTAAAATCCGTTGAATTAAATCTAATTATAGCGTCATTTATTAGCGTGAAATTAAGATTTCCTGTTTCTTGAAATATTACTCCAGTAATACCATCAGCGCCTGCTGGCCCTTGTGGACCTTCTGGACCTTGTGGACCTTGCTGACCTGGTGCTCCTACATTACTATTTATATTAGATAGTGCTGTATTCAAATCGTTATTTCCTGCCGTGGTGGGGTCTGTAACGGTTACATCTGTACCTAAGATTTTTTCAAATTCGACTTGTCCAAATGTAGTTATATTTTTCATAAATCCGCCCACATTCGTACCACTGGCTGGCTGAATATTTACTGTACCGCCTTCCCCATCTATTAAAATACTGCCTCCTGCTGTTGCTGCAATTCCTATATCTTTTGCTTGCACCGTGAATGCGCTACCTGTACCACTAGAAGCAAACCAAAGCCCTTTATTATAGTAACTATATATTCTAGTACTTCCATTTGCGCCCGTTTGTGTTTGGTTGGCGCTTGCTAAGTTGTTTATAGTAGGCTTATTTGTTAAATCTGTATAACTACCAGAAAACAGACTAGGCTTGTTCAAAACCAAGGCATCCCCTGTAGTGGCATCCCAATCCGCATTTACATTGACCTCCGCACCTGTGGCAATTCCCGCCAATTTTGTAGCATCCGCACTTGGATAGGTATTCTTTGCCGTGTTCGCCGTTATTGCGCTTGCTTGTCCTGCTGTGATTGTCGTAGGCTTTCCTGAAACATTTGCCCATGTAGGGGCTATAACAGCATTAAATTCTGTTAATGAAATTTTCTTTTCTTCTGTAGCATCAGCATACACAAAATAAGAGGTACTTATAGGAGTGTCATCCGTGGGCAATTCTGCAAAATTCAAATAAAGTTCTGTATTTATTGCCTCTAAATCTAAACCTAATCCAGTTGTAATAAGATTGTTTATTGTAGGCTTATTTATTAAGTCTGTATAACTACCAGAAAACAGACTAGGTAAATTTGAAAGTGAATTATAGTTACCATCAAACAGACTAGGTAAATTTGAAAGTGAATTATAGTTACCATCAAACAAACTAGGTTTATTTAGTATAAAAGCATCACCTGTGGTAGCATCCCAATCAGACTGCACATTGACTTCAGCGCCTGCCTCAATCCCTGCCAGCTTGGAAGCATCTGCACTTGGGTAGGTATTCTTTGCCGTGTTCGCTGTGATTTCATTGGCTTGTCCTGCTGTGATGGTTGTAGGCTTATTCAAAATCAAAGCATCACCTGTGGTAGCATCCCAATCAGACTGCACATTGACTTCAGCGCCTGCCTCAATCCCTGCCAGCTTGGAAGCATCTGCACTTGGGTAGGTATTCTTTGCCGTGTTCGCTGTGATTTCATTGGCTTGTCCTGCTGTGATGGTTGTAGGCTTATTCAAAATCAAAGCATCACCTG
>Ga0196889_1000019_pt1 | contig 44687 bp, 76 predicted proteins | sample VirMetDEL_Nov_12_FD_166415 | JGI IMG/M metagenome (GOLD analysis project Ga0196889, IMG submission 166415) | Aqueous microbial communities from the Delaware River and Bay under freshwater to marine salinity gradient to study organic matter... | ecosystem: Environmental > Aquatic > Marine >...
GCACTGAACTTAGTGAGTTTGAAAATAAATAAAAATGAAAAAAATAGAAAAAAGACTTACTAATCTACAAAACTCAAACAGCGGCTTGTTTTTCAAAAACGAAGCATTGCAAAGAGAATTTAAAGCTATTCGTTTTGATGTTGCCAAGCTAGAAGCTACTAACGAAAAACTAGAAGTGGAACAGGCTTCGTACGAGGCATCACTAAGAGCAGAAATCGAAAGGATTCAACTATTAGGACCCTGGAAACGGTTTTGGGGTAGTGTTGAATTGTTTAAGAATTTATTTGAAGTCATCCAAGGGGGCTTTAAAGAGTAAAGAAAAAGGTTTAGTTTAATTTAGGTTTAAGGGGTCACCCGTTTTTTGTAAGTGAGGTTCGGAACGGGTGTTTTAAATGGAGGGGAATAAGGTTTGGGAGCCTTGCTAGACTGTAAATCTAGTGCTTTAAAAGCGTGTATGTTCGAATCGTACCCTGTTCCACAATAAAGAAGAGCAAGAGCAAAAAAGCTCAATACTGACCGAAAGGAAGTAGGGAAACTTAGAAAGCGTGTGAAGCGCACGAAGCTCTTTTTTTTTTAAGATAAGACTAGAATGGCATAAAGGGTATATTGTCAGTAAAACGAGTATTCGACTTAGGTCGTAGTTTAGGTGCGAGACCTACAGGAGGTTAGGTTATCAATTAATCCAATATCGGGCGTTTTACTCCTAACAAACAGGTTCGAGTCCTGCTAGTCCTACCAAGTGTGTTTAGTTCATAGTGTTTCTTGTCGGGCGTTGCTTTTTGATGTAACGCCCGTTTTTAAATCAGTTGTTGCGAAAATTGCAATAGCTTAAAATTGGACGTGTAATGAAGAAATACGAATTTTATAACGAAACGTTTAATGTAAACTTTGAATTGGTTTTATTTAAACACGATAACGGGGAAGAATGCGACAAGATTAATGAATATCTAACAGGCAAAAACCTTGACTATTCCTCATCTTGTGAGAATATTAATAATTCAAACGCTTTCTGTATTTGGTTTCAGTCAGAGAATCTAATATCTATTATTGTTAATACCAGTAGATTTAAGAAAGGTAAAGAAGGTGCTACTAAGGCACTTTTGGTTCTCCAGCATGAATGCAACCACTTTAGGCAGTACACGCTTGAAGGAATTGACGAAACGATTACAAGGACAGATTTAGAAGCACACTTAGCCGCATCCGATTGGGCGTTCAAAAAGTGCATGAGTACGAAGTTTTTTAAATCATTGTTAAAATAATTATTATGACCACAAATAGATCCTTGTACAAAAAGACGCTTCAAAGAAATTACAGGAGTGATGACTGGGACGCTTGTCGGTCGAAAAATACAAAGCGCAGATATAAGCAAAAGCAAAAGACAGCAGCGAAACGCATTTTAAATAAAGAATTGAAATAACCAGCTCGACACGCTTTTTGTGTACGAGGTAAAATAAAAAAGATGAAAATTACAAAACAAGATTTGAAGACATTAGAGTTATTAGAACAATTTAAATGCTCAATTCATATAGGTACAGAATTTGTATCTTTGCAAGATTTTAACGGGGATTTACATTCTGTTCCACATGGAGCATTTGAAAACGTTACAGACTTGTGTATTGAAAATATAAACGGAATGATTCCTAAAGAAGGAACGCCAAATGAAGAGCTAACAGATAGTCAAAAAGGATTTATCCAGTTGCTTTTTGAGATAGAAAAAGCTATTGCGTAATTATTAATGAGGTGCTAAAAGGAAATGAAGAATTATGCACGGATTAAACACGCCACGAGCACGGGGTTAGTTTTTGCTTTGAAGGTGAAACGATTTTGATAAAAACATAAAGTTATGGATAGGTTGAAAACTAAAAAAGAGCAAGAGAAAGCAATAGCAAAAGAGCTTAATTTAATTATCGAAGAAATGACCGTTGCGGCTTATATTGAAGGTTACTGTAAAGCTGCAAATAGTTTGCAAAAAACTAAAACGAAGTAACAAAGCAACCAAACCGTCAATATAGAAACGTATATCTGGTAATATGCCGTGGAGACCAGAGAGAAAGCGGCTTCGCTCGAGCATTAGGAGGGTTAGGTATAGCCGCCCCCTTGGTTGTTTTTAAAATATAGATTATGAGTGACAAAAAAAATAAAAGACATGAGCAAAGATAATATTAAAACCGCACAAGATTCAATTACTGCAATGATTCGGAATTATAAAAAATTAAATGGGGTTGACTTCCCGAAACTACCAAGCGTAATTAATCCAGTACCAGATAATGATACTATTAAAGCAAATAAAGAGTAGCAATAAATTCACAAGGGTAGGGTGTTCGACAAAGACAATCGTTGATTTTTATTATCAAAAGGCAAAGAACAAATGACGCTTGTGCATTTGCCGCCTTCTGGGAGGCATTCAGAATAAATACAATATGGCAAAGAAGAAAAAGAAAAAAGAGGAGTACCAATTTCAAGAGGGGAATAAGGCTGCCGAGAAGTGGACTAAAGAAATAGTTATCGACACGCTTAATAAGATGATCGAGCTTTCAACAGTAGAGAGAGAAATTGAGCAAAAGAAAGTTAATGTCGATAAGAAAACCGAACAGGGATTTGAATATAAGGAGACTATTACAAAGGTTAGGCGAAAGGTCCATCTAAAGAAAAAGCTTCTTATTGAATTGAAGATTTGGAACACACATTGGTTTGTTAATATGCGTGAAAAATTCAAAGATGATATAGACGTTTCTACACTCTTAGGGGCTTTAGATATGATTTGCGAAATAAACACCTATGAAGATGCCGCCAATGGAAGCACAAATACAGCTATTGCAAAGATGAATTTATCAACGCATTATGGCTGGGCTGATAGCTCAAAGGTTGAGGAGACAGTAAAAGAGGACGAAAGTAAAATAGACCTAACTAAATTAAGTGATGATGAAGTACGCCAACTTATTGCCCTCAACGAAAAAGCTAAAAGCGGAACTAGCAAGGCGTAACTTTTTAGACTTCATCACGTACACGAAAGAAGATTATCAAGTCAATTGGCATCATAAGCTATTGGCTGAGCATTTGGAGAAATTCGCCAGGGGTGAGATTAAGAAGTTAATGGTTTTCATGCCTCCACAGCACGGCAAGAGCGAACAAACGTCAAGGCGGCTCCCTGCTTACCTGTTGGGACTTAATCCAAAGCTTAGAATTGTTGGAGCTTCTTATAGTGCCGACATAGCAGCTTCGTTTAATAGAGATGTACAAAGAATTATAGATAGCGAAGATTATCGTTTAGCATTTCCCAATACTTGCTTATCTGGTCGTAATATTAAGACGAGTGCAAAAGGCTCTTTTCTTCGTAACGCTGACATATTCGAAGTGGTGGAACATAAAGGCTCTTATAAATCCGTGGGCGTTGGAGGTTCTTTGACTGGTTTTACTTCTGATATTTTAATCATAGACGACCCTGTAAAGGATGCAGTAGAAGCGCAAAGTCCAACGGATCAAGCAAGGAAATGGGATTGGTACACAAGCGTTGCACTAACAAGGCAGCATAACGAAGCGCAGCAGCTAATTACCATGACGAGGTGGGATAAAAACGACCTATGCGGCAAGATACTTGAAAAGATGCCTAAAGGGTGGGTAGTATTGCACTTAGAAGCTTTAAGGCAAAATGTACACCATCCAAAAGACCCAAGGAAACAAGGGGAGGCGTTATGGGAGTCAAGGCACAGCAAGGAGCGTATAATGGAAATAGCAGACGCAGACCCTAGAACATTCGATGCATTGTTTCAAGGAGACCCGAAACCTAGTTTAGATAGATTATATTGCCCTTCGTTTAATTATGGACGCTCTGTGAAAGAAGTTTCTCGTAATTATTCGTTACCTTTGCATTACACAGTCGATTTCAATACATCGCCTTATATGACAGGTATTGCCATTGAAATGGAGTTCGTAAAAGATGATCTTTGGAATGGATATAATGAGTTTTGGAACATAAAGGTGATTAAATCCTTTCCTTTAGAAGCGCCAAATAATGACGCTCAAAGCCTAGGTGCTGTACTTGAACAAGAATATCCCGAAATAGTCGACGGATTCTTTTTGTACGGTGATGCAAGTGGAAATAATAACACAGGCATAGCTAATGAAGCAGGAGGCACTAAAACAAAGACGTTATTTAGTGATCTTCTTGATGGTTTAACTATGTTTGCTAGGCATTCTGTTCAACAAAGAATACCTAATACAAATCCTAGATACAGGAGTATTGGTAAGGGAATGCTTGGAAGGCGTGTATTTTTGAATAAACTATTAAAAGGTGATTATCCAGTTAGGTTTCAAATTTCACCATCTTGTACGCAATTATTAGAAGATTTGCAACAATGTACACAGGATGCGAACGGAAAACTAGCCAAGCCAAAAGATAAAGAAGGAGTCGAGCAAAGAGGGCACATGTTACAAGCATTTGAGTATTTCGTTTGTCACTTTGACTCACTAGGTTATTTAGCTAAAATAAAACAATAATGAACCAAAAAACCATAGATTCAATAAATGGAGCAAGGCACGCTTTTTACGACAAGAACATAGAAGCAGCTTCCTTTAGTCGTAAGATCATCACAGGCGATAATTACGGATCGTTAATAAGTAATTACAGACCGAGAGAAAGCGACAAGCAGAAAAAACAACGTGTTGACATTACGCACGTAAGAACTAAATCAATAGGCGGTAAGGTTACGGGCTTTTTTGATCGTGTTACCCGTGCCGATAAGTTGCGCTTTGAAGTGTCGCACGATAGCGATTCAGATAAAGCAAATTCCCTTAGTTCTCATTTAGATGTCTATGGAAATAACGGGGAAAGCGCCTTAATGTGGGTTGAACGGGCAGCAAACTTTTATAACGACATAGACGCTAATTCGATGTATTGGATTAAGCAGTCGATTAACGAAGAGGGCGAACAGGAGTTTGAACCGCTTATATTTACGTCTGAGCAGGTTTTAGGTTATAGCATGAAGAAAGGGCTTGTAGAATGGTTGTCAGCCCTAATGGTTGATCGTGTGACTTATCAAAACGAAGGTTCTACGATTGAAAAGAATTTAGATTTTTATTACTACTTCGATAAGGACGGCTTAGAAATATCTATTGAGTTAGACGAAGACGTTAAAAAAAATACAGACTATTACAATGCTTATCTTTTCGATGTCAACGGCAACGACTTAGGCCCGTTAATAGCCAAGGCAAATAATAAAAGCTATATTGTAATCCAAGAGGAACCTTACACCGACTTTGTGCCTATTACACGAGTAGGCTATAAATACGACCTTTCAACCAATCAAAATACTTATACCGTTAGATGGGACAATGCGAGCGAATTATACAAAATCCTAGCAGAAGACGGCAGCGGTTTGGATATCACTAAGAAGCTCCATATTTACCCAAAACAAATAAGCTACTACACATCTTGTAATCACCAAGACAAAGACCGTAGCGCAATTTGTAAAGGAGGTACAATGTTCCCGCACGGTGGCGAATGTCCTAAATGTAAAGGTACGGGCGAACAAATACATCTTTCAGATCAAGATGTTATAAAATTAAAGCTTCCAGAGAAAGACGACAATACAAGCATTAATCCTAAAGACTTAGTGCATTACGTTGAGACTCCAGATAAAATTCTAGACTTCCAAAATGAAGCAGTAAAAGCGGCAACACCGTTAATATTAGAGGCTATATTTGGCGTAGATTTGTCGTACCAAGAGACAGGGAACGTAACAGCTACACAGGTGAACACTTACAGAGATTTAGCGCAAGATGCACTATTTCAGTTTAGTCAAGCACCAAGGCACATGTACTTATTTACTGCCAAGGTGATGCAAAATGCGCTAGACTTGGAAGATGTTAGGGTTGAGCTTGAGTATACGAATGAATACAACTTAGAAAGTGAGGAGTATTTGATTGGTTTACTAAAGACAGCAACCGAAGCGAACGCCCCACGGGTTATAGTTGAGGGGATTATTAGACGTATTGTGCTTAAACAAAACAGAACAAATAAAACAGCTATTGGAGTTCACGAGACAATGAGGTCTTTTATACCTTTCCAGGGGCTTAACGATGCAATGAAACAGCAAGTAATTGGTAGCCTTCCTAATTCTAGCTATCAAAAAGCACTATACTTGAACTCCAGCCAAATAACAAACGAAATCTTGCAAAAAGAAGAGGCGTTTTTAATGTTGAATTATGATGAGCAAAAGAAAAAGGTGGATGAAATCGCCAAAACCTTTATAGACTTAGCTGTTAAAGAGAATAAAGTACAAGGAATTGGAGAAAACTTTGAAGGTTAATAAATGGCAAATCCTAAGATAAAAGATATAAGGAGCAACGCAAGAAAGCGAAGTGCTATCCTAAGAATAGCCGAAGGTGGGCTAATGGATAAAGCTAGCGCTTCACAGTCAAGGTTAAACGCTTATGTTTTAAACGAGCTGTTACCCTCTTTAGATATAGAAAACGGCAGAGTTAAGAGTACAACGTCAAACCTAAGAAAAGCAAGCCAATTGAAGGGCTTAAAGAAGTTTCTTAGAAACGTGGTTAATGCTTCGATGTACGATTATTACGATAATCAGTTTAACAATGTCAGTAAAGGATCAAAGAAGTATTACGGGTTGTTTGAAACACCAAAAGCGGCAGAAGATCGAATTAAAGCCAAGGGTGAAATACTGACTAGTGGTTTTTTAGATTCCTTATTTGACAAGAACGAAATAACGCAATCCATTCAATCAACTATTGTTAATGGAGTAAACACAGGGCAAAGAACTGCAGAACTAAAGACCTTGCTTACTGAGCAGATAAAAGGCAAAGAAGAAAAGTTCGGTCTAATCGAAGCCTACCATTACAAGAATGGAAGGGACGAGTTTCAAGCTTATTCTAGAACCTTAGATAATGAATACAGCACCGTTTTAAACCTTAATTATGCGATTTATGCAGGAGGCGAAATGGATACTACCCGTGTTTTTTGCAGCGAAAAAGTAGGTAACGTTTACAATAGAGAAACTATACTGTCTTGGAACGATGACAATTGGCAGGGCAAAAAGGAAAACAATAACATTTTAATAGATTTGGGTGGTTACAATTGTAGGCATGATCTTGACTTTATAAGTTATGCACTAGCAAAGATCATCAACCCAGACATTAAGAAATCAAAATTCGATAAGTAATGAAGTTTATTATTAGTATTTTATTGACAGCTTTAATAGTCCTGCAAGCGCAGGGGCAAGAAACAAATCCTTTCAATCTATCTATTGGCGCTAATTACAGCCTTAGAATGAGTAGTAACGAAGGTGTAATTTTAATTGATCCTTACAGCTATTCCCCACAATTAGAAATAAATGCAGGGATGAACGGTTTTGAAGTTTTTGCAAGGCTTGGAAACATTAGCACGATAGGCGTTAAGACGGGCAATAGCTTTGCTTTGGTTGGTGTTGCTTATGATTACGCCCCTTTGTCGATTGCGAAACAAAACCATGTAGTTAGTTTTGAATTTACGCTTCATAAGGAGGTTTTTAAAAACGCTACTCTTTATGTTTACACAAAGCACGGCTTTAATATTTATGATTTTAAATACGTTTTTAGTCCTATTAATGTGGGCTTAACCTTTAGATTGAACTAATATGTTTACATTCTACCTTAATGAGCAAAAGTACAACCCTATAAATATAGGGCAATTGTCTATTGATATTAATCTAGTAACTGAGGCAGGGGCGTATTATTATAGCTATGAGTTACAAGGCAATCCAATGTTTGATAAACAGGCTTACGAGTTTATTACAAGTCATTCAGATGGGCAAAAAATAACGCTAAGATTAGAAGAAGCCACCAACTCGGGGAGTTATGATATATTGACAGGGAGTTTTACAAATAGAGATTGTACCGACTATGAAGATACTAGGCAAATTCAATGTGAGATTAAGCAAGAGAGCTTATATAAAAAACTAGTTGATAATTTCGACAAAACGTTTAATTTCTTAGAGACTCCAGAGGTTGCTAGTGCTTCTTATGAGAACTTACGAGATTACGAGTACACAGTTATCATTATAGGTACAGCCGCAGCGCCCGTATTGCCTTTCTACGGTGAGTTAGTAACTGTATTTGGTGGTGCTTCTCCTTTCTTTGCTTTAGCTCTTTATGTAAGAGAGCAAAAAACAACTTATTGTATTGGCAACGAACCAACACCGCCACCGGGGGATGGTTGGGAATTGTTTATTGATAATTGCGAGGGTAAAGGCTTGTGTACGTGGTATAGGAAACCGCCTGTTTTTATTAGTCCTCTACTATTAAACTCTAATTTTACTGACACCGTAGCTCCCTCTCCAAGCGTGCCGCCAAATCCACCGATAACCGCAGCAAATGAAGATTGGTTCTTATTAGATACGATAGAAAACGCCTCTTTTAATTTAGCCCTTTGGATTGACCGCAACGCATTAGTCCAGGGTGAACAAGAGTTTATTAACGGACGAACATTGCAAAATGTTATCAATCACGGTCTAAATAAAGATGTGCCAGAATTGGACCTGCAAAGCCGTTTTTTAAACGAGGACATAAATACGGTAAATAGTGAAACGCCAAGCACTACAAAGGACATTCAATTACATTCTATAAGTGACATAAAAAGCCCTGATGCAGACATTAAGGCAAGGTTAGAAGAAACTACCCTTAAAACACTATTGGAAGATTGCGTAAGTAGTAAGCTAAATTGCTACTGGAGACCAGACGAAAGAACGAAGCGTTTAATAATTGAGAGCCGAAAGGATATCTTTAGCTTAAATACTATTGATGTATCAGCAGCACAATTGACTAGAACTTACAAATACGACAATTCAAGTATACCACGTTCAGAAGAGTTTCCAAGCTCTGATAGTAGTGTAGACTTTACGGGCGTGCCTATTGAGTATGACAACGAAGTAGCCGAGGGCGTGACAACGTACAATACGGATGCGTTTTACACCGAAATAGACAGTATTTTAGATGATCCAGATAGTTATCCGAAAGACGGTATAGTTTTAATTTGCAAGGATTCATTATCGTCTAGGCAGCCGCTAAATGAACGGGGCAAAATAACGGGCGATTACGCTCCTAATATGCCAATGAGTACAGCAACTCTACACAAAAAGTTTTTCCCATATTACAGACCGTTTGGAAGTGGTTTAATGAATTTTGAAAACACGGTTTTTGATGTTAATCGACCTATTAAAGTTCTGGATGAATTTTCATATAAGCCTTGTAGTTTATACTTCTTTGATCCTTATAGTAGATTTAAGGGTAAAGGATTTGACGAGGGTACACTTCAAAATGCAAACTATCCGTTACTTACTAAGACAATGACACTAAATATAAGACACAATGAGTAGTATACATATTATAAATAAAAATACAGATAATAAAAAAGGAACGGGGTTGCCTTTTTATGAAAAGATTGATTACATTTTTAGTCGATCAAACAACGAGTACGGAGGCGCACAAGGATTGTGGAATACACCACCAGGCAAAATACCTACGTTTCAATTATGGTTAGATAGACCGACATTATCAAGCTTAATTTATAGGAGCATGGATGCAAACGGGAATTTTATCCCTACAAATGATATTGTTTATATCCCCTCAATTCATTTATCTATAACGCCCGTTTTAACGAACGGAATACAGGAGTATATTGTTACGTCCAAAGAAGATGTGCCTCTAAGTCCTGTTCCTCCTTCTGGAAAATGGATTATAGAACTAGGCGTTACGTCTGGAGAAGATGAAAAGCTTTATTATTCAGAAGAGTTTACGACAAAAGATTGCTGCTAATGAGTTATTTAGACTTTGCAGCTAAGTTGAGAGATTTAGCAACGACAATAAACGCAACCAGAGAAGCGGAAAGTATCCAAATTGCAAGCGAATTAAGGGCTTTGGTTCGTAATCGTGTGCAGAATGACAAGACAGACGCAAATGGAACTTCTTTTGGTGGTTATTCGCAAAAAGTAGTCCCTCAATATTATTACTATGGGCGTTCATTAAGTGAAGGCGCAGAGGACAAAGTAAAAGAGGGTGAATGGTTTTTATCTTACGAAGATTTTAGAGAAGATAATAACTTACAAACAGAGGCGAAAGACTTTACTTTTTCGGGTGATATGTGGCGAAATACGGGCGTTATAGACGTAAGAAACACAAACGCTAGTACGTCGGTAACTTATGGAGGGCAAACAAGCCGTGCCGCTGAGTTAATAGGCTACCATTCAGAACGGGAAGGATTGAGTATCATAGCAGCGAGCGAGCAGGAAACACAATTTGTAACAGATGCGCATGAAGAGAGAATCGGAAACGCCATAAAAGACATATTCAACTAATGAAAATAAGACTTATAAACACGTTTAGTAATCACAAGACAGTGCATTTTTTACCGACAATAGGGTTTTCTTTTAAAAATAACCTTTGGAGGGAAGATAGTGAATTTTTTATCTCATGGATTTGCTTTTGCATTTCCGTAACAAAAAAATAACTAATGAAAATAAAATACTTAATAGATAACCTTTTCACCCCTGCAATTACGGCTTTAGATTGGGTGGATTTGTACGGGGGGATGGTTCAGACTATAAACATAAGAAGCGGCAGCACAGAGGCAAAAGACGGATCAATAAAACGATACCCCGTTTCGTGCGACACTAACACAAAAGATTGCAACAACCTAAGTCTTTTGCAAAACCTTGTACCTAATGATTCACGTAAAAGTATAATCTATTGGGAAGAAGTGCAACCAATGTCAGACCGTGGAATGACAAAAAAGGGTAATTTCTTTTACAGGAAGTACGAAGGTAAAGCACGTATCGTTGTTTGGATGAATCTATTGAAGCTAGGACAAACGTCGTGCCGTGCGCCAATAGATGCAATGTTGCAACTAGAAAGCATTTTAGCGCTAAAAGGAAGGTTAAGCGGTGGAAGTTTTGACGCAAATATGTTTTGGGCACTACCTTCGTCTACGGTCAAGCATGATATACAAACGATATTTGGAAAGTATGACTATGATAAGCTAAGAAACTACTATCTAACTCCTTATGATTACTTTGCAATAGATGTATCTTTTAATTTAGAACAATGCCTAAAGAAAGAAAGCGCCTTAGTGGTAGGACCTTCTTTAGATTGTGCAAACGGTAACAACTAATGGATCAGATTATTTTATTAATAGCTTTTTACTCTGCGTGTATTGGTTTTGTATGGGTCGATATACTTACCACAAACAGGGGTTTATTAGATTTTATACCTCTATATTACCCAGAAAAACTAAGGGATAAGCCATTAATGTGTTCGCAATGTTTTTCGGGCTGGTTAGCTATGTTCTGGAGTTTAATTTCATTAGCTCAACAATTTGGTTATCAAAACATATATGTGTATATTTATACTGTCTTTTGTGGGTGTATAGCAATGACAGTTGTTAATTTTGTAAAAAGATAAGTAATGAGTAACAATAAGGACGAAATGCGCCTGGCATTTGATGAAGTTGTAAAGTTGTACGGCTTGACGAATCAGCCAAAAAGGCTAGTGAAAGATGGTGAATTTCAAAAAGAATTTACAGCCAACGGTACTAAATATATCGTGTGTGCGCCCGAAATGATTTTCAATTTTGATAAGCAAATTGCTTGGAAGAACTTAGAAATTGCGTTCGGTTGTTGTCAAACAGTCACCGAAATAGCTATGCGATTCAAGGAGACGTGGGAAACTATGACTCGTTTAATGGGTGCAACAGGTAAGGATCATAGTAAATTAATGGCTTCTTTGCATCGTCAAGGAATGAATAATTTAGATTCTTTAAAACAAAACATAGATCATTATTACCCACAGGCATTGTATATGTGTACAATGTTCGTAATAAAAGAGGGGGAAGATTTAGCAGCTCCTTGGACGTATAGTGCCGCAAAGGTGAAAATAGAAGATTGGGCTAAAGAAAATATATCCTTTTTTGATTTTTTTTGCTTGGCTCTCAGTGTATCGAAAGAATCGAGAGCGATTATAGAAGAAAACTCGGAGACTACCTAAAAGCAAAAGGAAGTGACACGACCGAAAAGGGTAGGTTTGTAAATTTCTCTATTATTGGTAATCGCTTAAAGTATGAAGACTCTATTTTGAATAACGAGGAAACCGCTTTCGATAGCTTAGACTTAATTGTAAATAACTCAAAGTATCAACCCGATTACATAAAGAGCCTTTACGTGATAGACTTTTATAGGACACTTATGAGAGTCGAAAAGAGAATAAAAAACAATAAATAATGGCAGAGGATAAAATTGAGGTTGTAATAGTTGCGGATGATAGTGGTTTGAATGAATCGTTACAAAGGCAAGCGCAAAACTTTGAAGACTTAGCAGCAGAGGCAAAGCAAACGGGCAAAGCCATTGATAACTCTTTGAAGCCAAGGAATGCACAAGCATACGGTGCAGCAGTCCAAGCCAATACAAAGGACCTGCAGAACCAAGGGCGACAAATCAAAAAAAACACGGGTAATTTCTCTAAATTCAACAAAGCGGGAGGTAGAGGAATTTCTATGCTTTCCCGTTTTTCTGGTGTTGGTGGTCGTGCAACTCGTTCGCTCGGTGGTTTAGCATTTGCTTTGGGTGGTTCTCCTTTCGGGGCGTTTGCCTTGGCTGCAAGTGCTGCAACATTAGCTTATTCTTTTTTCGCTGAACAATTAGGCGTAGATAGTGCCGAGATTATAAAAAAGAACAAAGAGTTAGAAGCTAGTATTTCTAGTTTGCGTTCTAACTTAACCGCAGGATTCCAAGAGGGTAAGCTTATATCTATTGATTTAGAAGTGTTAAAAGGTTTAAGCGAGCAAGAGGCTTCTTTAAAAAGAATTGAAGTTTTCAGACAAAACATAGGGCGCTTACAGGTTGATAGAAGTAAGGACTTTCAAGAACTATCCAAGTTAGAAGTTCAGCTTGCTAATAATAGTATATCTGACTCTACAAAAAAATTAGAAGCTGAGAAAAGAGTTCTAGAAATCGAAACACAAAGGCTTTCTATCTCAAATGACATTTCGGCTAATGAGGCACGAATAATAAAAGAAGAGTTAAACCAAGAGCAAAGAAGACAACAGTCGTCACAGGCTAGAAAAAAGCGTGCTATTGAAGCTAGTAAACTTTTTGATAGTCTCATTAGGGGTGAACTAGAAAAGCGCTTAAAAGCCTTAGATGTTGCCGCAGAGAAAAGAGATAAAGCAGGACGGGAAAATATAACAAATACCAAGCAATTAAACGCTTTTCTTTTAGAGTCTGAGCGGGTGTTAGAGCTAGATAAAGCGAAAGTAAGGGAACAATTCAGACAAGCGGAACTAAAAGCCCGTAGAGCCTTGGAATCTCAACTAGTTATAGACGAAGAAGCGGCAGCAATAAAAGCGGCTCAAAACTCGGCAGAAGACAGGAAAGTTCAAATTAATAAAAACGCCAAAGACGAAGCAGACAAAGCGGAGTTACTAAGACTTAATGAAGCTAAATTGCAGTCTGATTTGACGAGTATCAGAACTAAGTTTGCAGATCAAAGAAAACAGGAAGGCTTAAAAGTAGAGCAAGAAATATTCTCTATCCGTAGCGCAGCCTTTGAGGCACAAGTCATGCAAGAGAAGGCACAGCTTGAAAATGAATTACTTTTAGAGAAGCAAGGCGTTGAAGCACTAAAGCAAACAGAAGAAGAGTTAACGGCTTTCAATAAAACGCAAGCCGATAAAAAGTTAAAGCAAGATTTAGACTTTCAGATTGCACGGCTAGAATTAGCGAAGAAATTCAATAAGGAACTTACAAGCGAAGAAACGGCAGCTTTAGAGGCGCAAATACAACTTCTAAAGACACGGCTAAAGGGAGTGGGAGCAGAAGTACAGGCAGAAGCGAAAAGCGATTCTAAGGCAGGCGGTTTATTCGGGTTACTAGGTCTTACGGAAGATCAAGCGAAAAACACGGAAGCAATACAGGGCGCTTTGCAGCAAGCAACACAGGCGGTTTCTGATGCCGTGGGCGAACGAGTGGCGTTATTAGATCAAGAGATTAATAAAAGGGATGAAAACCTTGAAAACTTACAAACAAACCTCTCTAATGAATTACGTTTAGCGGAATTAGGAAAAGCGGCAAATGTAAAGCAAGTTCAAGACCAGATTAAAAAGGAAAAAGCAGCGAGAGACAAGGCAGCCAGAGAAAAGAAAGAAGCAGCAAAGGCGCAGTTTATACTAGATACCGCTTTGCAGACTTCTAACCTTGTAACGGCTGTTTCTGGGTTATACAAGTCGCTTAGTTCTTTACCCTTTGGTATTGGTGTAGCGCTTGCAACGGCTTTGAGTGGTGTAATGATTGGTACGTTTGTAGCCTCTAAAGTTTCAGCAGCTAATGCGGCAGGATTTGCGGAAGGTGGTCAGTACGGCTATACGGGCGACGGGTCTAAATATACCGAATCCAAGACGCTTGGAGAACGTCCGTATGATTACCATAAAGGCGAATATATTATGCCTAAAACGATGGTAGAACAATATGGATTAAATGGAGTACCTGTTTCTAATGTAGATCAAGTTTTAGCTTCTCACTTTTCCGACAGTACACCAAGCCTAAAAGCTACATCTAGAAAGAATAAAAGTATAAATAAATCCATTAGTAACAATAATAAATCAAAAGCTTTAGCACTTCAAAACGGGGTAGTAAGCGCTTTAAATAAACAATTACCAATACTTCAAGAAATAGCAGAAAAGCCCACGGCAATAGTAATGCCTGATGGTAGTACGCACGTCTTGACTAAGGGTAAAATTCACATTTATAAACCAAAATAGATTAAAAATGAGTAACAAATTAATGCAGACCGCAAAGTCTTGGACTTTAGACACAACAAATTTAACCGACGAGCAAAAAGCCGTTATTGAATCTGTCCGTTTCCCGAGCTATGTTAAACCTGGGAACGTTTTACAGAAACGTATTAGAAGACGTTCAGCAGGGGGTGTATTTATAGATAAAGAGGTCTTAGGGTTAGCGGATTACAAGTACTTGACCTGTGATTATAATCTTGCACAAATTGACATGGTTAAAAATCACCTTCCAAAAGATGCAAGCGGTCGTGACTTAACGGGTAAAGCATTAGCAGCAGGAAAGGCGCATTTAGAGAAAACGCAAAAAGCAAAATCTTACAAGCACGAGTATTTCGATGCAAATTCCGTTCAACAGGAACTAGAAAATCTTTTTGCTACATTCTGTACACCTGTGCCTTCAAGAAGCATGGCTGTAGATGCAGCAAAAGAAGAGGTTGCCCCAAAAGCAATTGAAGCGCCTAAATCGCTATCTAACCAAGATAAAGGCAAAGCAAAGAAAATGTACAAAGACGAAGGAAAAGACGCAACCGAAATCGCAGAGGCTTTGGGTGTTGAAAAATCAAGAGTAATCGAATACTTAAAAACAGTATAAGACATGGCAAAGAAAAAACCAGAACAGAGCATAGGGCATAGATTTGAATTTCGCTTAAAGCCCTCTCTTCAAACCCGAAAGCAGCGCAGTAAGTGGGCAGCTATCACAGAGGACGACATGGCGAAGGTCAAGAAAATGGAGCCACACAGGTACGAGTTTCAAGAAATAGAGCCTCTAAAACCAACAGAAAACATGGTTGTAAAAGAAAAAGACGCTTAAATTTTGCATATTAAATAAAAAAGGTATATATTTATGAGTAACGATAATAACGAGAAATTATATTCTCAAAAGGAAGTTTTAGAGATGTTCTCAAAATCTCTAGGTGTGAAAGAAACTACATTAGTGGATTCAGCCGAAGGAAAAGACCTAAGTACGTTAAACTCTATGTCTTCTTTTCTCAAAGAAGCAGGAGTTGAAAAACGGAATCAAGAATTTGACAAAGGTTTCGAGAAAGCAGCAAAAAAGAAAGAATCTTTATTTAGAGAGGTTTTCCCAGATGTTGACTTTCAAGGAATGCAAATTGAAGATATGTTAATTCATATCCGAGATGTCGAAATAGCTAAGGCAAAACAAACAAACAATAAGGAGGGTAAAGTTAGTACATTAGAGCAAGCTCTGGAAGTTCCTGCTATTAAGCAAGTTTTTGACAATTTAAAAACAAAAGCAGCAGCAGCAGAAAAGATTCAAGGGGATTTTGATAAATATCAAAAAGTATCAAAATTAAGCAACATTGCTATTGCTCAACTAGAAAAGGAAGGCGCACAATTTAGCTCCGATCCTGCAAGAAAGTTGAGACAAATAAAGCTAATAGAACAAGAGTTAGAAAGCTTAAACTTCAAGATGGATGAAAGCGGAAATCCTATTCTATTAGACTCTGACAACCTACCTAAGCGCAATTTAAGCACAGGCGACGACTTTACTTTTAACGAATACTTAAAAGGTATTAGCCCTGTTGATTTTGCAGAAAAGGAAATTCAAAAACCTAAAAAAGAAACGCCAACGCCTAGAAATCCTTCTGGGAGTGATGGTAATACACACGGCTACACAGGTGGTCAATTAAAAGAGCTTACGGTGTCTGATTATAATGCTGCAAAATCAGCGGGATTATCTGAAAAGGCTAATTTTATTAAAGAGCAAATGACAAATAACCTAAGTTCGGAATAAATTATTAAACAAAAAGTATAAAAAATGGCACAAGATTTAACAGCCTCGCAAATGCAAATAGTTCAAATGAATTTGGACGGCGTTTTCAAAAACAAGGCAACATTAAATCCAGAATTGACAAAAACACCTGTTACGGGTCCTGCAATTCTGGAACGCCAATCGGCAGACGTTAGACCTCTTTTTGCTGGGTCTGGGAATGCTTGTGTTGGCACGGAATTATGGTATAGGGTAGCAAATAACACAACTGTTTCTACGGTTAGTGGCGCACCTATTCCGTCTGAATGTGACCTTACAAGCGGTGATGACATGAGTACTCTAAAGCAAGAGTACCAATTTAATGCGTATGACAAGCAAAAAGTAGAGATTATCGACACTCCAGAGTGCGGTAACCTTGCTAAGTTCTCTGAAAATTCAGCGTTTTTAATTGCAAACAAGATGTCTTTAATGGCACAAGGTTACTCTAACTTTATTATTAGTCAATTAGACATTAATAAGTCAGTAACGAGCGCTAATAATTTACCTGATGCCGTAACTATTAGCGGTGGTGGTGATTATCAAATTACAGATACCAGTTATTGGACTGGTATTGAAGCTGCTAAAATCATTCCTGTATTAGATCAATTAGCCTTTGTTAAAGGATTACCTAGTAATTACTATATCATCGCAGGACGTGCGCTTTCTATCCCTCGTGACTATGCAAGAGACAGAGCCGCTAATGATAATGAGCGTTCTTATATTCAAACTTTTAACCGTAGAGATATTGTTAATGATGTAAGGAGCTTAGATGAAATCATAACTGCGGAGGTTATTTACTTGATTGATCCTGCGGCTATGTTCGGTTATTTTTGGAATAAGTACGGTGAAGTACCAGTAAGTACTAATGATAAAAATAACACTATTGAGTTTTCTATTCCTTTTACATATTACGATATGTATCAAGACGGAAGCGACAACCAAAGACCTGTGCAATTTATCAGTAACGGTGCCTTAACAACTGCTCGTTTAGATGTTAGTTACCAAAAGGTTTGTACTGATGCAGACGCAAACGGTCACCGATCATATAAGCACGTTTATGAGATGGGGTATGTTAGTCAATTCGATTTTGTACCGTCAACAGGGGATAATACGGGTGTAATTAGAGTAAATAAAGGATAGAACTATGAATTTAGACTGTTTAAATGATATTATAGGTCTTTCAGCAAGTAGCTGTAATTGTTGGGACTCTACGAAACCCGTAGATTTCAACGACCTAAACACGTCTACAAGTGGTCTTTACATAGCTCAAAGTGATACAATACCTTTAAGGTGGACTAATAGTGCGGCAGATTGTGAAAACGGGGGAATATGGCAACTATTAGTCCACTCTTTATACGGGGCAGACAATAACGGTGGAGCGATACGAGATATCTTAAAAGATTATCTTACACTAACGCAAAGATCAAAAGTAGAACGTTTCGAGCCCTTTAATTTAATAGGGGACAAGTATTATAAGCTAAGTGAGGCTGTGAAGTCTAATTATGCGGCTGTATATTTGGAGCCTTACGAAATTAAAGGTGGAAAGTTAAATATTGAATCTATTGAGATTGCTTTTCATTCTGGAATTACTGCGCCTGTAAGTATTGACATTACCTTATATTCATCCTTAGACCTCAATACACCTATTGCAACGGCAACGGCAAATGTAACAGGTAATAAAGAGTTCTTTAAAGCTACTTTTGCGAGTATTGTTACTATTGATTTCGGAAAAATAAGAACAGACAAAAATGAACGCCTGTTTTTTGCTTACGAAATTCCAGTAGGAGCAAAACCCGTAAGAAATGACACTTATATTCAGCCTTGTTGTAGTAAAAGTATTTACGACAGAAACCCTTATCTAAATATAATGTGTTTAGGGGGCGTTCAGTCGGATAGTATAGCAAACTTAGATAGACCTATTATAAGTGCTGGGAGAATGCAAGGATTAGTTTTAAACGCATCTTTTGAGTGTGATTACTACTCCTGGCTTTGTCAGCTATCACAGCAACCTAATCAAATATACTCGATTAACAATGGGCAAAGATTGCGCTTAGGGATGGGCTTAGCTGATACGATCCAAGCAAAGGCGTTAATAAACTTAATTGAATCCTTATTAAATAGCAGTAGGATAAATGACTTCACCTTATTGCAAGATGATAAACAAATTTACAGAAAATTAAACCACTATAAAAAGGTGTATGAAAACGGGCTTAAAAACCTAGTTTATTATATGCCCTCTGATGTTTCCGACTGTTTGCAATGTGCAGATAATGAGATAATAGTTAGAGGTGAGATTTTAGTATAAAAAAATAAAACAAAATGAGTACTCAAAATTTTTCAATTGACTGTTTAGATGTCCTTTGCCCCGATGGTTTACTAGGTGCGGCAGGAGTTTCTAATAAGTTTTGTGATGAGCCAGAACAGTCCGAGGTTAACAGCCTTGTAATGTGGCATCCAACACTAGGCACAGCGCCTTCGAATTGGGGTCCTTCTATGGTCTTAGCCGATTTCACAATAGACAATGCAAATGCTGACGACACAGCACAGAAGCGTTTTTTTGGGCGTGGCAACTTAGGAGCTAGTGAGTCTCTAGAGGTTCCAACTAACGACTTTAATCAAGCGCAATTAAGAAGAACTTTTACGCTTAATTTCGTTATTTTTAAAACCGATCTATTAACAAGGGATTACTTTAGAAAAATCCAATGCGGCAAGATAAAGCCTTATTTCGATTTTACAACCGTGGAACAAAATATCTTTGGCGCTGATGGAGGTATTAAACCGACAAAGTACAATATTGATATGCCTTTAGAGGAAGGCGAAGAAAGTATCGAGCAAATAACTATTGAGATTCAATGGAAAGCTAAGGTTTCTCCAGATAAATACATTAGTCCTTTAGAATAAACGTTACTTATCTATTTATATACACGAAGATAACCCGCTTGGCTTTTGTTGGGTGGGTTATTCTTTTTTATTGAGCAATTGAACAAATGGGAAGACCTGCAAGAATAACGGCATACAATAAAAATCTATCACAGGGCGCTTGTTCTGATTTTAGCTTAAATACGTATTGGGGTGGAGGGTATAAAAATATTTTCTACCTGTGTGGTGATGAAGGGAGACCGACGTTTGAGGACACAATAGAAACGGTTGTTGACGCTAAGGGGCAAAATATAAGGACTCAAAATACAACGCTAATTAAGTATAATTTAACTCTTTTAGCTATAAGCCCGTTATTGCAGTTCTTAAAAACAATAGACAAGCACGATGTAAAAGAGTTAGAATATCTTGATACGGGCGATAAGTACATAATTACTAATATTGACATGAACGACCAGGGAGAAAGATTAAACCCTGTTCATTTGGTAGAAATAACGTTTGAAGATGAACCAGTTAGTCTTGTTAGTGATAATGTAATGATCTTAAATAGTGCAAAAAAGGCTTTTTGGGATAATGACAATAACGGTAGTCAAGACTTGGACGGACTAGCTTTCTTTAACAACGCATTACCTAATACTTATTTTTCTACATGGCAACTATACTTTGAGTCTGACGGGATAACACCAACAGCAACGGGAAATGTTGTTATTAGGGTGTACGCTGAGTCTCCTTTATCAACGCCAACTAATCTAATTGAATCTTTAATAGGTGTATTCCGGGGCGAATTTGGAGACCTTTTTTCTGACTCTACAAAATGGCAATCAACGCAAAATATTTGGGATTATTTCGACTTATCTAATAAGGTCCAACACAATGGAGAAGTAAGGTTTGATAAGCAACAATTCGCCAAGGATAACGGGTACTTTAGTAATGAAACGGAAGAACGAGCCGTTAATTTGCGCTATGAGCTTTCTATAAACGGGAGTACACCACAAAAAACTAATCTAGCTTTAGTTTACACGATCTGGGGTGCTTTAAGTTCTTCAGGTGTACAAAGTGCGGTTAGTGGTGAATACGGAATCGTGACAGTAGGAAAAACAGACCAGAAGAACACACTATCTACTTATATAGATTCTTACGTTCCTCTCCCTTCTGGAACTTCGATAACAGTTAGAAGCCCTGTTTTGTCGTCTTTTACCAACTTTTCAAACACCTACATAGCGAACACAGCGCCAAATGATGAAACGGTGTACAATGGCAGCTTTACAACGCCTAGCGGCTATATTGGAAAAAATCAAAGAGGGAGCTTTGATAATGACAATTATACTTTTGGTATAAACCCAGCAGCGCCCGTTTTTCACACATCTAACGTGCTTTCTTTTAATACAGGCATTACGCCATTAGAATTTACTTTCTTTTGGAAATATGACAGGATTACAAGCGCAGGGGGGTTTCCATTAATCGGAGACACAACAGGCGCTAATGATTCGACAATAAAATTAGATGGTGTTTTAGTTGCTATTCCTCCGATCTTAGCAGCGACACAGCAGATTTTCGGAAGTCAAGCGATACTATTACCAGATACAGGCGTTCATACTGTAGAAATGTTAAGCCCAACAACAGGCGGTTATGATATTTACACAGATTTTCAAGTACAAGCCAAACCACTTTATTAATGAATTTACAATTATCTAGTAAAGATGATTTAACCTTAGATTTAGGGTTTTGTTTCTACACAACAAACTTAGAGACCGAAACCATAGATAAGACTATAATCATCAATCCAAAGCTTAATTTTGGATATTGGTCAAAAAAACTTTTAAGCGCCTTAAATAGCGGCCTAATTAGTCAAGTGATCTACGATGCAATAAAAGAGAATGAGAACGAAACGAAGCAATACCACACACTAGAAACGGGTTTTTCTTTAGATAAGAATGTGTTAATTAATTTAATACAAAGCTTTGGATTACTCGGCATTACAACTAGTGGGGATTCTTACGGTATACTCGTTCAATTAAACGAATTAAATTATCAATTAATTTCAAAAGTATAAAATGGCAATTTTAATACAAAAACAGTCTGGCACGGTCAATATTATTGACACGGATAGACCAACAGGAGAGCAAATAGCTTTATCTATAAGTCTTGACTCTACGGCAAGCCCTTTTCCAAGGTCGGGCGATGATTTCGACTATATTCAAACGTATGACTCTAGGGGGAATACTATTTATAAAGTTGTTTTAGATGGTGTTTTACAATACCAAGACGAAGGGGGCAGCCCTGCAACATGGGGCGGCACTTTGGATGAGTTAAACAACAAGCTCAATAACGAGTACTTTGTACAAGCCTCTGGGGGTGGTGGCGGTGGTAGCGTCGTAGTATCAAATAATACAGACCCATCAACAGCAACGGCACAACAGGATCAAACCGACCTTTTAAACGACCTTAGCGATGATACGAAAAGAAGAGTAACGGGCAAGGTTGTTGAGCTTGCAAATGACACAGGCGGCAACTGGGTTGGGTTCCCTTTAGAATTAGCCGAAATAATCATCTTTGTAAATGGAGCAGGCACAAGCTACCCTTTAAACGATGTAGAAAGCACCAATAGCAAAGACCTTGCAAATCAATTAAACATTGTTCAAAGCGTCCTTTCTTTTGACTATATCGAAGGTTCGGACGAAATTGTATTTAATGGTGTAAGTTCGTCTAGTGTTGAGGTTACAGGAATAACGCTTGAAGATAATAATTCTGGTACATTAGAATATTCTGGATTTCCAGATAGCGTCGATATGGCTACGGGTTCGGTGCAGCAATTGGTGCTTTTGGCGCAAAAGAACGAGCAGCAAATAAAACAATTAATAGACTCAAATCCCGTAATAGATAAAACAATTAGCCTTTCTTATACAGGCAATTTAGAATATAACTTAACCGCTAATGCAGATATTGACGGAAAGTTAATTCCAACGGGCTCTTTTGGAGATATTGTATCTATACAAGACTTAGACGCTGGTAATGTAAATTACAGGTTCGACGGGGGAACGCCAAGCGCAAATTACCCAACTATGAACGGTAACCGTGCCTTTGATCGCTTAGTAAATGTTGATTTCAATACATTTAGAATTAAAGCGGGGGCTGGCGGTGCTGCATATACGATAATTATTAACTTATACAAATAAATAACTCATGGCAAATATAATAATAGGAAAAGTTTACGCTTGTACTAATCATTTTTTTATAGAAAATACATTAGGTGTAGGTGTGAAGGTTTCTAGGGAAATGTTGCACTTTAATCAAATAGAAAAGATTAACCAGTTTCACGACCCGACAAAAGCAGATTACGAAGGGGAAATTTACGCTTATTTTTCTGGGAAGAATCAACTTGCAAACTTTAATCTAGATGCAACGGAGGGATTACCCGACCCAGTAAACGATCATTATGCTATAGAATTTTATCCTGCGGGGTCATTGGTTGGTGCAACGGGAATAGTAGTAACAAGCAATAAGGTTTTTGCTGAATACCTATATATTGCGATGGGTGCAGATAATGCGGCTATATCTTTTTAATAATAGTAAAAAACTTTATATTTACAGAAGATAGGTTATTAAAGTAGAATGTTTTAAATTTGGGTAGTATGGAGATGTTAAGCGGTGTATATTGGGGGCAAATGTTTTGGGGGTGCTTGACATTGTTTTTTCTGGTTTTATTTTTTTACAAGGCTTTGAAGAAGTTTGAACAAACTGCCGTTTCTTGGTATTTTAGAATGACCTCTCACTTAGATGTAGAAAGAGATTTTTCTAATAGGGATTTATTAAAAGAGATCAACTATTCACTAAGAGAACTAAAAGGGGAAATAATGTTAATAACAAGCGACTCAAAAAAACCATTAAGGAAACAGCTAGAGGAAATGCAAGGTATTTTAGACGAAATTAAATCAAGGATAGATGAATAAGTGGATAGAGAAAATGAGTAAAACGCAAGCTTTAACCCTTGCTTTTGTGTGCTATTTAGGATTTACGGCTAGTACCTTTGGGTTTCCCATTGTAAAAATAGAAGCTGCTGTAATAGCTGTTTGGAATGATGTTTTCAAAACCTTTGATTTAAAACAAAAATTTCACGGAGACAAAAAATTTAACCCAGATAATTTTGTAAATTTAAAATTCAAATAAAAATGGCTTTAGAATACGTATCATCAGAGATAGAAAACGGGCTTACGTCTGTTAATTACAAGAACACGGAAAACGGAAATATTGGGTATTTCAATATTTTAGAAATTATTGAGCATCCCCAGGAGCCAACAAAGTATAAATTTAATATTGGTGGTATTACGCCTTGTGACACGGCATTTACAAAGAATGACATAGTAGCAACGAAAGACGCACTAGAAACGGAATCAACGGTTGATCCTGCAAAAGTCTTCTATTTTGTTGCAAGTGTTTTGAAGCGTATTATTTGCCCTAATTGTATGTAATTCTTTCTACGTTAAAAGCCCCTTACTTTGATTAGTGAGGGGCTTTTTTGTTAAAATATCTGATTCATCCCCATTATAATCTCCGCCCCTCCTTTATAACCTTTTTGGAAATGAAAATTACCAACCGAAAATCCAAAAGGAAAGTTTATTAGCGTACCACTACCATAAACTACCATACTTTTAATGCCTCCGTATTTACTTATCCTATCCATAATAATTTGTCTTTGAAAAACTTTATTAGTAGGAACAAGAAAAGATACATTGTCAGCTAAATTAAAAGAATGCTGCAGAAACTCTTCAAAAATACTATAAGGAGGGTTGCCAATAATCCAGTCCATTTTTTTGTTATAATGTAAAAAGTCAGTTCCCTCTTGTAGTTCGCAGTATTCTGAACCAAAAGGCAATTGATCAAAAAAAGACCCATCTCCCTTGCATGGATCTAAAATTTTGCCAGAAGGTTTTAATTGAGATATAATTTGTTTAGATACGTACCTTGGAGTATAAACAACATCTGCTTCTAATGGCTTCGTTTTAAATAGCTTTCCTTGCATTTTATAGTTTTTTAAAGCTCCAGATAAAACCCTTTGCTGTCTTTTGTCTTAGATTACATACTGCGCTAATATCTCCATGCCTAAAGCCAGTTTTTCTTGCTGCTTCGCTAATGCTTTCGTATTCTTCTATAATTTCTAAATCTAAACTATATTGATAAACCGTTTTGATTACTAATCTTTGAGCAGCTTTAATTTTAGCAGCATGCTCCTTACTTTTGGGCTTCCTCATTCGTGCTTTTGTTTCTTCGCTCTTTGGGATGCCTTTTAAGTTGGCAGCTTTTAGACTTTTAGATATTTTTACCTTCTTCGCTTCGCTACATTTTACGCCTTTAGTGCTACATGAAAAGTTACTTATATTGAATTTATACTTGTGAAGGTCTAAATAATGCTGCTCTTTAGTTTTCAAATCGCATACGGCGCAATACTCTAGCACCTCAAAAACTAAGCAGCCTAAGCCGTGTTTATTGTAAAACTCCTGCAGTTTCCTGTTGCTACTTTTATTGTTCCTTAGCGTATATTTATGCTGACTAAATCTTGATTTTACATAAATAGAACTACCAATATAAACATTGTTATTAATAGTTGTAGATATTCGGTATACTCCTGATTTCATAATTTAAAAGTTTGGTGAACTCAAATATACAAAACCGCAACCGTAAAACAAAATATATACACACCTTTCTTATGCGGGGGGAAATACGCCTGAATTGTTTTTGCTATCTTTTTCTTATTGCCTAATCTTCTTAATATCATACTTCTTTTTCCGACTCCTCACGAAGCCCGTTAATTAATAAGCTTTGATTATCACCCGCAACGCTTCTAAAGCAAAGTAAACGCTTTCTTTCAAACCTCGCAACGCTAACGGAATTGTTTTGGTTACCGCCTAAGATGTAGATATATTTTTCATCCATCGAATGCAAGAAGCCCACGTGCCCATTCAGAAGCACGACAATATCACCCACTTTAGGCGTGTTTGTTTCGGTTCCGTAGGTTTGGTAAGCAAATGGTGCAGGTTGATAAAAATACGGCAATCCTGCGCTCTTTAAGCACCACCCAACGAACGCAGCACTCCAAGGTGTTTCATCGTTTTTGATTCTATCATACCCAACAGCCGCAAACATTTCGATTATTTCGGGGTTGTGCTGGTCTCCTTTTATTTCTTTTAGCCCTAGTTTTGACTGGGCGAATTTATACGCTTTGTTCATTGTTATTTCTTTTTAATCAGTTCGTTTAAATGATCCGCAATTGCTTCACGGTCTTTTTGTTGTTGGGCTTCAATTTTATACATTCTTTCAGCTATTACGTAAATTTGCCCCTGTAAGTCTTCGATTTCGTGAATACTACTATCGTATAATTGTGTATTGTCGTTCACTTGATCGTGTAGCTCTTTTTTAGTTTTAAAATTTTTGCCGTACTTTTTTAGGTAAAAGCAAAGGAAAGATGCAGCTATAATTAAAAATACATTTAGTAAAATTGCGACTTCTTGTAAGTTCATGTTATTTCTTTTTTATCTAATCTATCAAATAAATCTTTTTCATACCAAACCAGTTGACCATTACGGGCGAAATTATGACTATCTGTTGGCGTATTATTGGTGCTTACCTTAAACTCTATAAGCTTGCAAGTTTCGTCGGTTACGGTAAGAATACAGTATTCGGAAACTAGGACGCTTTCTTTTTCTATACCGCTTTGGTTGTTCGTTGGGATCTTGCCATCCCTCAAAGATTGCCGCCTATGTAGGTTGTATTGTTTCCCTATCCGAGTAGGTGAGAATTTGCATTTATTCAGCCCTAGAACCCATTTAATGAGGCTTTTTATTGCTTGTGTCATAGTTTTATGTCGTTTGGGGTTGGTAATTCATAAAGCCAACCAAGCATTTTAAATTCTTCGTTCTCATAATTCTCACTTTCAAAAAACGCAAAATCTTTGTGCGAACCTTGTACTAGATAGTCATTTCTTTCCATGCATTCGTGAAATTTAAAGCCGTTATCTTTTCGTTCTATTCTAGCAATAAAATCAAAAGTTCTACCTTCTGGCAGCTCCGACATAGGGCGCAGCTTGGGCGGTTCGGGTTCGTGCCGTGGGAACTCATCTCGTAAGAACTCAAATGCTTCTTCCAAAAAGTCGCCATAATCAGAAACATTAAGAGAACTAAACGCCCCCTTTAATCCTGTATATTTAGTAAACCAAGATTCTGTATACTCCTTACCATTTATATTAATCGTTTTCATCTTTATATTTTAATCGCTGAGTAAATCGCCCACTATCAAGCCGATCAGTAGGGCGGTTATTATTGGGTGCATTATTCGGCTATCTCTTTTCTTAGGTCACGCAGTCTTGATCCTAGAGTTTCTGCTTTACTTTCCATTAAACTCTGAATCTCTGCCTTACTAAAGGTTAAAGGTTCTTGATAAGAAATAGAAATATTAACTTCTGTGCCTGTTAACGGCTCTTTCGTTAATTCGTGCAACTGAGCATCCAATTGATCTAAATCATTAACTACTGATATTATTTGTTGTGCGTGGCTTTTTATTTCTGCTAAGTTCATTTTCTTTCTAGTTTTAGTTATAAATATTGTTTGTTTCGGTCTACTTCAATTTGTATTTAACCTCTAAGCATTTTCTTTATTAAGATTATACCATTCAATCTCTGCTTGAACAATTGGATCACTAAGGGCTTCTTTTATCATTATTGTACCTGCTTCAATCCCTGCTTTTAGTTTTTCTATTTTGACCTCATCCCTTTTAAAAGTTTTTAAATAGATACTTTGCTTAAAATCTTTATTATAAGAAACAAAATCCCAAGTATCATAACCGCTAACTAACATACACATCTGCATTTGCCAAATAGTGCTAGATTCTACTTTTCCAAATCTCAATAAAGCCATGTGTTTTTTGTGATTCCTTGCTTTTATTTCCAAACCTTTCTTTGCTCCTTTTATTAATCCATCTGGAGAAACACCGCAATATTTTGTATACTCTATAAATCCAATCTCTTCTACTGTATTGCCTGTTTCAAATTCATACTTAATTCGTGCAATAGGTTCTAATTCGTGCCCCCTTTCCGTATCTTTATTGGTTATGAATACACTATCAGTATGAAGGTCTTTTATAATGTCATCTACATAGGTTTTTAAGCCTTTGCCGTTGTTTCCTATCGCTGTGGCATGGGAACCAGTAAGCTTCCCATACCTCATAGCGTGCCACTCGTCCGAGCCTTGCAACATTTTATGTATTTTCATCTTCTAATTCTTTTCTTTTTTCAGACAATAGATTCAAAAACGCTGTTTCATCTTTCAATTTACCTTTGTTTAAAGTATAAATATCCATTAACTCTTTTGCCGTTGTTGCTTTCTCAATCTTTACTTGAACCTCCGAATCAAGATCAACGTTTTCAAGATCATAATTTTCATTATCAATAGATTCCATGTTCGTAACAACGTCTTTAAAGTGTCGCTTACAAGATCTTTTCATTACAGATTTTAAAACCATTTCATCTTCCCATATATCCCAAATTCTATGAGTCTTAGCTACGTTTTTCATTTTAGCTATTTCGTTCATATTTAAGAACTCCAAAAATTCGCCTCTATTATTTTTTATAACACAATAAGCGCCAATTGTTTTGTTTTTTAATTCAAAAGGACTGCCAAAAACATGAGTATAAATAACTTTTCCACTTTCTTTTTTGAACTCAAAAGTGTCTCCCTGTCTAACTATTTGTAAATCGAATTTAGATTCTGGGTAAACATTTAGAAGCTTGTTCTTGTATGCTTGATAGTTATAATTAGCCATTACTTTGCCTTTATTGGCTAGTGTAACGGTGTCCCCATCTATGTAGATGTTATCAATTGCAACTTTCTTGTAAAGCGCAGCGGCTTGGCTAGCCTTAAAGAATCCAAACCATTTATTTTTAAGCTGATTATTTCTGTCTTTATCTGTCTCTAATTGCCTTAAATAACCTAAATATACATTTACCTTTTCTTGGTCGTAATCTTTCAATAAAAGCGTAAGTTCTTTGTATTCCATTTCTTTCTAAGTTTTAAGTTTTTAAAAACCAGGTTTTACCCTAGTATGGTTTTGTATGATTTTAAATTATGTTTCTCTTTAAATTTCTCAACTTCGATAATGTCAGAAAACAAAGACACTGAACGGGTGAAATCTTTGCCCAATTGAGTAAAGAACTTATACCCTATTACCTTTTGTTTCTGAATATCAATATCATAAGTCGTCTTACCTGTCAAATAACGCTCATAAATAACCGCAGCAGCCGAGCAAATACCATCCGTTGCATTATCATCCATGCAATACGTTTCTATTTCGTGTTCGTTAATGTCAAGGACAAAAGCAATGTCTTGGTACGAAAAATACATATTGTACCAAACGTTAGTATTTTGGTCCTCTGCCTCTATTTTTACATAACCACCGCTTAGTTTGTAATTGTCAGTGTCTAGGTGTAAATCTTTCATAATTGATATTGTTTATGTGTTTCGTAATGTTGTGATACAAATGTAAAACAAAATATTTAGAGTTCCTAATTTTAAGAAGGAATTATTTAGTTATTGAGGGAAATAAATCAATTGCGGCACTTTCTAGCTTGTCTCTGTCGTTACTTAAATAAGCCTTAATTATCCTTTGGGCGTCCAAAAACCCAACCGCAAAGCAACTAAACCAACCTTCTTCTCTTAATGCTAAAAGGTAATCATATTGCTCTTTTAAATGGTCATTTTTGTAAAGTTCACCGTTTCTTTTAGTAATCGTTTCGCCTTTCCTTTTGAACTCAATAGCTAATCCACAATAATCTATTGTTCCAGTATAGCCGCTGAATACTTTTTGAAACATCATGTCGGGGTGTCCTCGTCTTGCCCTACTTGCTTTCACTTTCTTTGCTTGACCTATCGTTAATTTGATGCCTCCTAAATCTTCTGTATACAATAAATTAGGGTATTGGATTTTTACCCAATTTAGTAATTGCTTTTGCTCTTGTGCTTCTGTCATTTCAATAGATTTTAATTATGCCCCCTAAATCGTTTAATTTATACTTTACCTCCATGTGGTCCAAAAGTCGAACTATCGTTTCTTGCTTGGGTAGTTTATTGTTTTTACCCTTCGGTTTGTTCGGGTCGTACTTCTGAATATCAATAATTCCATTTACACGGATTCCAAAAGGATTTTCACCACCTTCTTTAATTAAGTTTCGAACCTTATATATAGTGTGATCGTTTTTTTTAATGAACTCATCAATCCGGTGCCTCAGTTTTTCTAACATTATTTTTTGTTTAATTATCTAATAATACAAAGATAACGCTTTTTACTTAAATTCCTAATAAAAAGAACTTTTCTTTCTCGAAATTAGGAAAATCAAAACCTTTGTTATATCTTTGAGTTATCAACAACGAAACATTAACCAATAAAAACTTATAAAAATGAAGAGTGAAAACACATTAAACGAAGAAATAAAAATATTGAAAGCCGAAATAAAGATAAAAGAAGAAGAGATAATTTTTAAAAGAAATGAATTAAGGAAACTGAAATTTAAAACTGTCTCTTGGGATGAATTAACCCAATATTTAAAAGATAATCCTAAGGAAGATAAGTATGATAACCCAATAGTTTACTGTAAGCATCATCAAGAGTCGCACTACACTCACATCACAAAAGATGGAACTTTGCAATTGGGCGCATATTATAGCCAAGATCGGACATCAAGGGGTTCTGATTTAAAAGTCTTTAAAGATATGAGGTCTTGGAATTTTCAATACCACAACAAATAAACTAAAAACGGGGTTCGCCCCACAACAAAGACTATGAAAGACCCAACCACACAAACCATTGCCGAGCGTTACGAGTTTCTTTTAAGCCGCTTAGGCAGCCACGAGGGCGTACTGAAAGCCGCTAACGAGGAACTACAACGACAGGAGCGATACGAAAGCAAAGACCTAATCATTAAGCGCAATATTGCAAAGATTAAGGAAATTATTAACTATAAATAACGAGATGAAACCGACACATTTAATAACGCTTAGTGCGAGAATAGAAGATTTATCAGGATGGCACTATAATGCAAAAACAGAACTTGAAGGAATTAAGGAACAGGACCAACTACTAAAACAACCCGTCACCCTCGCCCACTTCGTACCGTGCGACAAAAACGGTGTGCCTTTGGAGAAGTTACCAAAAGTTATACATTCAAAGGAACAGCTTTCGCTTAAATACAAACATGTAATGTCGGAAGATAGCGTTATTTTTGACGGGTGGGAGGTTGTAAGAGACGAGTTTTACAAAGAATCAAAAACTAGAGTAGTAAGAATAAAAGATCAGATAGGTACAGAATTAGAGTTTTACTATGACGAAAACAACAAGCTTGAAAATATAGATGGTGTTTACAATGAAAAGCCCTTTAAGTACGAATATATCCAATCCCTCGCAGACCTAGCCGAAGCGACAACTGAAAACCCTATAAAACTAAAATAATGAGCGATTACAGTAATTTAGAAATAATTCACATAGACGAACTGGTGAACCGTTGCGGCTTCTTTACTAGCGAAACATACGTAAATGGCGGCTATGGTTGTACACACCCAAAGCAAGAAGAAAAAGACCATTGCCAACTTAATAATTGCGATCATGGCAAGTGTTACTCTTTTAGTTGCCCAATATTTAACCCTGCAGATTTAGAAGATATGAAAAATATAGATCCCGAATTGTACGAAGAATGGAAAGGTGGAGAATGCCCCATTTTTATGGGTGCAGATTTAATGGTAGTAGAAAAACTAAAATAATGCCATACACAATAATCAAAAGCGGCACGAAGACCCAACAGGCAACCGCAACAATTAACGACGTTAAAACAGCAAAAAAATGAAAGGCACGCATATATTAAGTGAAGAACTGCATTTGTTAATACAAAAGTACATACCAGACGATGGTAGTTTTGAAAGTAAATTATTATCTATGGAAATAGGTAGAACTTACGATCTTATTTTTATCGACTTGGCTCAGTCTATTGTAAACGAAAAAATCCGAATCAATGACTAAAATAAGATACCCACGCCCAGCACCGAAACCAAGACCCAAGAGACCGAAATACATTAAAGTAATTGAGAAAATAGAAAAACGATGAAGAGAGAATTAAAAGCATATAAAGTAACTCATCCAGAAGCGTTTCATTATTATGGCGACTATTGGAATGATCCCGACCAATACGGCATAATATACGGAAAAACCCAAAGAGAAGCTTTAAATAAGTATTGCATGGATAATACAGATACAGAGAGTTATTTTCAGATAAAGAAAACCGCCCGCACTCGAAGGTTCAAAGAAGCAGACCTTTACAGTCAAGAGCCAAGCAAGTTGCTTAATGATTTATCTAAAAAGGAAGTAACACACCTTACCCACTCTTTAGGGATTGAAGTAGATCAACGTTTTAAGGGTGAATTTTACCGTAACTATTCGGTATATTATCACAAAAACAAAGAGTTTGACAATATGATAGAATTGGGCTTATTTAAAACTTACTCAAAGCTCGATAGTTTTGTTTACAAAGTTACCGACTTAGGGAAAGAAGCTGTAAAAACATTATTGCTAATTACGATACAATGAAAACCCTAACTATACTCCTATTTCCTCTACTCCTCCACGCATCAAGCCACGACCGAGCGCAAAAGTTCTTTGCCGATCACTACGAAGCAGCCGAGCAGCTTTATTTTTGTGACGACATACCAATTGCGCTTAGTCTCGGAGTTTGGGCACTAGAAAGCGGATACGGGACCAGCACGGCAGCGCAAAGAAATAACCTCGCAGGAATCGCAAGCTACAAGGGCGGCAAACATTGGAAACGGTTTGAGACCAAAGCCGAGTTTTACCGTGCCTTTGCTGCGATCTTTCAAAAGCCGTGTTATCGTAACGATTTGCAGCCGAAAAGCGTTGAGGAGTATTTACGGGCTATGGAGTGGGGTTGCTGTTCGTATCATCGCAGCAGGGAGTACACGAGGAAAATTAAATGGATTATTAAACGATATAAATTAGATGAAATGGAAGGTATAAGAATAGAAGATATTGAGCAGATAGACAATGTAAATAATAACCTTGAAATAACAACCTTTGCAGGCGAAAAACATACACTAGAACCTAAGCGCATAGAAACTAGAGCAGATGCCGAAAAACTAGCAAAGAAATTGACAATCAAAGCCCTAGTAAAAGATAACGCATTTCACAAACTAGGCACTTTCAAGAACAATTACCGATCAATGCGAAATTACGAAATAGAAGATTACATACATAAACTGTCGGACGATCCAACTTATCGAATTGTAGAAAAATGCCCTTACAATAAGTTTTCTTGGTTTAATTAAAAAAACATTACAATTTACCGCACAGCCGCAACACTCGATAAACACGGGGTTTGCGGCTTTTTTGCGTTTGGTGGGGGAAAGAAAGTTTGGAATATTTGAATCTTTTTTATTGTAAAACTTGCAATATCCAAAAGCCCGTTGTATATTTGTGTCAACAACAATAACACTTTAAAAATACAAACAACATGACAACTTCAAAAATAAATTCAATATTAAATGATATTAACAACATTAAAGAGTCTTATAGTTTAGGATTTAAGAGGTATTTTGTTTTGCCTAATAGATATAAGAAAAATATAGGATTAGCTTATTTAATTAAATTTAACAAAACAGACCATCACAACTATACTGTAAGTTTTTTTTCTGATATGTCTAATTCTGAATACAGAAACTATCTTAAAAGCCTGTAAGCATGAGTATTAAAATTATAGAGCAAGAAATAAAAAACAGCAAAGAAGAGAAAGTTCTCAAAACACTTCATAAGTGTATTGAGAACTACAAAAAAAATCCTATTGTTTTAGGCTGTAATTATCACACTAAGTGGCAATCAAAAAAAGCGATGAGATTTGTATTAAGAAGAATAAAGGGTAGTCAAGCTGAACTTTACACACGAAGAACAAAAAAAAGATTTTGGACAAACATAGAAGATCTTGTTTTTATAAATACTACTACAAACAAAAGGAAAGCAAATATTAATGAATAACAAAGAACTACAAGCACGAACCGAGAAAATAATTAAGTCGCTCGGTTCGTTTGACGACTGGATGCGGGGCAAGGTTGAGAACCCGTTCCCTTATGGCATGGGCAGGAAGTACGCTTACAACCTCGCACGGGGCAAATTCGACGACGTAGGCAAAAACGGGCTTTTGATTATGAAAGATTATTTTTTAAACCTTGATAACGATAAAACAGATGGATGATTTAATGCAAAAAATAACCGAAATAGACGGGTTAAAATCGAATCAAAACCTAAGCTACGAAGAGAAGCAGGCTTTAATTCGCAAAGAAATAGAAGTGTATGTTTCTAGTGAGAGGTTTGCCGCTTATAGAAGAGGAATAGCCGCCGCTGAGCGTGCAGTAGGACAATTATTAAAATAACGCCCACGGGTATAAAACAAATAGATTATGGCTTATATAGATATTGACATAGAAGATTACATAGACGAAATAAGTACTAGCTTACTAGAGGAAGAACTAGAGAGACGCAAGTCGAAAGAAAATAAAAGCACAGGATTAATTACGACAGAAAACGGATACCAAAGGGAGTTTTTAAAAGCGGCAAAGTGTGTTATTCAAAGTCCACAAGTCAATCTCCTAGAAGCTACTAAGTTATTAGAAAAGCTTTTAACCAATGACTAACCTCCAACTATCAAAAGCGAGCAGCAAAATATACAAGCTCTACGGATCGTGCCCAGCTCTTACGGAAATATGGGACTACTTAGACAAAAACACATACCTACACGACAAAGAAGTAACGGCAGAATTCACCCCTAAAACGCAAAGAATGATTGAAGCGACACAAACCACTAAGACCGTGCTAATATGGCGACCAATGGCGCAAATATTAAAGCACAGCGACCACCACGACCCACTAAGCAAAAAGATATACGCCCACATAAAAGGCTGCAAGGAAAAAGATAGCGTTACAATTGCGCTCACGGTGGAGGAAGAAGAAACTATTTTAGAACTTTAAATTAAACAAACAACATGGATAAGCAAGCATTTAAGAAATTCATAGATGACAATAAAATCGAATCACATTGGAGGAATTATATAATTAGTCTGTCTGATATAAGGGTAATGATACCAACGGCTTTGATTCGGGAATTTCAAAAAATAATGAATATAAACTCAATGAATGACGAGTTTTTAAATTGCGACATGGCAGGCGATTATTTTGCTATTGATATATATTCTTGGTTATTAAATAATGAATTCGAAGACGAAGAAATAAAAAGCATTTTTCCAAACCTAGATAATAACGTATAAACATGAATTACAACGTATTAAGCCAAACGGCACACGCAGCAGCAAAGGCAAACGGATGGTACGACAAAGTACAACCTATCAACACTTACTTAATGTTAGTCAAATCCGAATTATACGAAGCTTTGGACGCCTTTAGAGGTAATAAGTACGCACTTACCAAACATTGGGCAAAAGAAATAAATCTATCTGAATCAGATTATCAAGCTTTTGCAGCGGACTTTAAACTTGAAATCAAAGACACATTCCAGGACGAAATAGCAGACACAGCAATAAGAATCCTTGACTTTTGCGGATGGTATGGCATTGAGTTGGGAGAAGCAAAGAAGATTCAAACCAAGCCTAAAGGGCAATTTGATTCAGATTTAGTGTCAATGGATAAACTCATTACATCGACTTATGATATAGTTGAAAAGGACGTTTTAAGTATCTCTTTAACTGTCTTACTTGGAATGCTCGAAAGTATCGCACAGGTGTATGATTTTGACCTAGAGCAGCACATTGCCCTAAAGATGGCGTACAATAAAACACGTGGTTACAAGCACGGCAATAAAGTACTATAAAACTAAACCCTAAGACCTTAATCAAACACACTTAAAAGCACACAACATGACAGACTTAGCAATTCAACAAGCATTGATTAAAAAACTAGAAGCAGAAAATAAAAGCCTAACTTTAAAAGTAAACCGATTAAATAAAAAGTTAGCCGAGCATTACAAGACGATTAACGACTTACTGGAAGAAAGTAACGATCTTATTGCTGACATGAAAACGCAGCGCAACGAATCCGACAAGGAGATTGACCGCTTGATGAAAATTATTGAGAGCAAAGGGCTTAGTGCTGAAACAGAATAGCATGACCGAGCGCCTAACCGACAAAGAACGGCAATTACTCCACAACCTAAACATGGCAGCCCGTAAAGCCGCCCGAAGTAACGACCTAAACGAATGGTATTACTACTATTCAAAAATGAATCAAACGTTTAGTGATCGGCAAATAAAGCGGTATTACGGGTTGTTATATTATTCACAAACCAGGCGAAAGCCGCAACATTAAAAGAATTATGATAACCATAACGAAACCGACATACAAATGCGAGCATTGTAAAAAGCTTTATCAATCAGCTAAGTGGTGCGAGAAACACGAAATTGCTTGCAGTAAAAACCCTGCTAATTACAGAAAATGCCTTAATTGCATCCATTGCGAACTTGTGGAGATTCCTATTTATGAAGATATGTATGATGGCGAACACGAAAGAATGGTGAAGGCTTTCTCCTGCAATAAGAAAGAAATCTACTTAATACCTCCTAGCTCGGTTCACAAAGGTAACGCTTACGAAATGGACGAAGAAAACGTACCTATGCCGCTAGAGTGCGCAGAGTATAAAGATCAAAGCGAAGATATGGAGGCGTTTTTTAATAAATTCAATTAGTTTGCTTGCTAATTAGCTCAAAGTTTCGTATATTTGTGTTCGGGTGCTTGGTGACGCTTGCAGTAAAAGCCCGATAAAAAACGATTAACGACATACGAAATATTTTAATAGAACTATATTTATAGCTCTTATTAAACTGTGTTCAAGGTTTAGGCTCTAATCGTGCCTATTACTCGAAGCCTGTCAGCTTTGGGAATCTTAACAGTTTAATAAGAGCTTTTTTTTGTTTAAAATTGAAATTATGGCACGCACCAGAGAAGACGATATAAACGACCTAATAAAATCGGTTTTAGATATTTCTCCCGAATACGCTTTTGGTAATTCTTACGATACAACCACCTGTCCTTTTTGCTCGTCGAGCGTTGACTATGAAGCTGACAGAGGTATGGAAGAAATAAAACACGACCATGATTGCGCCTACTTAATAGCTAAAGACCTAATGACAGGATTAACCCACCCACAAAAAACATAATTATGAGTACAGGATTTTTGGAGCAAAAAGCTATAGACCGCACTAACTGGAGCTTTGATAAGCAGATGCAAAAGCAACCTTTTTACGACCTCCACAAGCAACTGTTTAACCTCTCAATACATTTAACGCTTGCCGACTGGAAGCAGATTAGAAGCGGTGACTATTGGGAACGGCACGACAAATTGAAGACCCACGAAGACCGATTATTTTTAACACTAGAGCGAGTTAATGACTATTTAAACTAAAAGAATGTCCAGATTTATAAAATACCATCCAGATAGCGAAATGTCTAATTTTTTAGAGTCTAAGCCTAACGCTAATCACTTAGCTATGATTATAGCAAAAAGAGCTAGAAGGACTAGATGCCCCTATAAAAACTTAGAGATTGGACAATGCTTATTAGGGGATTTTAAGAAAATAGGACTTACGGAAAAGCAATATAGGACAGCAAAAAAGTGGTTGAAAAAGATAAATTTTGCGGCGTTCAAGGGGACGAACGAGGGGACAGTCGCAACACTAGTATCTACCGAGGTTTGGGACATAAATATTTTACAGAAGGGCGGACAGGTGGACACACAAGGGGCGACTAACAAGAATGTAAAGAAATCTACAACAACAATAAGTGAAAAAAATGAAGATTTTAAAGAACCTAAACCATACACGATAGACGACGCAAGAGCAGCCATTGAACGACAATTCGGAAAACCTCAAAATCAAGTAAAAGCAATTCAAGAGGAATATAAAAACCAAACAGGATTTGAAGTAGATGCAATCAAGGTTCAACAAGGAATAGTTACTTTTCTTCAAAAGGGCATGGAGGAAAATTATAAGGGTAGAATCAAGGATGACGAAAAAGTAAAGTCTTTGCTTCTTCGGTGGATAACCAACCAAAAGAAATTTGATTACACCGAAACGATAACAGCGGCAACTAGGAGGCAAGAAAAAGAAGCCGTAACACTAGAGCAGCACATTGCAGATAATTACAAAGCCGTTGAAATAAAACATTTTAAAATTGATGGTCAATTTCAAAAGTGGCAAACAAAATTTGAAGCTGAGAATTTTAAATACTCAAACATTGCAAAAGGATATTCTAATCCAAAAATCACAGCCGCTTTTCTTTTTGAAATCTGTTTTTTACCTTACGGAAAGAATATAGGCGGCACAAGACCAGAAATGAAGTTAAAAACCTTTGAACGGTTCTTTGAGCAGTCAAGCAACTACAACCAGAACAAGGGCGATGTAAGAAAACTATTCAAAGAATACGCAAAAGTAAAAGCATAATGATAAACGAAGCATTAAAATTACACGAGATAGGGCTTAAAGTAATCCCAACAGGCGCAAATAAGCGCCCAACCGTAAAATGGAAGCAATACCAAGCCGAGCAAACAAAAGAGGCTGTAACGGCAATATTTAAAGGTCATAAAGAATCAATGGCTTTAATTACTGGAAACGGCATTGAAGTAATTGATATTGATAGTAAATATTTCTTAGAGCACCACCGTATAGAAGTTGTTTTTGACTTGATCCTTTCGGCAGTTGGTGAAGAAAAGTATAAACAGCTTGTAATTACCCAAACAGTTTCGGGTGGTTTTCATGTGATTTACAAAACAGAAGTTTCTGAAGGCAATCAGAAACTAGCAAGTAGATACACGATTGAAGAAGAAAGAAAAAGCGATCACGACAAAGTAAGGGTGCTTTTAGAAACACGTGGCGAGGGTGGTTATATCTTAATCCCACCATCAGAAGGGTATACTTACGATGATCCAGCAATTCAATTAGATAGAATACCTTTCTTGTCAGATCATCAAAGAAATGCTTTAATTTCAGCTTGCAAGTCATTCGACGAACTAGACGAAACTTACACACAAAACAAGGCGGCTATTCCTGTTCAGATTACAGGCAGCGGCAAAACTACAATTGAAGCTTTTAACGATAGCCATACACCAGATGAGTTCCTGGAGGCGGCAGGATGGCAAAGAGCAAACCGAGTTGGTAAAAATATAATGTATGTGCGTCCAGGAAAGAAAATAAGCGAAGGCGCTGGAGCTGGATATTCCGAAAGCCTGAAATTAGTTAGGATTTTTACAACCTCAACCCAATTTGAGAACGAGAAAAGTTACAATGCCTTTCAAGTTTATGCGCTTTTAAATCATGGGGGCGATTATTCGGCTGCTTGTAAGGAGTTGTACCACGCTGGATTTGGCGACCGAATGAGTAAGACAAATGAGTCGCACCGTGACAAAGTAAGCCAGATAACGTCGGGTAATGCCAACATAAGCGAAAAGGCAAGTAACACGGATTTAATGAAAGATATTTACTCGCAGCGTTTAGATATAACCGTAAAGCAAGTACAAAAGCCAAATAGTTTATTTTTATATTGCGATGAAGCACAGAAGTTTTTAGGGCTTGGAGGTGATGGCGATTTGGTGAATATCTTCGGAAGAGAGAAGACAAGAAAGTCCGCTGTTGCCGCTTGTGCTGCTTCGTGCTTTATCGCAGATAGTGACAAAGAACATACTAGCTTGAATTTTAAAGCAGACTTTGACGGGCGTAACCTTTTACACTTTGACACCGAACAGAGCAAATACTACCATCATAAATTAGCAAGTGAAATGCTTTATCAACAAGGACTAAGTACGCACGCCCACCCGAAGAACTTTTTTAGCTTTTCGATTATGCAGCACACTAAACTTGATCGCTTAAATTTTCTTAGATACGCAATAGACAAAACTCCTAATATTGGCTGTGTGTTCGTTGATGGGATTGTTGATTTATGTAGAAATTACAACGACTTAGAGGAGTCAAGCGACTTGGTTACATTCCTTATGAATATGGCATCTAGTAGGGGCTTTTTACTTCTTGATGTTTTACATAATGCAAGAAGTACGGGAGATGCACGGGGTCATTTGGGTACTGAATTATTAAACAAAGCAACTTGTAATATAAATATTAGTAAAGAAGAAGATTCTAAAGCGTCTACTTTGAAAATAAAGAACATGAGAGGTAGAGAGCCAAACGGTTTTGATTTTTGGCATAATAGTGAGGGGCATATTGAGATTTTTGAATAAAAACAAAACTATGACATTAATAGAAAACAGCATTGCGCTTTTGAATCAACGGGGCGAAATTGCAAAGAAGAAACTAGGAAGCCGTATAACGTCGGATATAATTGATACACAAGTTACGGAAATGATTAATCAAATACTTATGCTCCTGGTTATTCGGGACGTAAGGTTAAACTAAAAAACATGCAAGCACAACACAAAAACCAGTTATCCGAAAACCTACCCTACAAATTCACGAAAGATGCAAGACCAATACTAGGTGAAGAGTTTAGAAAAGTTTGTGATTACGATTTAATATACAGCGTGTCGAATTTTGGGCGTGTGCGTAATGATAAAAAAGGCACTATTTTAAGTATGTATAGACCAGAAGGTACAGGGAAGATATACGCAAGGATTAAGAAGAACCTTGTTAGGATTCAAGATTTAATGTACAGGGCTTTTATAGGTTCGATACCTAAGAATATGATCGTTATTTGCAAGGACGGAGATAGGAGAAACCTAACCTTGGATAACTTGAAACTTACAAAAGCATCACACAAGAAGAAATATAAAAAGACTTTAAAGCGTGAAAAGCTACAGCCAAGGTCAAAGATTATGGAAGGCATGCCAAAGGAGCAAAGGATTAGTTTAAAAGGGCTGACAGGTGAATTACGAGCCGCCCAAACAGACCGGCTGAACGAATTATTAAAATATTATTATACCGACACCGTTAAGGATGGTGTTTATTTATTAAAACTTAAAAACGAATAGAATGAAAAAGCATTTTGAATTTAATGAAAAAAAAGGGTCAGTTGAAATAAGCCCAAATGTAAATGAAACGAAAACAACAATTGAATGGGTCGTAAAAGCCATAGTCGATGGTGCGATAGTCGCCGAAAACATAGCCGCTGACCCAGACGATGTGGAAGCGCTTTGTATAGAATACGAGAAGAAGGTAAGGGGGTGCTTATTAGGCTCCAATGAGCCGATAAAACCCAACGCTTGGAGTAGATTAAGAGATAATGGTTATTCGTAATAATTAAAATAAATAAGACAATGAAAAAGCATTTTGAGAATGGAAGCCGAAAAGGTTATGTTGAGATACAACAAAAGACAAAAAAGAAAAAAGTACACAATCCAATGACGCACGAAGATAGTGTAAAAAGCATAGTGTACTGGAATGTGTTTGCTTATGTTAACGGGCGAAAAATAGCCTCTGAAATGAATATAGAAAGCACCGAGCGCCTAGAGGCTGTTTCGCTTTCTTTTGAGGCTAAATTACAGACCGCACTAAGCGAAATAGAAGACACGCCAACTGTTAGTTTTTGGAGTGAATTGACAGGAAGAGGGTATAAGTAATTAATAACTTAAAAACGAATAGAATGGAAGAAGCAAATAACGTGACTAGAGTTTTTGAAGGTGCTAAATTAAGTGATTTTGAAGTGTATTACAAGGCTTGCACTAAATGCGGCTACGACACGGCAAAATCTTCGAAAGCGTCAAAACCTAATTGCTGGAGATGTGGAAATGCGATAAGTAGAGATTATAGCGAACGAGCTTTAAAAAAGGATTTTATAATTAAGAATAAAAACAAATAACAATGAGTGAATTAATTGAAAGTACAGGTTACAGTTACAGCGGTGTTACTGATTTGGTTAGAAATTCAGAAGATAACGAAACAGCGGCTTATGCTTTATTAGTAGAAATTGATGAAGAGTATAATTTAGCAAAGGCAAAAGTTGAACAGCTAGAGGAAATGCTGGTTGCAGCGAAATCGAAAAGAGGGCATATGGTTAGTATGTTCTTGCACGTGCATAAAGCAATGCAGCTTTCGGGCGACTTGGTTTTTCAGCAAAAAGACGACATTGTCAAGATAAAAATCATAGACGAAAATACAATTGATTACAGTAGACTAGAATTAACAGATTTTTCAAAGCTTAATAAATAACAAAACAAAATGAGCAAGAAAAAACCAACAATAGAAAGTTATCTAGGTAGAGGCGTTAAGTATGACGTATTAGGAACTTGTGTAATGACGGAAGCAGAAAATCGAATAGTGTTACAGATTCGGGGATGGGGTGCAATACAGCACTTGTTTACAGACCATGAAGAGGCTGAAAAGTTTCAAGACGAAATAGGGGAATATGTTACGAGTGCAATTAATGAAAAATTGAGTAAAAAATTATCAACAACTAAAAACAAAACAAAATGAGTGAGTTAAAATTAACAGGCAAAGTGATTGCCATAATGAAAAAGCAGCAAGTAACGGATACGTTTGCTAAAAGAGAGTTTGTGATTGAGACGGACGAGCAGTACCCGCAAATGGTGAAATTTGAGCTAATGCAGGATAAGTGCGACTTGATCGACAAGCACCGAGTAGGGGAAGAAATAACGGTGCATTTTAATGTAGCTGGGAGAAAATGGAGTGACAAACAAGGCAAGGACGTGTATTTTGTCTCGGTCAAAGCCTGGAGAATTGAAGCCGAGAAAGGCGCAACGGGTGGAGGTGATGCGATGCCTACGAGTGATGCGGAGCCGCCAGCTGATACCTTTGCCGATGATTTACCGTTCTGATAATCAACGAGTTACGTAGTGTTTCCGACATTAATGTCGTTGAGTGAAAGGAAAATACTTTTAACTATCACGCTGTTTTATTTGCGTATATAGATAATTAATTGTATCTTCGTATTGTGGCAATTGTAATGATTGTTGCCTTGTGGGTTGTGGGCGGTTAAGTTGCCGTCCTCGCCCCTTGTCAAAAAGCCTTGCCTGTAAGATTATGGCGAATTTACGAGAGTTATATACACGGCTTCTCTTTGTTTTTAAAAAACACATTTAAGGTAAAATCTATGTGGAAACCAATAGAAACCGCACCTAAAGATGGTACAAAGATACTAGTTTGCAATATCAATTATTACGAACCGATAACAGCAAGCTACAGGACGTACCACCCGAACGCACAAGGCAAAAAGACTTGGCGAGCTGGGCAAATGGGAAATAAGATAGATCCTACCCATTGGATGGAGCAATTACAAGCCCCCGCTATCTAAAAAAAAAGAACAAAAAATCAGTAGTGGTATGCTGAGGAAGGTTATAAAAATATAAGAACGCTTCTTTGCGCTGTAACATACCACGTTATACGGTGCGAAGGGGCGTTTCTTAGTTTTAAAATATAGTGTTATGATAGTTTTATTATTATGGAATAGAGATAAAGAAGATGGCTGGCTGTCGGGTGATTTGTCTTTTGTTGTAAACGACCTTACGACAGATTGCGAAGCAGCTTGCAAGGAAGTGCAAGAGAAAGTTCCCGCTTCGTATTTTGATGAGTTTTTTAAAGATGACATTTACGAAAAACTACAAGAGTATGGCTATAGCGGAAAGGAACAAACTTGTCATACCTTTAGATTCGATAATATTAATTACAAAGGTTATACTTTTAATTTTGTATTTAAGGATAGTAAAGGCGAAAGTATTTCATTCACAAAAGAATGCTCGGAGTTTATAGAGCCGTTTAATAAATAAAAACCAAGCCGCCCCCGAAACCATTTCAAATGGGTTTTGTGCCTTGATAGGATCGGTTGTTTTCGTGCTGAACGGGGGTGGCTTTAAATTAAAATACAGAACTAAAATAAACACAATGAAAACGAATAAAAAATTGATTAAGCAGTTGAAGCGCTGCGGGTTTGAGAAACGATTCACGACGGGTCGTGGAGTGTATTATAGCGACCAAGAAGTTATGAAGTGGGCTAATCCTTTTTGTGCCTTCTATGCAGAGAGTGATACTTTTGAGGTGTATTTGCATTCTAATGGTCCAGAAGTCGATATTAAAAGCCCCACATTCGCCCAAATAGCCGCAGCCATCAAAGAGCACACAGGCGAGGAGCTGAAACCGAAGCCAACGAAGGCGCAGCGTATCGAAGCTTTAACAAAGCGTATCGAAGCGCTAGAGCAAAAGGATAAGGACGTGCCTACAATTACCAAAGAAGAGGCGAAGCAGCTTGATTGGGAAGCAAAGGAGTACGAAAAAGATTCTAAACGTTGTTTGCAGAAACTGGACGAAATGGCAACAAAGGGGCTTAAGCAAGAACACTTTTTCGGCATAGATTACGGCACAAGTTCTGACCCTATCGACGCTCTCTCTTATGCAATGCATGGTGTGGGTGAACCACGCAAGAAAGACGTTGAAACAGAGCCCGTTTTTGAGGTGAGGGATAGGGTTGTGATTAATTTAAAGCATCCAGAATTAGCAGAGCATTACAGTATAAAAAATGCTGCTATTGAAAAACAGGTTTGTCAAGTAGCAGCAAAAAATAGCAGAGGCTATAAGGTGAAAATTAATTTTAATAATGCTAATTCATTTTATTGGTACTTCCAAGAGCACGAACTCCAGCACGCCCCCAAAGAAGCGGCAAAGGTTTTGAAGTTTGGAAAAGAGGCGGAACTACTCTATACAATAGATTCCGATTACTGCGAAGGTGCAACGGTTTTGATTTGCGACACAATAAAAGGCAATGGCTATTTCGGTGTAATTGTAAACGGTAGAGGTGAAACTTCTGTTAATGGAAAGTATTTAAAACCGCTATAATTCGCATATATAGATAAATTTACTTATCTTAGTGTCATGGAGGTAAAGAAACGAGGCGGACAAGAAAAAGACGTGTACAAGGGAGTCCAAGTGACCGAAAGGCTGCTAAAGATTCCCGACTACATGGCGTTCCAACAGATGGCGAAAAACGAGGGCGTGCCAGTAGTGGAATTGATTTATAAAATATTGCTTGCTGAACTTAGTGAGTTTGAAAATAAATAAAAATGAAAAAAATAGAAAAAAGACTTACTAATCTACAAAACTCAAACAGCGGCTTGTTTTTCAAAAACGAAGCATTGCAAAGAGAATTTAAAGCTAT
>Ga0196889_1000022_pt1 | contig 42530 bp, 58 predicted proteins | sample VirMetDEL_Nov_12_FD_166415 | JGI IMG/M metagenome (GOLD analysis project Ga0196889, IMG submission 166415) | Aqueous microbial communities from the Delaware River and Bay under freshwater to marine salinity gradient to study organic matter... | ecosystem: Environmental > Aquatic > Marine >...
AAAAAGATAAGAGAAGAAAAGGTTTGCATTTACCGTGGCCCTAATGGTACAATAGGATATCATTATCCTAGTTATAGTTTCAAGGAATGCCCAAAACAATTTATGTGTAGATACACACCTAATGCTAAGAAAAAAGTAAGTGTTCAAGATATACTTGACGGATTAAAAGATGGTTTTGAATGATAATAGATAATAGTAAAGCTATTGCAGATGGATTACAATTATTTATTAACAGTAGTATTTATAACAGATACAGACTTAAAGATATAAATACATATTTAGTTTTACCTGTTAATAATAATAAAATTAGAATTTTTTATCAGCAAGATCAACCTATAGGATTAATAACTTGGTGTTGGTTTACAAAAGAAAAAGCAAACAAATTTTTACAATATAAATATGACCCTGTTGAAGAAGACTACAAGAGTACAAAAATAAATAATAAACAATTATGGTGTTTAGATTTTATTTCTACTAAAGGAAAAGCAAAGCAAATGATAACTTCAGTTAGAAAAGAACATGCAGAAATATATGGACATGGTAAAGTACACTGGCGTAGATTTTCTAATCCTACTAAAGAACACAAGAAAGAATTTTAATTATGTTGTATAATCCTTTTATGCCTAGTGTTAAACTTAACAACCGTATTACTTTTGGTGGTGGGGGTGGAGATGCACCTGCACCTGTAGTTGCTCCATCGCCTGTTGCAGTAACACCTCCACCTCCCCCTCCTCCTGAGTTTACTTCTACTTATCCAGAGCTTGCAAATCAAAGATTTTCTACTGAAGAAGCTAAAACTACTGCTGAAGCTACTATTGATAAACAAAAAACAGATGCTAGTACTGCTGTTACTGGTGCTACTCAGTATGCTCAAGATGTAGGTAATGATGTTAATACTGCATCTAGAAATGTACAGAGTAAAATTAGTACTCTTCAACTAGAACTAAATAATCTTCTTACTGCTGATCAAGCTAACCCTCAAATAGCAGCAGCAGTAAAATCTAAACAAGATGAAATAACTAAAGCACAAGCAGAGCTATCTAATCTTAGTGGCATTTTGCAAACACAAATGGTTCAAGGTCAAGAAGACCTAATGAGAAATACTCTTATTAACCCAGCTTCTGTATTACAAAAAGCACAAGTAACTAATATAAATCCTAATGCTGCTGGTACTAATATAGACCCTAATACAGGAAAAGTACCTGATGTAATTACTCAGTCTTCTAAAGATGCTACAGCTACATCTATGGCAGGGCCAACAGATATTACTGCTGCAGGTATTGCTGCTAAAACTGCTGTAGATCAAGTAGGTCAAGCCTTAAAAAATATTACTCCTCAACAAGGTACAGTATCAGATGAAGCAACTATTGCGGCAGCAACAATGGACCCTAGCACTACTGCTGTAGGTAATTTAACTGCTGCACAAGGTACAGCTAATCTTATGAACAATCCTGTTCAAAGAGAAATCCAAGCAGGTGAACTTGTTTCAGGTGCTGCTGATGCAGCTAAAGCTGCAGTGTTTACAGAACAAATCCAAGCTGCTACTGCAAGCCCTTCTGATAAAGCTACAGTACAAGGGCAGCTTACTGGACTTATGGAAGACTTTGAGGGTGGAGCCACACCAGCATGGGCCGCAGGAGCCATGAGGACAGCCACAGCACAGATGGCTGCACGTGGACTAGGGGCTAGTAGCATGGCAGGACAAGCCATTGTACAGGCCACTATGGAAGCTGCACTACCTATTGCAGCAGCAGATGCTCAAACTGTTGCAGGGTTTGAAATGCAAAACCTTAGCAATCGTCAAGCTAGGGCAATGCTTGCAGCACAGCAACGTGCTACATTTATGGGTATGGAATTTGATCAAGACTTCCAAGCAAGAGTTTCTAATGCTGCTAAGATTAGTGACATAGCAAACATGAACTTTACTGCAGAGCAACAGATTGCACTAGAAAATAGTCGTGCTGCTAACAGTATGAACATGGCTAACTTGACTAACAATCAAGCTATGGTAATGGCAAATGCATCATCCATTAGTCAGCTTGAAACTCAAAACTTAACTAATCAACAGCAAGCTGCAGTACAAAATGCTCAAAATTTCTTGGGTATGGATATGGCTAATTTAACTAATAGGCAGTCAATAGAAGTATTTAAAGCACAATCGATGCAACAAACTATCTTAACTGATGTTGCAGCAGAGAATGCAGCTAGACAGTTTAATGCTACTAGTGAGAATCAAACTACTCAGTTCTTAGCTAATTTAAATTCTCAGATTGCACAGTTTAATTCTTCTCAAGCCAATGCTATTTCTCAATTTAATGCAGGACAAACTAATGCTAACAGAGAATTTGTAGCTAAGTTACAAGAGCAACGTAATCAATTTAATGCTACTAACTCTTTAGCTATTGCACAAGCTAATGCTGTATGGAGACAAAACACTTCTACTTTAAATGCTGCTGCAGATAATGAAGCTAATATGGAGTTTGCTAAAACAACTAATGGACTTACAGCAAAAAGTATTGATGAAGTTTGGCAAAGAGAACGAGACATTATGGATATGTTTTTTAACTCAGAGGAAAGTGCTAAAGATAGAACACTTAGTCTTATGGTTGCAGATAAAGATGCTGATGCAGCTAGAATGCAGTTAGAGTATGCAGAAGAAAGAGATAAGACAAGTACACTTATGAAATTCTTTTGGCCTTTTTAATTAGGAAAATACAATGGTAGAACGAAACAGATCAGGATTTAAATATCGTGGCAACACACAACCTAAATATGAAAGAGGTAGTATTCTTAAAACAGCTAATAGAACTAAAGCTTTTGTAGATACTTTACCTAATACTATGTCAACATTTAATAATGCTGTAGATACAGATATGAGAAATAGTATTTTTGATATTATGGAAAAACTACAGAAAGAAGAACAAGTTACTCCTGTAACTAGGGCTGATGGGTTTGGTGCTACTGACATGGCAGGTGGTGATTGGGTTAATGTATCTACTAAAGCACTAATGAAGTTTGAAGGTTTTAGAAGTGAACCTTATGATGACCGTAAAAAAGGTGCAAATAAACCTGTATGGAGAATAGGTTATGGTAGTGATAAGTATATGGAAAGAGGTAAAATTTTTACTGTAGATCAAGACACAAGAGTAACTGAAGTTCAAGCTAAACAAGACCTTGACCGTAGAATTAAAACAGATTTTTTACCTATCATTAAAAATAATATAGGTGACTCTTGGGATGGACTAAGTAATAATACTAAAGGTGCTATTATGTCTATCACTTATAACTATGGTAGAGTGCCTAACAGAATTAAAGACGCAATAAATACTGGTGATACAAATAAAATATCTACAGCTATTAGGTCTTTAGCAACAGACGATGAAGGAATTAATAGAGATAGGAGATTAGCTGAAGCAGAACTAGTAATGCTTCCTGATTTTAACTCTGATTCATTAATGAAAAGAAGGAATAAATAAGTGGCACTAGATAGAGAAATAGACCTACCTCAAAACACAGTGCCTATTCCCGGACAATCTCTATTAAGAGAACCGGGTAATGCACCCTATGAACGTCCCTCTGAAATACAAGGTAAAGATGCAGTAGAAAAAGTATTAATGGGGTACATGAACCATCTCAATGATGCTGAAGTTTTAGATGGTGCTATGGGATTACTTGAGCAAGGTATGAGTGTTGAAACTTTAATTCAAGGTATGTTAAGAGGTGGTGTTGCTGAAGGTGTACACAGTGTAGATATCAGTCTTATTATTCAGAAAACACTTGAGAATTTTATTATTAATGTTGCTGATGCAGTAGGTATTGATTATGTTAAAGGTGATGAAAAAGAAGACTTAGATACTTCAGATGCTGAACTTTCTAAAATGGCTAGAGAAGACAGACCTGATAGCCCTGATATGTTTGCACCGATAGATGCAATAGAAGAAATAGAAACAGAAGAACCTGTAGAAAAAGATGAGCCTGTACGTCAGGGTCTTATGGCGAGAGGATAGTTAGATGGCATTAGGTTTTTGGGCTGGCGTTAGGCAGTATGATGTTGAAAGAACTGCAGCAGAAAAAGAAAGAAAAGAATTTCTTGCTAATCAGTTACTTAAAACTAAAGAGATAGTTTTGCCAGAGCTTATTAAAAGAATGGATACCCGAAGAAAAAAAGGTAAAGCTAAACAACAAAGAGTTGATGATGCAACAGGTATAGGATTTACACTACAAACAGCTACTGCTTTAGAAAGAAGTGGTCAATTGGAAGATGTTCTTACAAGAGTGACAGACTTACGTAAGAATGAAAAACTTAATCCTGAATATATACCTATGTTAAATGAGTATGTAAATAATAAACTTTCAAATGATGCTGATCGTTTAGCTGCAGTGCAAGAAGGCTTAGGTGGTAACTCTTATATAACAGAAGATGAACAACTTCAAGGATTATTAGCTTCTGTTTCTGCTACAGATGAAAGTTCATTTAGTGAAGCTATTAAAAAACTATCTCCTACACAAAATAAAACACTTACAGATGTTGACCCTTTTAACTTTGCTCCGGGAAAAGGCCAAACTATTTCAGAGTCAGATAAAAGAGCAATTAAAAATAGATTAACAAATAGTTTAGCAGATGCTCTTGATATACGTGTAATAGAAACTGGTACAGGTGAAGACATGTACAGATCGTTTGATGACGATAGTGCTAATGCATTAATATCTAAAGTTACAGATAGTATTTTAAATTTTGAAACAAGTCTTGACTTTACACTAAGTAGAGATACTTTAGTAGCAGAAGCAGTAGAAGTTATGGAAGCTTTAAGTCCAGCTTTAACCTCTGAAACAGGTAAACCTTTTGGCACTGCTACAAACCCTCAGTTTGGCACAGAATGGGCAGGACAAAACTTTGCAGAGGCATATAAAAGGAATCTAACTTCTGATTATACCTCTCCTTTAAATCCTGTTGATATATGGGGTCCATATATTAATCCAACTACAGTTCCTGTTATGCCACCTCCTCAAGACGGTGGTGAAGAGGAACCTATTGACCCACTTAATCCTACATAATAAAGTTAGAGGAAACTAATTAATGGCACAGTACGTAGATGCTGCACAAGATAACTACTTTATGGATTTAGTTGAAGACGAAACTTTTCAATCTGATCTTAAAAGTTTTTTTACTGGTGGTAGGTATAACTATTCACCAGAAAAAATAAAAAAGTTAGGTGTTGAAGGATTAGCTGATAACTTTGTAGAGCATATGCGGTTTCAAAACATGAATGAAACCACAGCAGTAAAAGATTTATTGTATGTAAAAAGGGATTATAGTACGCCTAAAAACCAACAAGACCCTGAGATTATTAAAAGAGATAATAAATTTAACGAAGGTAAACAAGCTTTTGGTAGATTAATGTCAGCTTATGATATTAGTGAAGGTGGTGGTACTGGGTGGTTTGAAGGTGCATGGGATTATGGAAGGGCTTTTGCAAGCTCCCCTTCTACATTAACTACAGTAGGTACAATGGGCTTTGGTATCGGCACTAAGATAGCTGCTCAATTCTCTAAGAAAGCTACACAACTAGCTATACGTGCTGAAATATCTCGTCAACTACGTAAAGGTGTGTCAGGTACTGCAATAAAAGAAACACTTAAAAAGAACTTAGGTACTGAAGCTCTTAAAGATGGAGTTAAAGCATTTGCTTTTGAAGGTACTATGGGTGCTGGTGCTTCTTATGCAGAGAATGAAACAAGGGAAGAAGTAGTAGAAGGTTATGAGTATGGTGCAGGAGATATTATTATAGATGCTACTATAGATGGCACACTTGGTGCATCAGTAGGTTCTTTCTTTGGATTTCTTGATAATAAATCTAACAATAGGGCCATTGACCTTATGTACGATAGTGTAAAGGATGGAGAAAACACAAGAAAGATAGCATTAGAAGCAGCAAATAAAACTATTTCAAAAGCTAAACCTGATTTGTTGTCTGAGTCTATTGATGATATAGTTCAAGTAGCATCACTATTTAAAGCTAAAGAACAAGGGGTTAAGCTAGAAAAACTAGATGAAGATTTAGTTGCACTAGGTGATGGTCTAAGAAGCCTTGTCCTTTCATCTGAAATTAATCAAGAGCTAACAACATCATTAAGTTTAGATACTATTAAAGGTGTAGTGGGTGCATCTCTTGATATTAAAAAATCATTAAAGATGAAACCCGGAGAAAGAATTTCTACTGTATTAGCTAGAGCTATTGCTGATGGTAAGATAGATACTCCAGCCCTTGAAACAATTAAAAATAAATATAATATTAGTAATGAACAATTCTCTTATATCTTTTTGTCTGACTTGTCACGTGCTGGTAAAGTCTTGCAATCAGGGTCAGCAATAAAACAAGCATTACTAAACATGGATGTGTTATCTAAAGCTAATGTATCTAGTATTACTGATATTGAAGCAGAAGAAATATTTAAAACTGCTGGTGGAAAAGTAGCAGGTACTCCTAAGAAACCTAACATAGGAACTAAAATTGTTGAAGGGGCTGTCGAGGGTGCTAGACAAGCAGACTCTTTACGTATTGCCTTTATGACCTCACAGTTAGGTACTACTGCTGCTAATGTAGGCACAGGTGTTTTTAATTTAACAGTAGATATCTCTGATCAATTCTGGAAAAATGTACTTAGAAGTACTGTCGGGGAAACTATGGCTGATGGCTCTGTAAGGAGAGGTTGGGTTAAAGGTACAACATCTATTCTAGGTGGTATGTCTTTTAGTAAGGCAGAGTCTATAGCTTTAAAAGGTTTGTTACAAGAAGAAGCACCACTAGCATTTCGTGATTTGTTTTATGAAACAACTAGGTCAATGGACTTTGCTAATGCATCAAGTACTTTACCTAAAATAGGTAAGTTTTTTAACACGTTAAATATTGCAACTGATTCTGTATTTAAAGAAGCAGCACTGTATGGTTCTTTAGATCGTAAGCTAAGGGAACAAGGTAGTAGTCTAGGAAAGTTTTTAACTGCACGAAAAGATAATGGTGCACCTATGAGACTAGAAGATTTACCTGAAGATACATTAGCCTTTGCAATAAACGAAGCTAAACGATTTACTTTCCAAAAAGATTTTAAGAAAGACACTTCTTTGTTTGGTGCTGGTGCAAGGAACTTGCAAAAGCTACACCATAAATACCCCTTCCTTATTTCTGTTGGACTAGACACACCCTTTCCACGATACATAGCAAATCATTTAGAGTATGCTAATGACTATAGCTTTATAGGTACTGCAACAGGTGGTATGAAAAAGCTTGATGAAATGATAGGGGGTTTTAATAACCCTGACTATGAGGGTATAGGTGGAGACAAGTCAAAGCTCTTTGGTGGTGATCCTTTTAAAACAAACTTAGATCGTGGTGCAAGGCAGCTTACAGGTGCTATGATGGTCATGGGTGCTACTGCTTATGCAGCAGAAAAAGAAGGTATGATTGACTTTGATAGACTAGTTTCAGATGATGGTGGTGAGACTGATCTTAGTCGTATGGCTGGGCCTTTTGCTATCAATCTCCTAACAGGTGATTTAATATATAGGTACATGGCTGGACTACCTTTAAATTCTAAAGCTTCTCTTGATACAGTTAGAGAAATATTAGGCGGTGTACCTGATTTAAGTAAAGGTGCTTTTACTTTTGAATTTGAATTGATAAAAAATATTAGTGACTCCTATAAACAAGGAGAAATGTCTGAAGGTTTAGAAAAACAATTAGGTAATATAGTTGCTACCTTTAGCTACCCACAAACATTTGCAAAAGATATCTATGGTCAGTTTGAATTTAAAGCAGCAGGTAGTCCTTACACAAGAGATTTAATGTTAGAAGGTGAAGAAGGTGGTGTATCAAACTATGGAGAAAGAAACTATTTAGAAGATATAATAGGAAGTAACGTATTTAAAAACCAAGCCTCAAGATTTTTAATAGACTTACCTATCTTTAGTTATACACCTTCTTATTCAAGAGGAGAGAAAAAAGGATTTGATTTTAAAAGGTGGACACCCTTTAATGAAAACCCTGTAGGTTCTTGGAACCCAATAACTAAATCTTTTGGTGCAGTACAAGAACCACCAAGTTCTACAATACAAAAAGAAATGACATTGTTAGGTCTTAAAGGTTGGAAGACTTATAGAAGAAATAAAAAAGATGTAAACCCAATGGTTGCTTATCTTGCAGAGTATACAATGTCTCAAACTATGTCACCTAAATGGGATGTATGGAAAAAAAGTTTTGATTTAAGTACAACAATGCCTATTTACCCACCGGGTACTACGTATGATAGCCTAGGTGATAATTACGAAAATAAAAGATTACTCTTAGAAGGTTTTATTGAAAGTCAAATTGCAATCAATGTTGATGCTGCAAGATCAAGACTTGATAAAGTTTCATCAGACCCAAAGACACGTAATAAATATGCTGGGTATATTAGAAATATATATGCTTTAAAGAAACATGAATTTCAAGCAGATGGTAAAGACTTAGATCAAGTGCTTAGAGCTTTCCCTGAAAAGTTTAAAGGTTTTGATAATGCTAAAGACTATATAGAAAATTCTGGTAGTGTTGCAGAAGAACTAAATAGGCGTCAACAAATTCTAGACTATGTAACTAAGTATGTTCTTGATAGTGATCTTGGCCTCAAGAAAGAAGCCAAGAAATTTTAATAGTCCTCTAACATAAAGTCTGCCCACTCATATGCAGTACGTCTTACCTCAGACATATTTAAAGCCCCTCTACTATTAGCTAGTATACCAGCAAGTGCTTGACCTGCTAGATACCTGCGTGTAGTAAGGGGCTTTAATGTTTTAGAGTTAGTCTTTTTTGCCTTGTACTTTTTTGCCTCGTTCTCTAGTTCTTTGCTCATAATCTTTTACTTTTTTTAGATTAGAGAAGTATGCAGTATTAAACCCATACTCCCAACTCCTATTGTTGTTACTGTTTACTGCGTAAGGATTACCCAGTTTACCAACTCTAAAGGATTTTTGTCCTTCATCATAGGGATTCATTGTCACTCTCCTCTGGCGGTTCACTTTCATATTCTTGAATTAACCTGTCTAAATACCAACGTGCTTTCTTTAAGTCTTGTAACCCATTCTTGTAGGGCCATCTCCAAAGATACTTAAAAGCATTCTGCCAACAGTATGCTTCATGTGCTGATACATTTAACACACCATCTGCCATAGCTCTCATAGCATCAATACACTCAAGACCTGATTGATTATAGTGTTCAGGGCGGTCAACAGGATCAAAGGGGTCTGTTATTTTAGGTAATGTCCACTTAGTCATAGTATTACTAACTCCGCATTAGTGTAAGGAATGTGAAAAAACTTCTCACCTTTCCTAATATATTTACCTTTAGCTTCTGCTAGGCTTTCTTCAGTAAGACAAGTGTCTTTTATTCTCCATGCTTGCTTCATGTCCTTTCTAAACACATAAAAATTTAATACTCCATTCTGTTCTGCATACATTTTAACAAGACGTTTCTTTCGTTCTGGTATTCTAATCTCAGCCCAATGTGAGGGCCAATCATTAGTCCAAGCTACCTTTACTTCTGCCTCGTTGTAGTAAGTAATACCATCTTTTTCTGAGACTACATCAGCATTGTAATCTTCTTTGTCACTTAAGATAGTGTGACCATTATTACTAAGAAACTTTATTAGTTTTTCCTTTGCTGCGTTGTCATAAGTTTCATATAGTTTCTTACTGAAAGGTCGTTTAATCATGTCGATTCCTTACTTAGTTACAGGGTAACAATATCATTGCATAAAGTTCATGTCAATACCTATGTTCCTTTATCTACGTTAAAAGGGAAGGAAGTACATTGACTAATTGCTTCTGCACTTTCGTTTGGTCTTGAATTGTAAAGCCTTAGCATATCTGCCTCTCTCCATTTTTGACAAGACTCTTCACTTATAAAGGCTGTATTTGGTGAAAATACTATAAAAGTTTTTTCACTTGTTGTTGGTTCTATCATCATCATTACTACTGTATAAACCCATACCATTTTGTGATATCCTTTCTAGGTTATGTCTACCATTTCACATACATCACCAGTACATGCCATAGTCTGCATACCACTAGTGTTATCTGTCTGCTCGTAAGTAGATAGTTTAGTCCAATCAATTTTAATAGGTGATTTATCTACCATATCATAGAAATTTTCTTTTGTGCATTCTTGATATGGTGCTTGCTGATAAGTGTGTTCATTAAAAGGTAGGAAAGATACACCAGACATTTCATCAAAGTGTTTAAATACAAAGGCTCCTACCTCTAACCATTCATCTGCCTTTACATTAATAGTTACACTAGGCTTATGCTCACACCAATGACGTTGATATACCAGCCACATTTCTAGCTGTTGTATTGCTGTCATGTCAGCCGTATGTACTGCACCAATAGGTGACTGCATAGGAAAGCTAAACACTGTAGTAGCATCAGGCTTCATTACATCAGGCTCACTAGGAATACCTTGATCAATCATAAACTGTGTTAGTGGGTCTTTATTATCTCCACGCACAGTACGGATATAATAGGGACTGTGACGAGCATGAATCCCAGAAGATGAGTCAACCAGTTGGGAAACTGTTCCACTTGGCTTGTTGCAAGTAATAGCAGTGCTATGAGGGATACCAAGACGGTCAGCCCACTCAGCATTAGTAGAAATAGCCACATTTTTTAGATGCTCCAATGTTTTAGACAGCCCTTTGTTTTCTAGGGTCATTAGTTTGTTATCCATTACCCCTGTGAGTGACACACCAAGCAGACGTTCTGCTTCTGTATTGGTGTTCCACACTTTTCGCAAGTATGGGAAGTGTGTGTATGTAGATTGTATTGTTCCAAGTACAGTTGCAAGACGGACTTTTCTTGCAAGGTCTTCCAGACTATCGTTAGCACGGATGACAACTTCCGTAAGGTTACAGAACTGATTTGGCCTAAGAATGATTTCCGAACATGGGTTTGTTCCAAACTCGTAGCAAGTCTCCCGTCTTCCATTTTTGGATGCTTGTTTAACCGAAGCCTCTCTATTAAATATACCACGTTCACCACTCCCACTTTCCATAAGGGCTGTCCACTCACGCATGAATGCCATACTATCAGGTTTTTCTGTATAAGAAACTGAGTTATTAGCTAAGGCTCTATGCCCTGCGTTCTCCCACCAGTTACCTGACTTGGCATGACGCATACGATCATCAGATAGATTAGATAAACTAATCATAGCACTGCGTCTGACACCACCTACCACTACTACCTCACCAATCTTACACATAAGATCATGACACTCTAGGCTAGATAACTTACGTCCTTCTGCTTGTCGAAAGGTAGTAACAGCAAAGTTAAACAAATCAATCAATGGTGCTGGGCCTGATGCCCTACCACCAAATGTCTTTAGTCTTGCACCTGCTGGCCTGACTTTAGATACATCCCACTTAGGGATTTCACCAGCCCATAGGAGTGCCAATACTTGTCTAAGACCTTTAGCCCATCCTTCCTTGCTATCCTTGATGACAACAGTCGTTTCAGACTCGAAAAGACTAGGAACATCAGGGAGTTTAGTGATGAACTGTCTCTCAACACTGAAACCAACCCCCGTCCCACAAAGGAGGATGAACATAGCCTCATCGAAAGACTTAGGATCATCTACGGGTAGATAGCTACAGTTATACATACAAGTATTGTCACGATCTGCAGCTTTACCTGCTGTCATCATTGACCTCATACTGGGCATAACCTCAAGGCTAAGTATAGCATCCCGCATTTCGTCTAGGTCAACAGGCTTAAGCCATTTCTTAGCTATGTTTTGCAGGTATCGTTCTACTGTTTCTCCCCATGTTTCTCTACGTCCTTCATCATCTAACCATCTGGCATAACGACTAGTAGCAATAAAAGTTTGATAGTCTGTTGGTAAATAATTACTATTCATCGGTTGTCTCCACTCCCCTTAAGAGTTCCTCTGGCTTCTCTACTATTTAACTTCATCATATTCTGTAACATAACATGTGTAAGATTAGCATTATAATAATTAGCTAGTGCAGTGGTGTAGAACAGCACATCACCTAACTCACCTATGATAGCTTCAGGTGTTACTTTTAGTTTGTCCCTGATGCGTTTCTTAATTTTACCTGCTACTTCTCCTGCCTCTTCACACAGACCAAGTACATTTTCATTAAGTCGATCTTGAGGATCAGTAATGATCTTGTCTTCTACCCATTTGCTGTAGTCATCAAAGTTCTGCATGTCTTCTTTACTTATCATATTTATTTACCTCGCATTCAAGTATGTTGATATCATCTATATCATACATAGCATTTAGTGTTAGCTCTTTTAAAATTTCAGAGTGGTTGTCAATGCCTACCTCTAAGAAGTTTGCATTCTTGTCTACTTTTATTTTAAGTGAAAGCTCATACTCCATAGTGAAAGCCCCTAGTTATACTCATAGTACTTACGTTGTCAAGCATCAACATTTATTTCAATCGGCTCAAGAAATTTTTGAAAGTGCTTGACCCATTCATACGCATCATCAAAGTTATCAAAGTAATACTCACCATGTTCTATCTTCCCATCTATTTCTATCTTACAAAGATTACAGTAAAGAAGTTCACCACCTTCATCTACACCCATCGGGCCTTCTATAACCCCCCATACTTTTACTTTCTTAACAGGATAGTCTGAATTAATTGTCATCTTTCTTTGATCCTTTTAACAGTTCTAAATAGTGATCTAGCTCTGATACAACTAACCAAGGTTGCCTGTCTGACCTATAGAAAACTACTGGTGGTCCTTTGTCATGGTTAGTTGCTTGATCCATCCAAGTGTATACAGTTTTTAAGCCTGTCTTTCTACGTTTAACTTCGATAGATATTGGTATAGACTTCTGTGCTAAGGGTGATAACTGTATATCAGCACCAGTATCACCCATAACTGTAGACTTAACATCATCAGGTTCAAGATGGTTAAAGGTTTTAAGTAAGGCATCCCTGATTTCTTGTTGACCTAACCTACCTTTTGCTTTAGCTGCCCTAGTCATAGCTACTTATATCCATGATGGTTTCTCCATTACAGTGTAGTCACCCCAACCTGTATCATAACACCAAGCTTCATCTGCTTTTGCAATAACAGCTAAAGTTTTATGTAGCTCTGCAGTAGCCCAAGCCATAACCTCTGGTCCCATTAAATGTAGATGGGAAAGATAAGGGCTTGCTTTTTCACAAGCAATAAATGCAAAGTCAGTTATGTCATAACCTGCAAGCTGGCAAGTATAAACATAGTGTGCACCTTGCAAAAAATAACCATACTTTACACACTCATTTAAGAAACCTTTGGGACTAGCATCTTGTGTAGTCTTAACATCATACACAGTTTTATTAGACTCAAGCATTAGATCAGGTCTAGTCTTTAACATTAGTTTTGATACAGGGTCTTCTACAAATATACTAATTTCATTTAACCTGTCAGGATTAGTTAAAATCTTAGAACATACAGGGTTGTCTAGTGCACCTTTAGTAATACGACTAGCTACATTAAATTCTACCTCAGTTAGTAGGACTTGGTCCTCAGTTAAGGCTTCCTTCATAGTTTTAAAAGAGCTACTTGTTTTAGTCTTTGGCCCTTTAATTACTAAGTTCTTTTCCCCTTCCAACAAGTTTGCATGAACAGCATTACCCATTGCAAATGCTGCTGATTGAACAGTCTTCTGTCCTTTCCAGTGAGCCAAAGACTTTTTATACACTGTCTTAACAGCACTAGAAGATATACCATCCATTGAATGATACTCTTTGTTAGACATGTTTGCTATCTTTTTCACTATATTTCTCATTACAACTCCTAAGTAAAGTGTGGTGCAGATAAAAAGTAATACCCACACCACTAAGTTTTATATTAGAAAGGAATTTCATCCACCATTTCTTCTACTTTTTGAGGTGGTGGTGATGTATTCTCACCTACTACATTTGCTGTAAAGGGGTCTGGACCTGACCCACCACCTTGCGGATCATAGCCTACAGCTTTAAGTACCTTTACCCTTTCTAATCTGGTAGTGGTAGTACCATACTTAGTATTTTTATAAACGTCTAACTCAACTAAAACTTCTGAACCATTGCCAATAGTACCATCAGATTCAAAAGACCAAGGTGTACCATCGGCTTTGTAAACTTTGGGTGCACCACCATCCCAATCATAAGCTGTTTCAAACTTACGAGTAAGCTTTACTGCTGTGCCTCTCCCTTCAGGATCAGGCTTACCACGACTCATACATCCTGAGTCAGTAAGCTTTTGCATATTTTCCTGATCAAGGATCATCTCAATGGTACACCGTCCGTTGGTGTCATGATAAGCACCCTGATAACCATCAAGGTCACGGTTATCTTCAAATACTTTTGCCCACTGAGCTAGTCCTGTTACTGTAATTTTTGCCATATCGACAACTCCTTTAAAGTTTAGATGTTAATAGTAGCATGTATTAAAAAGCACATGCAAGACTTTTTTAGTGTATTTCAGAATATTTATTTCCGAATTGTACATCAATACCAAGTTCTACATTTAGCTTTAACTCCTTATTTAGTTTATCCATAGCAGCAATTAGTGTTGCCTTGTGTTTATCTTCATCGCCTTTTTTAACTATATTAATAGACTCATCATGGAATTGTCCAATGATATTAGGTCTTGCTGATAGGTAGTAGGCTAACCATTTGTCAAAGCAATAAGCACCAGTGCTTTGATTAAGTGTAGAGAACACATCCTTTTCATACCTAAGTGTGTGCCAAAACTTACTGACAGGATTTTGTATCCACATTTGTCCTGCAACAGTCTTAACTTTCTTTAGATTGTCACTAGAGAATTGTGCAACAGACCAGTTTCTTTGCCAATAGGCATCAAGAAGTTTCTTTGCTTCTGGTACTGTCATACCTGTCTCCCTAGATAACTTAGCTGCTCCTACACCGTAGGTAGCAGAGTAGTTGACTACCTTGTAGTTCTTACGAAGAGACTTAAGGTCTATCTTACCTGCTTGATGCTGATCAATTTGATTCTGTGTTACAGCACCAGCATGTTTAGCTAGGTCAAGGTGTGGATCAAAGCCCTCTTGCGACATTTCTTTTACATAAGCAGGGTCATATGGTTTCATATAGTGTCTCTTAGTTGTATCTTCAAGAGAGGTCATGTCAGCACCACACAATACATAATCTTCTTTAGGTGAGATAAGGCATCCTCTTATTTCTTTACCCCAAGGCTTATCAATTCCCGGAAGATTTACCAAAGGCTTTCTGTGTTTAAACCTAAGTGTATTAGTAAGACCTTCAATACCTGCTTGTACATACCCATCTACCTCACATTCTAGAAACCCTTTAAAGATACCTAGCCTGTGTTGTATTACTGTCAAGCCATCAAGTACTTTTACATGAGGGTTGTTGCTAATAAGCAACTTAACTGACTGAGTTAGCTGACCGTTCTTACGTACTTGTGGAACCTTTCTGTCTTCTTTGTAGTCATAAGTACAAGGCTTCCAACCTAATGAAAACAACCAAGACTTAACCTGATCACTAGACTTTGGGTTGGGTTCTTCTACACCTTTTACTATCTCTATTTCACCGATATAGTCAGAGGGATGCATGTGTTCTAGAAGTAAAGCATTCCATTCTAATCCTTGTTTAGATAGAGAACCATCTTTCTTGTACATTACTTTAGGTTTTGTTTTCTTTCTAAACAAAGTACGCATAGGCATTACTGTTTTTAGTTCATCTATCTTTTCTTTCTGTTGTAGTTCTAGTTTATCTACACAATCTTGTGCAAGATCATGGTCAAGCTTCCATCCAAAGTACTCAGCAGTAAAGGCACACTTCATTTTAAATGATAAGTAATTAAGATACTTATCTAATGTATCTCTGCATTTATAAACCATCATAAATCTCTGGATAAGATTAGTCCAAAGCTTCCAGTTTATTTTAACATCTTCCTTACATCTATGTATATACACTTGTATATCTTGATCTGACCAATCAGTTACAACAGGTTTAGGTATACCAAACTCTTCTCCAAAAGACTCTAGCCCATGCTTAGGTCTGTCAGTATTAATAACCCAAGACATTGCAAGAGTATCATACAGTTTTGCTTTGATCTTAATACCTAATAACTTATTAAGTAGTGGTACATCATAACGTGTTATGTTATGACCTATCAAAACCTTTTGGTTAAGCAGTATGTTCCTCATTGCATTATAGTCACATGTTGATACAAATGTTTTACCATCTGTAGTATAAGACATACAGTGTATCTTAGTGGCATCTTTAAATAAGCCATTAGCTTCTATGTCAAAGACTATCATCACATCATCCCTCTAAAAATGTATCCTCTCTTAAGATAGTAGTAACAGGATCGTAGTATACTGAACCAGCATTACCTAGTTTAGCAAAGGGTCTGTTCTTATCTACGATAAAGTTAGTAGTGTTCTGTTCTACTTCGTCTTCACTCTCTGCATTACGTTCTATCTTAATACAGATGATTGCTTCCTCTTCCAATGATGCAGCATACTTAGTACGTCCATCATCATTAACCTGTGATATAAATATCACACCTATGTTTAGTTCCTTAGCAAGCTGTGCCATACGTGATCCTAATGTAGTTAGTGTGCTAGTAGCACCATCAACACCAGAATTAGATAGGTAGGCTAGACGTTGTACATGGTCAACAAACACATAGTCTGCACCATAAGATGATACTGCTAACCTAGTGTAGTCTAATAGCTTGAGAGGATCATCATGACTCATCATCTCAAAGATAATTGTTCTGTTGTTATCAGCATCAGCAATAGACTTAGCTGCTTCCTCTACCTGATCAAGGCTAACACCATTGTTATCTGCATCTTCTTTTGTTCTGACATTAGTCCCTAGCTGGTAGGTAGCCATAGCACGTAGTGTGGTAGACTTCATCTCTTCCATGTGTAGTAGAGCTATCTTAATCTCAGGGTCTTTAAGCAACCCTGTCTCAAAGTATCTGATTACTTCTGTCTTGCCTGTACCACGTGGTGCTTTAAGGAATGTAAGCCCACCCCTAACCATGCCACGTATCTTTTCATCAAGCCCAGTATGACCAGTAGATACATACTCGTAAGGACTTTCATTACGTAGTGCATTAGTAAAGTCATCAGCAGAACAAAAGAAGTTCTCAGGTGAATACCTTTGTGGTGACTTAGCAGCCCACATAAGACTGTTAGCCTTACCATTCTCAAGAAACTCATTAGCATCTTTGAACTCTGTCATAGGTACAAAGTAAAACTTTTCAGGGAATGCTTGATATAGTTTGTTAGCTGCTCTGCGTCCGGGATCATCAAGCTCACCAGCATACACAACTTCTTTGAATGAAGATAGATATTTCATGTTGTGCTTGATAAACTTCTCACCAATAGAGGATGAAGGCAAAGACTTAACAGGAAAGGTCTTACCTAGTATCTGATACAGACTAGCAGCATCAAACTCACCTTCAGTAATGTAAATACGTTTACCTGTACCAGCATTAAACTCTGGCCCAAACAAATGATTCATACCTACACCACGATCCTTGATCCATGATTTAGATTTGTCATTACACATACGATACTTAGTAGTATGTGGATACTTGAATGCATACCGTACCTCTTCACCCTTTGGGCCTGTCTGTATCTGTATACCATACAGCTTACATACATCAGGGTCTATGCTTCTAATGTCAGTATACTTTACACCTTGAACAGGTATGCTTTGTGGCTGTCGTTTATCTTCCAAAGGGTATTCCTCCTTGGCCCATCCAAAAGTGACAGGCATGTTTTTCATCGGGTAAGAATTGTGACAACTGAAACAATACCCAACACCCTCAGTATTCCAACTGAAGGCATCAGATGATGCACAGTCCTCATATGGGCAGGGTAGGTGAGATGTTTCAGTCATTTCTGTAGTGACTCCCATGAGATAGGAAATAAGTAATTCATTTCCTCAGATATAGTATTTGCTACTATCCTTGTTTCTAGTTGTGTATCTTCTTTACACCTAAGTTTACACATATCTGAGAAGGCGTCAAGACTACCTGACCAATACCATTCAGTCATGGTGCTTTGTGGCAACACCATACGTGCTTGTTCTGGACAGATACCACTAGACAATAGGTCTTGGTAAGCTGCTAGGCAATAGCCTTGAACCTTTAAAGCACCAACAGGTACGGACTCTACAGCACCAGCACTGCCTTGCTTTTTATCGTCAGCCCTACCTCGCCATTGATCAGGCATAAAGAACTCAGGGTCATCATCTACATACCTACGACTAATCTCATTCCATCGTAGGAACTTATGTTTGACTAGCTGTCTAGCTACAAAGATAGGAGCCTTAATATGAAAGGATGCAAAGGCATGACCAAAGGGTGACATATGTTTATGCTTGGCTAGGTATTTGATTAGTCTCTTGTCTGTATCATGGAGTATGGGTCGCAAACATTTCTCTCCTCTAGAAATAAACCCTAGCTCTTCACTTTTTTTACCAAAGGATACACGTGCTGCATTAACTACAGACAGATCACTACCCATGTGATCTATAGTATTTACTTCAATCTGGGACATTCTTTATCCAATCCAATTATATCTGATTATATCCGATTATCTTTCTTAGTCATAATTTAATCATGCTCTCCGTTATTAGGTCTAAGCTTTGGTCTAACACGTGGCTTCTCAGTAGCCACACATTGTGCTGCTATAAACTCTGGATTTTTATCTAGAAAATTTTCACACTCAACAGGGTTAGTAAAAGTTAAATAAATAACCCATACAGTTTTGGCAATCATGGTGCTGTTCCTTTCCATAGTTTTAATAATGTATTTAATGTATGAGCTTCTTCTTCTAATGTAATAATTTTTTCAATTAAAATTTTATTTTCTTTTTTTAACTCAGTATATTTTTCACATAATTCTTTATGTGTTTCTCTGTTGATCATCTTTATGTTTCTCCTTTCGTATTGAGGGTTTCTTTTTATTAGGTATAACTTGAGGCTTATATTTAGGTTGCCTCAAATCTTTAGCCATTGGGTTAGGTTTTTTCATGTCCCTTCCTTTTATCTAAGGCAGACTTAGCAGCAGTCAAGGTATGCTTTTGATACGGCCCAAGAGATGATATGTTCTGATGCCCTGTAACAGACATAATTTGTAGGTGATCTACACCAGCATCAATCATCTCAACTATACCACTCTTTCTTAGTCCACCTATCTTTAACTCTGGTGGTAGCTTGGCTACCTCCTTAACTTCATTAGCTAGGTAGGATATCTGACTTCTTTCTAACGGTCTGTAAGCCCTGTCTGCTGGCCTCTCATAGGGTACTACATAATCTTGGAAGCCCCAATCTTTTTTCTGTTGTGTAAGCATAGTAATAAGCTCACTACTTATAGGTAACTCTACAGTAGCACCTCTTTTAGTTTGTTTAATAGTTACTACTTCTTTATTCATATCTATAGAAGACCATTTAAGTAATCTTATATCATTAGGTCTTTGCGCCCACTCATAGCACATCATTGCTATCAAGCCAATGTTACGCCATCTAAACTTAGAAAACGACACCTCTAAAAAATCTTCTACTTCCTGTTGCATCCATACAACAGATTGTGTTTCATGTTTAAGTTTCTTAACAGGAGACATAGGATTATATTGAAGGATGTTCATGCTGATACAAAAGTTTATTAGTAATGATAACATTCTTGAGCATTGATTAGCTTTAGATACACTAACATCTTCTACCCATGTAGTGTAAGCTTCCAAACAAGTTAAACTACTCAAAGAACTTATCTTAAATAATCCTAAAGGTTTATTATATACAATAGTATTAGCAATAGCACTCATAGTATAGTTGTAATTTTTTTGAGAGTTAGATGCTAAAGATTTAAAGTGTGTAGTGTCACTATAATATTTGTATATCTGCATTAGATTACTTGATGGGCCTACATTACCTGCTACTAACTCACCATTTCTAAATGCCTCAACTCTTTTTATTAATCTAGGTATCTCATACCTAGCAGTTCTACCATCTTTGAATGTTTGTCTGGTCACAACACCAGCATTGATAGCATCTTGAGGTGGTACAAACCTCCAAGATATACTACCTTTTAGTTTTATTTTTTGTGTGTAACGGTACATGTCAACTCCATTTATAGTGGAGTCCCATTACAGGACTCCTGTTTGCTATACGTCTAAGGCTCCATCATCTGTCCAAGATAATACTTTATGTGTCAACTCTAGTTCACATAAACTTTGTACTGCTTCATACACAGTAACAGTATTACCTTTTAAAGATAATTGATTACCAAAAGATACAGCCTCTGATAACATATCAGATATTGTAGAGGCTACAACTTCCTCACCTTGAGTTATCTTTACGTAGTACATATCATGCTTTACCTCCATCTACTACAATTAAATTAGGGCCAGTACCACCTTTAGGTGGTGGTATCAATTCACGTATCTTTGCATACCTTTCTGTATCATAATCTTTAAGATGTATTAAAGGCATCTCTTCTGATACATCAAAAAGTGCATAAGGAAAGTTAGCACTAAGTATTTCACATATATAACTAGCACCTTGGAAGGTCGAGCATCTCATAATGAAACACTCTTCCAATTCATCTACTTCCATTTCTACTACATAGTAATAGATCATCCTGCAAAGTGTCCCATTTTAGGGGCTTGAGGCTTGTGTATGTACAGGCTACGTTTACCTATATGATATCCTTTCATCTCACCATGAGTTACATTAAGCCAACCTCGGCTCTTAAGGGATCGTTTACGATACACTCCTTTGTTACCCATTACGTTAAACCGAAAACCTTTAGTGCCATCATTGAGTGGCTTAGTTGCTAAGATCATAAACATATTATTCTTCCTCTCCTTGAGCTAGTCTACCAATGTTAGGGAATGCAGAACGTAATCTCCATTCTGCACTAGAGATATCTCTTGCACTATCCATTGTCAAGTCAAACATCTCACGTAAATCAAACTCAGTACTTGTCAGTGCTTTCTGTGCAATTAAGATTGCATCACGTTGTTGCTGTGTAAGAAAGTTAGCTTTGTTATCTAACTCTTCTTCTCTTAACTTACGTTCTGCTGCCCAATCTAGTGCTGATTTTTGATGATCAAGTTTAGTCATAGTGTTTCCTTTCAAGGATTGTATTCATGGAGGCTCCATGATTAGAACCTCCACTGTTTAGTTAAGCTGCTTGCAGTTCTACAAACCGTGAGTCACTCACCCACTTAGTAACTTCCTGCTCTCTACCCCACATGGAGATAGCATTAGTATCATTAGCTGTATTACGTAGGTTGAAACCATTACGATCATCAGCATAAGATGCATAGTTAGTAAAGGCAGAGTACAAGGCCCACTTGTTATGACCACGTGTTGCAGCCTCACTGCAATACAATTCATACATCTTCTCTGCCTTACGGTTAGAGGTAATGATATCATCAAGCAATGTCTTAATATCTACATTCTTAAGTGAAGTATTAGCCCATACTTGCAGCTTTGCTGCACGATCATAGAAGTCAGACCTAGCTCTTTTAAGCTCACTGATAAAGTTCTCTAAGGAAAACCCTGAAGAGTTCTTCCTACGTATCTTATCATGATCACCAGTAATACAACCATTTGTACAAAAGTAATCAATAGAACCAAAGTATACCTGATTACTACAGCTACCATCAATACCATGTAAACCAATGATACGATTAGCAATAGAAGTTTCATGCTTATCAGTAACAATAGTTTGAGTCACATTAGGTAATGTAATGTCAAGCATAGCCCAAGCACCACCCCTAGCTGATTTAAAGTTATAATCAGCATTAGCTAACTCATGTTCACCAAGTTCATTAGTAGCTGTATCAACTACGTTGCGAAAGAAATCACCATGTGAAGCACAGGTAAAGTCTTTACCTACAACACCAAGGTATTCCCCAGTGTCTTGATTAAGTACATACTTCTTACCATCAAACTTTGTATCTTCAAATGCTACATCAAAGTCTAGGTCGGCTGGGATCATATCGAAAGGCATATTCTATTCCTCTTCAGGGTTAATCATGGGAGTTCCATGAATGGTTTGTTAGTGTTGTGATAGGTGTACAATTTGTGTACGTCCTATTGTCTTCTGTGCAAAGCAACCTGCCTTGCATGTATCACAATGTCCTGTCATTTTTTTCCAAGTCTTAGGACACTTGAACATTCTTTTGCCATAGACAGGATCAATTGTCAAGGCATCATCACCATAAAACATAATGTTCCAATCAGAGTCCTGCATCATCTTCCATTCATCATCTGTATTAGATGGGTCAAAAGATGCATTAACTGCACAGTTATCTAATGGCATTAGTTCTTTTTCTATCAAGACTTTTAGTCTTGGGCTACGCCATGCTCTGGTAGGTATCCACCATAGCTGGTCAGGGTTAAGCAAGCACATAGTCTTAACACGGTATACATCTACAGATGTTTTGAATGCCTCACCCCTAGTCATGTGACGGACACGGCTAGTCTGCTTACGTTTACGACTAAAGAACTTAGTGAAGTTAGAGTTGTGACGGTTAAGCTTTTGCCAGATAGTCTCACACCTATCATCACGATTAGCCATGTTAGGATATATTTTATATAACTTTACGTTATAACATGTCTCATCACAGTAATCAGTACGATGATCACATGATCCTGTGTGATTAGCTGTATCATTAATAGGTCTGTCTGTTGCATACATACCTATGTCTTCACAATATCTAAATAGATCATTCAGTTCTGCTGTTGTTACAGTCATTGTAATCTCCGATTGTTATCATGGAAGCCCCATGATTAGGTTTCGTTTGGAAGTCTACAAACATTTATACATGGTTTGTTATCATTGTCAATAGTCAGATAAGCAACCTCGGCTTCATGTATTGCATCACCTGTATCACAGGATACAAAGGTATCAGCCATGTAAGGGTTGTACTTAACCCTTTCTGAAGGGAGAAACGGCTCACAAAACTCATAGTTAAGTTCCATATCTACAGTATACATGCTGTTAGTACGAACAAAAGCATGTACATTTTTAACTTTATCCCTAAGTACCTTAGCCCTACCAGCAGGTTGTACTACAAATTTAGGTTCTATTACTGTCATAGCAGTAGCATGTTGTATAACCTTACCTTTTTTACGTACACTAAATACCTTTTTATGAAGATTAAAATATATATCTACAGACATTGTATTCTCCTTTGTATTCATGGAAGTCCCATGATTAGATTGAAAGTTTAAGTTCGCCACTAGAAATATGATGCCAACCTTCAGGCATACATACATACACATGATTCTCGTATAGGTCTACAACGATATCCCCTACTGACATAGAGGGATGCTTACATAAAGAAGATACATTAATACCCTGTTTAGGACGTCCATTACCTGCATCAAAGGTTTCATGTAATGAAAGAGATACTCCATCATCTGCTGAGATAATCATAGTAGGTCTATAAATATCCCAATACAAAGCAGTAGATACTAATGCTTCTACATTATCCTCAGTAGGCATGAGTAGCCCATAGTATGCTTCAGCAAAGTCACTAGTTGGAGCATCATTTATGATGTGTTTAGTTGTGTTACTGATTGGCCTTTGGTAAACTAAGTAAGTCATTCATGTAATCTCCATGATTAGGTTTCGTTTTGACACCATTAGTTATGGCATCGGTCTTATCGTTTGTCAAGCCCCTTTGAAAGTTAAGCATTTGTCTATGCCAAACACTAGTCCAAGCCTTGTCTGCTCGGAGAGCTTCACGTTCTCTACGGGTCACACCTAGTACCATATCTATTCCTTTCCAAAGTCCTGTCCAAAGTAAAGTTTATATTGATTAATAACTTTGCCATCAATACATATGACAATTACATTGTCAGGTAACGTACTACCCGGTGCATCAAGAATAGAATTTATTAATTCTTTTTTACAATTATATGCTATAACATCTTGAGGATCATTGGGGTTATCGGGATTAAAGATAGCTATATGTATCATATTATTTACTCCTTGTTGAGGTTGTTCATGGAGATTCCATGATTAGATTTAGTGATCCTTCACATAAAGATTAGCTTTAGCTAATATATTTTCTAGCTCTTGTCCATTAACATGAGTCACAACCTCATCGTAATGGTCTTCCATATCTGCATCATAGATCACATCATTATGATACCAGTAACATGTATTAACAAAGCTTCCATCTTTTAATAGTGCTACTTCTACATAGTGACCTTTGGTATTGCCACTACCACCACAGTCTTGAGCTAAGGATATAGTATATCCTTTGCCTATGTGTAATGTAATGTTTTGAGGTAGTCCCATATCGTATACTCCTTGTTTTGAGCAGGGGTCTAACCCCCCACATTATGTAACGAAAAAAAATAAACTCTGAAAGAGTTTGTATTCATGGAAACTCCATGATTAGAATGCTATCGTAGATAGCACTCAAAACAAAGAGTCAAGCCCCCCGAAGGGGGCTTACTTTATATCCATCCAAGATGGATAAGACAATCGATATAACCTTTAGCTCTGGTTACATCTTTGATGTAAAGATATTCACCAAAACTATCTTTCAGATAGTCATCTGGGCAACCATCATAAAGAAGATAGTATCTATCTTCTAACCAAGTGACAGCAACACCTTGATATTTCATTTTTAATACTCCGTATTAAGGTTATTCATGGAAACTCCATGATTGAAATACTATCTACGATAGTACTTTAAACAGGGAGTGGAAGGCTCCCCGAAGGGAGCCAAACCATTATTTCTTGTAGAGCTTTGCAAGCTCTTTGGCGAACTCTGATCTTTTGAAACCCAACTTTTCAAGTTGGTCAAACACTTGCTCTGCAAGTTCTTTTTCATCTTTGGCAACCACTGTCTCAAAGACAGTGTTCTTGATTACCTCAGCTTCTTTAGAAGCTTTCTTTCCTTTGGAAACATTGCCAGCCCCTTTGGAAGCCGTAGGCTTCTTTTTCAGTTCAGGGTAAGCTTCTTGCAGAAGCTGTCTGATCCTTGACGGAGTCAAGCTGTTAAGCTTACCAGACTTATTTAAAGTCTGGATTTTAGCCCAGTGAGTTGCTATGAACTCACTATCATACTTGTCAGGCTGTGAAACAGCATCGTTGTTGAAATCCGTTGTGGCAATAAATTGCCCATAAGCTTTCTTGTTGTTGCCAAACAAACCTTTGGTTTGGATTATGAAATTTCCAATTTCACGGTACAAGTCCAAGCTCTCCTCTTGGAGGAGATGCAGCTTATCGTAGCAAGCTACGACATGGTCAATGGCTGAAGCCATGGTATAGGACTTACGTCCTAGTTTGAATTGAGTGTCGAGGCTTACCGAAGGTAGAGTTGCAGATTTTGTCATGTTGTAATCTCCGATTACTAAAGGGTTGATGCCAAACCAAATCGATTTGACCCCCTTATAAAGACACATCGAAAACCGATTGTCAACATCTTTTTAACCCTTTAGGGTTAGCTAATCATGGAAGCTCCATGAATACAATTCCCCTTTAGGGGAAAACAATCTGATCTTTTGGTGGGCATTATGCGTAAGAAAAAGCCCATCATGTGTCATGACGTTATGTGATCCTGCATTAAACCCCGTAGGGGTTATGGTTGTCTCTTGGTACAAGTACCAAAGCTGAGAATCCCCCATAAAATCTCTGATTTTAAACATGGACAATCCCTTATTGTTTCTAGAAACAATGTATTTCAAGGACTTAGCCTCTCACGTAGGAAAATATTCTATTTTCCCCTGCGCCATGTGATCATGTCATGACCCCCCTGCATGGGCCATCGGGGGGATATACGTATACGTGTATACTTAATGACAGAGGGGCATATTTTAGGTTGGTAACCACATAGGATATGGGGAGATATACTTTAAATAATTAATAAACTAGGTTTATTTACTACTGATTGTTAAACTTATCTTTAGTGAGGCAAATATATCTTTAGGATATACCTTAAAGTACTCCGTATTGGAGTAACACCAAGAAATTTCTTGGGGGGCAACAGGGGGAAGGAAACTTAATGTAGCATTTTTGCAATGGTATCAATTTATTTATTACTTTTTACTAATGATAGTTATATTTTTAGTTGACATTAAGTTTATTTGTGGTATAATTACCTTAAGATAATACTTTAAGGATTAATAATTACTATTTACTAATAGTAATTAGTATTAAAGGACAAATCCTTTAAGGATAAGACAACTTTTTTCTGTTGTAGCAATAATAAAGCTTGACTTAAAGTATTTTAAAAGTATAACTAAGGATATTAAATTGCCTACTATGTATTCACACGATAATGTGTTAGAAGAATTTTACAAAGCTTTAGCTGATGAAGATGAAGGTAGGCTACGTAGGGTACATATTCCACGATCTGATGTATTCTACGTAAGAGAAGCAATATTTCAAGACACTGGCGTTAAGTATACCCTAGATCATGTTGAAAGAGCCATGTACCTAGAGGGTCATCTTGAGGCCAGTGATGTATTTCAACCACGAACTAAAAGGGATTGGGAATAATGCCAGAGATTATTATGGAACGTGTACTTAAGTGGCAGATTATGCCTCGTATTATGATGTTGGCAGTAACAGTATTAACTTATCAAGCAGTTCATTGGTTTATGACTTTACCTGATCCATCAATTCAACAATCAGGTTTAGTATCTATTTGCATGGGAGCTTTAACTGGTTGCTTTGCGGTATGGTTAGGAAATGAGAAACACTAATGGTAGAAAAATCAAAACGTCCTGTACTTCGTCCACCAGAAGTAGAGAAAAAAAGCACCGCACCAAAAACATCTTTGCGTCCTGTATTAAGGCCAAAGAAAAAACCTGCACAAAAAAATAAACCTAAAGGTAATATTTTTACCTATGATGAAGATATTGAGGGTATAACTACCGAAGATGGTAAAGCACTTAGGCAAAAACAATCTTATGTAAGAGGGAAAGATTTTGAAATTCCTGTAAGAAGTTTAAGGGGTTTAATAGAAACTTCAAATCAACAAGGCGGTTTTTCTGGTACAGTGAACGAACTATTCGAATTTATTCAAAAAAATAATCCTACAAGAAACCAAATGGAAAAGTTTTTAATGACTACCTCTGCTAACAAAGGTGGTCTTATGAAAAAGAAAAAACTTAATAAAGGTGGTATGATAGATTATCGTAAGACAGGAATGTTTAAATGATTGGTCAACTTATAGGAAGTCTTACTGGACTAGCTACCAGTATTATAGATGGCAAGACACAGATCAAACTTACTGAAGCTGAGATTAAAAAGAAACAGCTTACTGGTGAGATTGATTGGGACTTGGAAGCCATGAGAGCTACCGAGAACTCATGGAAAGATGAATGGATTACTTTACTATTTAGTATTCCTCTTATACTTGCATTTTGTGGTGAGTGGGGTAATGCTATAGTTGCACAGGGCTTTGCGTCACTAGAGATAATGCCTCAGTGGTATCAAATAGCATTAGGTGGTATTGTTAGTGCTTCCATAGGAATGCGTTCAGTGAGTAAGTTCTTTGGAAAAAAATAATGTAATACCTATCCCTCAACTATCTGAGTTGGATAAGCAGTTTATTGCATTAGAAAAACAACAAGAACAAATAAGAGAGCAAGCAAAGCTCATAGAGGAGAGAAGTAATGGGTGAAAAAACTAAAGCACAATTAGCAGAAGAAAAAGCTTTAAAGGAAATAAAACCTCTTGCACAAAAAACAGTAATTGAAGGCTTTGGTAAATTACCAAGAGCTGAAACCTCTAAAGATAGAACCCCTGTAACAGTAGATGAAATACATATACCCGGTATACAAATGAGAGCTAAACAAGCAGGTAAAAAAATTAGTCAAGACTTAATAAAAAAATATATTATAAGAGAAAAACCTACAATGCCTGAATTATTAGATTGGGCAGAAGCACCTTTTACAGGAAACAAAGGTGGAGTAGTAGCCAAAAAAACAAAAAGTTTTAAACACGGTGGACTAGCAGGAACAGGACACAATGACATGCGTAAGGGAGGACTCTTTAAATGAGTTTTAAATTATCATCACGTAGTATTAGTAGGCTTGAAGGTGTTGATGCAGGACTAGTATCTGTAGTTAATGCAGCTATTGGTATGACTAAGGTAGACTTTGGTGTTACCTGTGGTATGCGTACACTAGCCGAGCAAGAAGCTTTAGTAGCTAAAGGTGCATCACAAACTTTAAAAAGTAAACACCTAGAGGGTCGTGCAGTTGACCTTGTAGCCTATGTTGGCCCTAACATTACATGGGCTTTAAATATGTACGATGATATTGCTAATGCTATGGCTGCTGCTGCTAAACAAAAAGGTGTACCTATAAAATGGGGAGCAGCTTGGACAGTAGGTAATATTGCTGAGTGGGATGGTTCAATGGAAGATGCAATGAACACCTATGTAGATTTACGTAGATCACAAGGCCGTAGACCCTTTATTGATGCACCTCACTTTGAACTAATGTAATGTATACCTTTGTACTTGTTCTATACCTTGGTATAGATAGAGAACGTATAGAGGATACAATGGTATTCAATAATATAGAACATTGTAATTATTATGCCAGAGAAATAACTAAACGATATAGTACACACGGTATAGCCCCAGAAGATAGAGCAGTTGCTTATTGTGTACCAAAGATATTAGGCGTTGAAGATAGTAAATAAGTAATATTATTAATTGGGGGTGAAGCTAAACGCCAGTGTTTCCCCCAATATTTAGGAGATACACATTGTCTATTCCAGAGAGAGTTAAAACTAAGATGAAAGAGGAAGGACTCAAGGGTGTTAATAAACCTAAGAGAACTCCTAGTCATAAAACAAAATCTCACTGTGTAATGGCTAAGGAAGGAGATACGTATAAATTTATCAGGTTTGGACAGCAGGGCGTTAGTGGAGCAGGTAAAGCTCCCAAGACGGCAAAAGATAAAGCCCGTAAAAAAAGTTATTATGCAAGGCATAATGCACAGGGGAAACCCTCAAGCAAACTCTCAGCAAAATACTGGTCCCACAAAGTTAAGTGGTAGAAAAATAGATATAAGGATATAAACTATGGCTAAAAAAGAATCACTACGTGAGCATCTTAATCGAAAGCTCAAAGAAAAAGGTACTACTTTAAAGGCAGAAAAATCTAAAGCTAAAAAATATAAAAGTATTTCAGCAGCTAAAAAAGGTGGTAGTCTTTACTACACCGATAAAAATGGTAAAGTAATGGCAGCAGTTTATGCTACAGATTTAAAAGAGATAGATAAACTTCCCGGAGTAGCAATATCACCTAGACCAGTATTACGTGGTGATAAACCTAAACCTAAAACTAAACCTGCAGATAACCCTATAAGACCAAAAACTGGTCCTAAACAAAAACCAAAAGTTACCCCTAATGATGGACCTGTAACTGAAAAAACTAAAAAAGAAGTTGAAGCAGCAATGGGTGGAAACTATCGTAAAGATGCCCTTAGACGTTCAGGAAAATTTAATAAGAAGGGTTCGGGTTTTAAAGCAGGTGGCATGGCAATGGTAACAGACCCTAAAACAGGAAAGAAAATTCCTGCATTTGCTGCTGATGGTAAAGGTAAAATGAATAAGGGCGGTATGGCTAAAAAGAAACCTACAGCTAAAATGATGCACGGTGGAATGGCTAAAAAGAAAACTGGTGCTTACATGTACGGTGGTATGGCTAAGAAAAAGAAAAAATAATGCATAACGGGATTGCAATCTTGTATGTAGTATGATAGTATAAAGTATGGTATAACTTCTCTGTGGTCAAACCAGAGGAGATATACCATGTTTAAAAAATTTATTAAGACAATACAACAAGCACAAGAACGAAGAGTAGCATACTGGCAGCTACAACATATGTCAGATAAAACTCTCAAAGATATAGGAGTAACACGTGGCGAGATCAGGCAAAAAGTCTACCGTTAATGCGGCAGGTAATTATACTAAGCCTACTATGCGTAAGTCTCTTGTGGCCTCCGTTAAAGCTGGCAGCAAAGGTGGAAAGCCCGGACAGTGGTCGGCTCGTAAAGCTCAAATGGTTGCCAAACAATACAAAGCAAAAGGTGGAGGATACACGTAATGAAAGTAGAAGCACCTAAAGGCTACCATTGGATGAAACAAAAAGATGGTAGCTTAAAGCTAATGAAACATGACGGTAAGTTTGTCCCTCACAAGGGGGCAAGCCTTACTGCTAATTTTGCTATACAGAAAAAACATGACAAAAAGTAAACCTAAAAAGATGAATACAGGTGGGTTGGCTAAGAGTCAAAAAAGTCTTAAGTCTTGGACTAAGCAAGATTGGAGAACTAAAAGTGGCAAGCCTTCTACACAAGGTGCTAAAGCTACTGGTGAAAGATACCTTCCTGCTAAAGCTATTAAATCTCTTAGTGATTCTGAGTATGCTGCTACAACCAGTGCCAAACGAAGAGGCACGGCTAAGGGCAAGCAGTTTGTGGCTCAACCTAAGAAAGTTGCAAAAAAAGTAAAACCTCATAGGAAAGTTAAATGAGAAACCTAACAGAAAAACAACAAAAGTTTTTAGATGTTCTTTTTGAAGAGGCTAAAGGTGAACCTGCTCAAGCTAGAAAATTAGCTGGTTATGCAGAAACAGTATCTACTTCTTCTATTGTAAATGCTTTACAAGAAGAAATTGCAGAAAGAACTAAGAAATTTATTTCTACTACAGCAACTAAAGCTGCATACTCTATGAAACATATTATGGATAATCCTACTGATCTTGGTAATAAAGAAAAGATAGTAGCAGCAAAAGATATTCTTGACCGTGGTGGATTTAAAGCTACAGATAAAGTAGAAGTATCTACTTCTAATCCTTTATTTATCCTACCGCCTAAAGATGAGTAACATAGGTAAAGTGTGGGAGTTACCTGCACCTAAAGAAGATGAAGAGTTTGAATGGCGGTCAGTAGTAAGAGTAGGTAGACTAATACCTTTTGGATATAAACAAGACTCTGAAGATAAAGATATACTTAGACCTATACCAGAAGAGTTAGAATTACTAGAAGAAGCTAAAAGATATCTCAAACAGTATAGCTACAGAGATGTATCAGCTTGGTTAAGTGAACAATCTGGTAGGTACATATCCCATGTGGGATTAATGAAGAGAGTTAAAATTGAACGCAAACGTAAGAGAGAAGCTGCAGCACAACGCCACCTTGCTGAAAAATACAAAGCCGCCCTCGAAAAGGCGAAAAAGCTCGAAGAAGAAAGGCTCGGTGGAAAAGACCTCAAGTGTTGCACAAATAACACAGTCGGAGAATTATCCTAAAGAAGATATAATCTTTGAACCTAATCCCGGCCCACAGACTTCTTTTTTATCATCAACAGAACAAGAAGTTCTTTATGGAGGTTCTGCTGGTGGAGGTAAAAGCTACAGCCTTGTTGCAGACCCAGTAAGATATTTTTCTAATCCTAATGCTAGGATGTTGTTAGTCAGACGTAGTACAGAAGAACTAAGAGAACTTATTTCTGTTTCTAAACAGCTATACCCAAGGGCTGTTCCCGGAATTAAGTTTATGGAAAGAGATAAAACTTGGGTAGCCCCATCAGGCGCAACATTGTGGATGAGTTACCTTGACAGAGATGATGATGTTATGCGTTACCAAGGCCAAGCCTTTAACTGGATTGGCTTCGATGAACTTACACAATGGCCTAGCCCTTATCCTTGGGATTATATGAGATCAAGGTTACGTACTAACAAAGATAGTAAATTACCTTTGTACATGAGAGCTACTAGTAACCCCGGAGGTCCGGGCCATCAATGGGTTAAAAAAACTTTTATTGATCCTCAAACACCTAACAAATCTTTTTGGGCTACAGATATAAACACTGGTGAAATAGTATCATGGCCTAAAGGACACTCAAGAGAAGGTGAACCTTTATTTAAACGTAGGTTTATACCTGCTACTTTGTTTGATAATCCATACCTAGCAGAAGATGGTATGTATGAAGCAAATCTTTTATCTTTACCAGAGCATCAACGTAGGCAACTACTAGAAGGTGATTGGGATATAAATGAAGGTGCAGCATTTCCTGAGTTTAATCGTAACATACATGTTATAGAACCTTTTGATATACCTAGTAATTGGGTTAAGTTTAGAGCTTGTGATTATGGATATGGCTCCCATACTGGTGTTGTATGGTTAGCAGTAACTCCTGCAGAACAAATCATAGTATATAGAGAAATGTATGTAAGTAAAGTTATTGCTACAGATTTAGCTGATATGATTTTAGATGTAGAGCAAGAGGAAAAAATACGATATGGTGTACTTGACTCTTCACTATGGCATAATCGTGGTGATACTGGGCCTAGCCTAGCAGAGCAAATGATTATGAAGGGTTGCAGATGGAGGCCATCAGATAGATCAAAAGGCTCTAGGGTAGCTGGTAAGAATGAATTACACAGACGATTGCAGGTAGACGAGTTTACAGAAGAACCTAGACTTGTAATATTTAATAATTGTAAAAATTTAATTTCACAATTACCTGCACTACCTTTAGATAAAAATAACCCTGAAGATGTAAACACACATGCCGAAGATCACTTGTATGATGCGTTAAGGTATGGCATAATGACAAGGCCAAGAAGTAATTTATTTGATTATAACCCAGCTACCAGTACAGGGTTTCAAGTAAGTGACCCTACTTTTGGATATTAAGGAAATAATATGGAAGAAGAATTTGAAGAAATAATGGACTCAGAAGAATCTACAGCTTTAACTGATAGTGAAGAAGATTCTTATTCTGATCCTCTTTCAGGTACAATAGTTGGCTTAGTTAAAAGTAAATATTCAAAATCTTCTACAGCTAGAGATACTGAAGAACGTAGATGGTTGCAAGCTTATCGTAATTATCGTGGGCTATATGGACCTGATGTACAGTTTACTTCTACAGAAAAATCACGTGTATTTGTAAAAGTAACTAAAACAAAAGTACTTGCTGCTTATGGTCAAATCATAGATGTTTTATTTGGCAATAATAAATTTCCTATTAGTATTGAACCTACTACCTTACCTGAAGGTGTTGCAGGATCAGTGCATTTTGAAACTGATGATAATATTAAAAAAGCAACAGGACCAACAGAAGAAGATATGCAGCTTCTTCCGGGTGAAACTTATCCTCAACTACAAGAACGTCTTGCAGGATTACAAGATAAATTAGAGCCTGTACTTGATATTCTTAAAGAAGGACCGGGAAGTACACCTACTCAAGTAACTATTCATCCTGCAATGATTGCAGCTAAGAAAATGGAAAAGAAAATCCATGATCAACTTGAAGAGTCTAATGCTAATAAACAATTACGTGTAACTGCATTTGAATGTTCTTTGTTTGGTACAGGGGTTATGAAAGGTCCATTTGCTATGGACAAAGAGTATCCTAATTGGAATGATGAAGGTGAATACTCTCCTACTATAAAAACTATTCCACAAACTTCTTCTGTTTCCCTTTGGAATTTTTATCCTGATCCAGATGCAATTAATATGGATGAAGCAGAGTACGTAATTGAACGACATAAAATGTCTCGTTCTCAAATGCGATCACTTAAAAATCGACCTTTCTTTAGATCAAACTCTATTGATACTGCTATTAATATAGGTGAGTCCTATAATAAAGAATGGTGGGAGCAAGCAATGGAGGATGATGCTCAAGAATCTAAAGCTGAAAGGTTTGAGGTACTTGAGTTTTGGGGTAATGTAGATACAGATGTTCTTGAAGGACATGATATTGATATACCTAAAGAGTTAAAAAACCTAGATGAAGTAAGTGTAAACATTTGGATTTGTAATGACCAAGTACTACGTCTTGTTATGAATCCATTTACTCCTACACTTATTCCTTATTATGCAGTACCCTATGAAATTAATCCTTACAATATCTTTGGTGTAGGTTTAGCTGAGAATATGGATGACACCCAGACTCTTATGAATGGGTTTATGCGTATGGCTGTAGACAATGCAGCCTTAAGTGGCAATATGCTAATTGAGGTAGATGAAACTAACTTAGTGCCGGGTCAAGACCTATCAGTATACCCCGGTAAAGTCTTTCGTAGGCAAGGGGGTGCACCCGGACAAGCCATCTTTGGTACTAAGTTCCCCAATGTATCTAATGAAAACATGCAGATGTTTGATAAAGCCAGAGTACTTTCTGATGAATCTACAGGGTTCCCCAGCTTTGCTCATGGGCAAACGGGGGTGTCAGGTGTCGGACGTACAGCTTCTGGCATTAGTATGCTTATGTCTGCTGCTAATGGTTCTATACGAAATGTAGTTAAGAATGTAGATGATTATCTACTTGGCCCTATGGCAAAAGCTTTCTTTAGTTTTAATATGCAGTTTGACTTTGATGAAGAAATTAAAGGAGACTTAGAAGTTAAAGCACGTGGAACTGAAAGTCTTATGGCTAATGAAGTACGTAGTCAACGATTAATGCAATTCCTTGGTGTTATTCAAAATCCTGTGCTTGCACCTTTTGCAAGAGTAGATTATATTATTCGTGAGATTTGTAAATCTATGGACCTTGATCCTGATAAGTTAGTAAACTCTTTGTCAGATGCAGCAGTACAAGCTGAAATACTTAAGAAGTTCCAAGCAGAAAATCCACCACCTCCTACACCAGAGGGTCCACCTCAAGGGGCTGGTGGTGCACAGCCTCTCCCAGCAGGTACACAGGCTCAAGATACTCAAGGCAGTGGTGGAGGTACTATAGGTACAGGTTCAGTACCTACACCGGGAGAGCAGGGCTTCTCAGCTAATACTGGTGGAGGACCAATCCAGTGAGTTTAAAACTACTAGTAAATAACCCAGAAGCATGGAATGCATTTGAAGCTGAACTAGATGAACGTATTCAAGCTAGTTATAGAATGTTTTCTCAAACTGAAGACTCTAATGTAATATACAGAATGCAAGGTCAAGTACATGCATTGCAAGCTTTAAAGCAGCTTAGATTAAAGGTTAATGCTAATGGTTGATACTGTAGAAGCTCAAACAGAAAAAGCATTAGGTTTAAAACCTATGCCAAAAGATACTGGCTTTGGACTTACACCTAAAGCAGTAGAAGAAGCTGAGTTAGTAAGAAATAAAGAAATTGTAGATGCTAAAGATATCAGTCAAGAACCTCCTACAGCAAAACAATTAGCAAAAACTGCTATAGATTTTACTCCTGTAATAGGAGATATTGTTGGTGGTTACGAAGCTGCTGCAGAAATAAATGAAGAACTTAAAGAAGTTAATCCTAATTATGTTTATATTGGTGTATTAGGTGGTGCTACTGCTGTAGGTATGATACCTTTTTTAGGAGATGCTGCTAAAAAACTTATGGACTTTGGTGCTTCAAAAGTTAAAAGAGCAAAAGAAAAAGTAGTAGCTCCTGATACAAAAACTTTAAAAGAAAAATCTGAAGAGTTAGGTTTAGATACAGATGTATATCATTATACTATAGGTTCTGATTTAACTACAGGGAAACTTATGGGGGATGAATTTAATCCTGATGTAGGTAGTACTGGTGATCTTTGGGAAGAGTTAGGTGTTCATGTAGGTAGCAGACCTCAAGCTGCAGAAGCTAGATATCAATCCTTAACTGACATAGAAACTACTCCTAGTTTTAGATCAGGTGCACCTTTAGACTATAAACTGCTTCCGGGATTTCAAGATGCTTTAGATAAATATATGGGCCAAACTCTTAAAGAAAGTAGACAGGGTGCAGCTATAATTTATAAAGGTTCTTTAAAACATAATATGAAACCCCCTGTTGCTCAACGTGGGCAACTAGCTACTAATAAAAATATCACCGACCAAGAATGGTTTGAAGCTTTACCTGAAAGAGAAAAACAAAGGGTTATTGCACGTGCAGAAGAAATAGCTATTCAATCTTTTGGTAAAGAAAAACTTCTTGATCATCCTGATATTATAAAAGACTCTGTGATATTTAAAAAAGGCCATTTAGGAACTACTTTGCCATTACGTGCAAATCTTTCTAATCCTTTACCTACAAACGATGGTACGGGTATTTGGACTGAAGAGGCTGCTACGAAATGGTTAGAAGAAACTATGGTAAAAATAGACTCTGATTATATTATGAGAGGTGAAAATAGACCTGCAGGAAAAGACCGAGCAAAAATACTTAGACAAAAACTTGCTGATTTAGGGCATACGCACATAGCATATCTTAATGATGTAGAAGATAAAGGAAGACTAAGTTATCTTATGCTTACAGATAGAGGCCCAGATTCAGATAAAGTACTGGCAAGTAAGTTTGCAAAGTTTGATCCTGCTCAAAGAAAAAATCCTAAACTAGGATTGTTTGAAGGTGGTGATGTACCTAGAGCAGATAGACCTTATCTTGATGGCAGAGCAGAAAATATAGTTAAAGAATTTAATGAGCCTATTGATGGGTATTTAGATACTGCTATAGACTTAGCAACTGAACCTTTACAAGAAGCCAAGCAAATCTTTATGCAAGCTGGTAAAGGTGCTGTGTTTGAAATGCTGCCTAAAGATGACCCTAGAATTTATCAAGCCTTTAGACAAACTAATGATTACCTTGCAGGATTAGGGTATGCAGGATTTAAAACAGGAGAAGCTGCAGCTAAGTTTGTTGCAGGTTCTATTGCTGATGCATTAGGGCAAGACAAAGGTGAAATAGGTGAAGGTATCTTACGTAGTGAAGCAAGTGCTGCTAAAGATATTATGTCTATGCCAGAAGCATTTGCTGGTATGGTTGGACCTAAAAGTGTACAGATGCTAGATGATGCGATAGATTCTTTTGGTGGATACTTTGAGTTATTAAAAACTGCAGGTCCAGTAATTAAAGCAGACTTGGGTGGTAAGCTTCAAGCTTTAGCAGATGGTGACTTTGATTTTTTAAAAGAAAGTTCTACCCCTAAAACTATAAGTGCACAGGTAACAGGTCAAGGCACAACACCAGTAGATCAACCTGATCCTAAATCATTGACAACACCAAAGTCTTTAGTTAATCCTTTATTTAAAACATATCCTTATTACAGTCGTGCTGTTTTGTTTGGCTATAATGATATTGGAGATAAAAAACCTTTTTATAGTTCTGTAACTTCTGCAATAGATGAATTACCTGTAGGTAAAAAAGGTATAAAAGGCAGTAATGTTATTAAATACCTTACAAAAAAAGCACCTAATATAAATATGAGAGAGTTGTACTGGTCAGGTATACTAGAAAATTCGCCGTTAAAAAATACTTTAGACCCTCAAGGTGTTGGGTTTGATGATACTTTTTATGGTATTGACCCTGATAAAACATATACTAAAGAGTATTTAATTCGTATGGCAGATGCTGCTGCACCTCAAGTAATAATAAGAAAGTTTTCTTCTTTAAATACAGTTAGAGAACTTATGCCTCAATGGGCAGGTGCTCAACAAGTACCTATGAATATTTTTACAAAAGAACCTGTAATGGTTTCTACTTCTCAAAATACTCCAACTCCCCCAAGTATACTTAACCGTCCAAATACAAACAGACAACAAGCATTTAGAATTGGACGAGGTACTTTTACAGGTGGACAAAGTTTTGGTTCTGAATATGTAGAATATTTAATTACTAATGTAAATCCTAGAGGTAGTGTATATCCTAAAGCAGATGCACATTGGAGAAATAAAGTAGATGGTAAACAAGAAAATGTACTTACTCATGTAAGAGGTAGTTTTGTTCCTATTGTACTTCCTACAAAACAACGTATAACTAGAGGTAAGATTGGACAAGGTAAAACAGATAAAACAATTAGAGGCAATACAACTACAAACGTATTTGTAGTAGATGAAATACAAGCTGACCCTGCACAGAAAAGACATTTTGGTGGCAAAACTGAAACTAGTAAAGTTGCATCACAAAAAACTTCTAAAGAAACTGCAGATATTTTAAATACTCCAGAGGTTAATCCTGCAGAGTTACTTACTAATAATTTAATTAGTGAAGTAGATAATATTGGAACGTCAGAATTTATTCCTACCAGTGATAGATTTAATCGTATTTTTGGTGTTGATGAAAATGATGCTTTTCCTGTACAAACAAATAAAGTAAATGCAGGTTTAAAAGAAATAGCTGAAACTCTTGCAGATGTAGAGAAAAAATTTCTTGCTAATGATTTAGATGCAGATGAAGTTGCTGATATTATTAGGGCAACTTTTAATGACAAACTTAAAACAACTGCAATATTAAGAAATACACGTGGCCCTAATGCATTTCCTGAAGCTGTTATAAATCAAATAAAACTTAATGTTTTAGGTGATTTAATTTATGGTAAAGGAACAGTAAGAGCAAATAAAATATTAAAAGATAAACTTACAAAAGTAATAGAAAATTCTATAGGTGGTAAACCACAGCCACCTACAGATATTACTCCTGTAGGTATAGGTGATAGTGTTAGACTAGGGCTACTAGCTATAATGAGAGAAGCTGTTAAAAAAGATACTAATACAATAGTTATACCACCTTTAGACGATATGATGAAAACACACAGTCTTGGTGAAAAACCAACAAAAGAAACTTATGAAGATGCTATGATGAAAGCATTAAGAATTTTAAGATCAGAAACAAATAAAAAAGTTAGCTTTAAAAAAGGTAAAATAAAAGGGTTACAATTTGATAGTGATAAAAACTATTTGATAATTAATTTTGATTCTGATATAGTAGATGAAACTAAACAAACAAGATTTGCCGAAGGGGGCTTAGTTTAAACATGCAAGAACAAATGGAAATGATACTTAGAGAAGGTGGCATTAGAGATGATGGCCTTAATGTAGACCCTGTATCGGGCAATGAAATTCCTTCTGGTTCACTTGCTGAAGAGGTAAGAGATGATATACCAGCACAACTTTCTGGTGGTGAGTATGTTGTACCTGCTGATGTAGTAAGGTTTTTTGGTGTAAAATATTTTGAAGACTTACGTATGCAAGCAAAACTAGGCTTGCAAGATATGGAAAGAAATGGTAGGATAGGTGGTGAACCTGTTGAGCCACAACAACAAATGGCACAAAATACTAATCAAGGTATTACTGAAGCAGACCTACAAGCATTAGAAGCTATGATGACTACTGGTGCTTATGAAGGTGGTCTGATGGATAAGATTGCTTACACAGTTAAGAATGATCCTTTAGTTAATGAACGAGTTAATAAAAAAGGTACATCAGTAGGTTTTGCTGAAGGTGGTCAAGTATCTAGTATGTTTAGTGACCCTAATGAAATTGACAGTATCATTGATCAAGTTTCTATTATGGCCCAACAAAATCCTGCTATTGCAAAAGAACTAAACCAACGTGGTATAACTGTAGGTCAAATGCCCCAGCAAGCTAATGTACAACAAATGCAGCCAAGGAATACCCCTGCACAAGTTACTAACCCAGTAAGTCAACAGATGGCTAATGGTGGTACACCTGATCCTTTTGCTAGGTTTAGAGTACCGGGGCTTAGTAGTTCATCGGGAATGGGTATGCCAGAAGCTATAACTCCTGATATTACTGCTACTCCTACTCCTGTAGTTACTAACCCAGTAACTGCACCAGCAGTAGCTACACCTGATGTAGGTCAGTGTGGTGAAGGTCGTATGTGGAATGGCTATGAGTGTGTCCTTGTTCGTAGAACAGGTGATGACAGTGCCACTGGTGGAGGTAGTACTGGTGGAGAAAGTGGAGGAGGCTCTGGTAAAAGTTGGTTAGACGGTGGAGGTTTTACAGGTTTTGAAAATCTTAACAATTTTATAGATGAACAATTAGAAGGTGTAGACCCAAATCCCGGAGGTGATCCTAGTAAAAATCCATTTTCAAATTTTGTTGCAGGAATGCCAGTAATGCGAGTTCTTAATAGTTTTGAAGCTTTGACAAATATTTCTAAAACAAGAGCTGCTGCACAATTAAATTTTGATGCTGAATTAATTAGTAAAGAACAATATGAAGCAGCATTAGCTAAAATTGACGATAAAATACCTAGTGGTTTAAGAAAAGCAGCAGATGCTGGATTAGCTACAGGGTTTGGAAGAACTAAAGGTGGTAAAAATAAAGCTTTAGCAGGAGGATTTGACAATAATGAAGATGGAATAGTTGATGCAAATGAACTAGCAAATTATTTAAAATCTTTAGGTAAAGAGGAGACTGTAGTAGAACCTGAATCAACATCATCATCATCATCACCAGTAGCACCAGTATCAACACCAACTAATCTTAATCTAGGTGCACCTAGAAAACAAAAAGATGAAAGTGGTGATAGCAGTAATGTAGTAACAGTGGGTACACCTACAACTCCTTCAGGAAGAAATATGCCTACAGAACAAAAACAAGAATTAAAAACTGCAAGAGATAGAATTTCTGAGGCAGGTAAAAAAGATTCTAGTGTTTATACTGGTGGAGGCCCAAGTGGTGGATTTAAACAAGGCGGTTTAATGAAGAAACGAAAAAAGAAATAGATTAATAATCTATCCAAAAAATACTAAGGCTACCCAGCTACGGCTGGCCCCAACATAAAGGAGATGGATATGCCTGAACTACAAGAAATAGAAACCCCTAAGAATGCAGGGTTTATAAATCCTAACCACAACAATCGTAATCGTAAACGTATTGAAGAGGACGAAAAAGAACTTGAAGAACTCCAAGGTAGTAAAGAAGAGGTTGCCGAAGAAGAAACGTCCGATACAGAAGATGAAGAAAAGACGTTATCAAGAGAAGAAAAATCTTTTAAGAAAAGATATGGTGATCTTAGACGCCATATGAGTGAGAAAGAAACTGAGTGGAAAGAAAAGTTTGAAACCCTTGAAGGTAGAATGAATGACTCTTCTATTCGCCCACCTAAATCTGAAGAAGATGTACAAGCTTGGATAGCAAAGTATCCTGATGTTGCTACTATTGTAGAGACTATTGCCAGTAAAAAAGCAGAGTCAATGTTTAGTAAAGCAGAGAAACGATTACAAGAAATAGATGATGCTAATTATGAAAGCACTCGACTATCGTATGAAAGTAAGATTAGAAAAACACATGAAGACTTTGATGATTTAAAAGCATCAGATGAGTTTCATGATTGGGCTGATGAACAACCTAAGTGGGTTCAAGATGCCTTATATGAAAACCCTGATGATCCTGCATCTGTCATACGGGTTATTGATCTTTATAAATCTGATAAAGGTTTAACTAAAGTAGCCAAGAAAGCTAAAACAAAAGAAGCAGCAAGTGTTGTAAGTAAACGCAGTAAGACTTCTATTGATGCTAGTGAAGGTGAAAATATGATTAAAGAATCTGATGTTGCTAAAATGTCAGACAAACAGTTTGAAAAAAATCAAGAAGAAATTACCAATGCAATGCGTACTGGTAAATTTATTTACGATATTTCGGGCAATGCCCGATAATAACTATTGACAAAAAACAAAATGTCAATATAACTAAGGGTATAGTAACAAAGAGCCTCCTTTAAGGACTACCTCAATTACTAACCCTTTTCACATAAAGTCTAAACACGGATAAGAACTACCTGACTAAGTACAGGCCCGTTTACCCTAAACCGTAAAATTGATCATTTTACTTTAGGCCGTAAATGCACCCTAGAAAATAATCAGCCTCTTACTAATTCTGTTTAGCTTACTTAAGCCAAACAATATCATAGGAGGATTTACTATGGCTTTTACAACCGCAACAGGTTATGGGAATTTACCAAACGGTAATTTTAGTCCTGTAATCTATTCCAAAAAAGTACAACTTGCTTTCCGCAAGAGTACTGTTTGTGGAGATATTACTAACTCTGATTATTTTGGGGAGATTGCCAGCCAAGGTGATACCGTCAAAATTATTAAAGAACCAGAAATTTCTGTTTCTGAGTATGCACGTGGCACAAATGTCACAGCACAAGATTTGCAAGACGAAGATTTTTCTTTAGTTATTGACAAAGCTAATTACTTTGCTTTTAAAATGGATGACATTGAAGAAGCTCACAGCCATGTCAATTTTATGGACCTTGCAACCAACCGTGCTGCATACCGTCTTGCTGACCAACATGACCAAGAAGTTCTTGGATACATGTCTGGTTACAAACAGTCTTCTTTGCACAGCAAAGCTGATGCACTGAACACTACTGTAAACGGTACTAAAGCAGTATCAACTGCTGGTTCTAACGAACTGCTTTCCTCTATGCAACTGCATAAGGATGACTTCGGCAACATCACTACAAGCTCTGCAGGAACACACTCTATTCCTCTGGCTGCACGTTTGCCCGGTGCTACTGCACTTCCAACTGCTACGGCTTCACCTGCAATGGTTGTTGCTCGTATGGCTCGTTTGCTTGATCAACAACAAGTTGACAAACAAGGCCGTTGGATTGTAGTTGATCCAGTATTTATGGAAATTCTTGCTGATGAAGATTCACGTTTCATGAATGCAGACTTCGGTGAATCAGGTGGACTACGTAATGGTTTGACTATTAGCAACTTCCACGGCTTCCGTGTATACTCCC
>Ga0196889_1000025_pt1 | contig 41480 bp, 71 predicted proteins | sample VirMetDEL_Nov_12_FD_166415 | JGI IMG/M metagenome (GOLD analysis project Ga0196889, IMG submission 166415) | Aqueous microbial communities from the Delaware River and Bay under freshwater to marine salinity gradient to study organic matter... | ecosystem: Environmental > Aquatic > Marine >...
CATTAACACGCTAAAGCTGGCTGCTAATGCAGCTAAAACTGTTAATCCATATCTTGACGAGATGAAGCAAATCATACGCAAGTCAGTTGCTGGATTTGATAGCGATAAACGCACTGCTAAGCGATTAACTACGCTAATCAATACACTTGCTAGTCAGTTAAATAAACCTTCTGGTAAGTGGCGTAAAGAGCTTGAGGCGCAATTAAAAGACTTTGCCAAATACGAGGCCAACTATCAGGCCTCGACTATTGGCGGTTGGATTGATGCGGAATTAACCCAGCCTACCGTTAACCAGGTATGGGCTGCTGCACAATTTCAACCTGTGAGTATTGGCGCAACCAAAGCTGTCGAGCTGACTACCTTACTCGATACGTGGGGAGTGAATGAAGTTAACAGGTTAGTGATGGGTGTTAAGCTTGGGTTTACTCAAGGCTTATCGACTAATCAAATTATCCGTAACGTAGTTGGTGCCGGTGGATTATCTGACATATCGAAGCGTGAAGCCAAAGGCGTAGCCCATGATGCAATTATGCACATGGCAAACGCCGCTAGATTTGAAACGTATGCAGAGAATGACGATATTATCATTGGTTATGAATTAGTGGTTACTCTTGATGGTAAAACGTCTGACATATGCGCTGCATGGCCTACAGGTAAGATTTACAAGCCTACTGATAATTATCAGCCTATGCCGCCATTTCATCGATTCTGTCGCACTACTACTGCACCAGCACTATCACCTGAGTTCGATATATTCGACCAAGGCGCTACGCGATCAAGTAAAGGTGCCGATGGTGGTAAGGTGGTGTCAGCAGATACAACATATTACGGATGGCTAGCGGATCAACCGTTTGAGTTTCAAGATATGCGACTTGGCAGGACTAAGGGGTTAATATTCCGTAACGCTGGATTAACCACGGAAGAGTTCAGAAAGCTATCAGTAGATGATTTGGGTCGCGGCTTAACTATTGATGAAATGGCTAACGAAGATAATAAAGTTAAAATATATCTAGGCAAGCGTTGACATTAAATTAATATTGATACATTATAATCAAACGATGCCAACTGCGAAGTGTTGACGCTCTCGAATAACTCTGTTGTATATGGGTTGTTTAAAATCTTGACGATGGGAAAGACCATGCTTGCGAGTTACCGCCCGTGCGGTTTATTATATTGTAAAGGTGTTTGTGTGGAGCGTGCAGGTTGTTAGTGGTCGGCCGGCAGCTAACGTAACATTCGTGTAGTCGATGTCTGTGGGTATCCCATACAGACACCTTTACAATGTGATAATCAAATGCGTTGAAGATTGGTTAGCAGATAGCGCACTGCAATCACATTAAGTTGTTATTTCATTCGATAATAAGGATGGTGATAATATCTGCCAGCTACGAGGCTATGACTAGCGCGCAAAGTAAACGCTGTGAATATCCTGAAGCGTATACGATGCAACAAATTCGGGAAGTATCGCATAATGGTATTGCAGCGGGTTGCTAACCCGTAGTCGAGAAATCGGCTTATGGGTTCGAGTCCTATTATTTCCGCCAATTTGCTCCACTGGCGCAACCGGATAGCGCAAGGTGTTTCTACCGCCTAGGTTACAGGTTCGAATCCTGTGTGGAGTACCAATAAGACACAATAAGCATGGTGCAATATGAGCGATAAGCAGCAAGATAACACTGTAGTAAACGTTTACTCTCAAAGGCCAGCAATTGTAATTACTGAAAGCGTTGGCCATGCAGAGGTTGTCATTGAATTTGCCACCAAAGAAGATTACGGTTATTACAAATCGCTTGAAGATTAACTATATCTACCGCCAACTAAAACCAGCTTAATTGCTGGTTTTTTGCTAATACTTGCTTGACAACTGAACACAGCATATAATCAACTAGAACTTAACATATAACGGACGGGGTCCATAATGTCAGATGAAACAAATGTCGACGGGGTCGATGATACAACCGATAAGCCAAAGATGTACACGCAAGCAGAGTTAGACGCTATTCTTGAAAAAGAGACTTCTGGATTGAAGAAAAGCAACACTATCTTGATGGATGAGCGTAAAGCTGCTGGACGTAAGGCGAAGGAAGAAGAGGCTGCACGGCTAGAAGCCGAAAAAGAAGCTGCTAGAAGTTCAGCTGATATGGAAGGTTTCGAGAAATCGTTACGTGGTGAGTTCGATAAAGAGCGCGGCGGGTTAACATCGAGACTTGAATTACTAACCGGTAGAGTTGTTGGTGAAAGTAAAAAGGCCGCATTAAATTCATTCTCTGCTGATTTTATTGCACCTGAATCGGTAGACTTAATCAGTCAACTAGTTAAAACAGAGTTTGATGGCGAAAACGTCAAGACTCAATACACAGATTTCAACGGTAACGTTATTACAACTGACGCTGCCGAGTTTAAGAAATGGATGGGGAATCATCCTGCACTATCGCATCTCATGAAGGCAGATGCAGCTAGCGGTGGCGGGGCTACTGGTGGTAGATCTACGGGCGGAGCGCGTAAGTCATTAAAAGATATGTCGGAAGGTGAGCGCATCAAATTAAAGCGTGATGATCCTGAAGCATTTAAACAACTACTCAATAAAAGGTAATCAAAAATGGCTACAGTTCGCTTATCAGATGTGCAGTATGATGCAGATGTTTATTCTTCATACGTACAAGAAGATCACCCAGATACTAACGCATTCGTTGCGTCAGGTGTCGCGGTAACCAATGCTTTACTTGCTGCTCGTGCTGCTGGTGAAGGTGACATTACAACAATTCCTTACTGGAAAGACCTAGATTATTCTAGCGAAAACATTAGTGGCGATGATCCATCAGTATTTGCCACTCCGAATAAAATCGGAACTGGTAAAATGGTTGCCCGTAACGTGCATATTAACAATGCATGGCAGACTGCTAACCTTGTTGCTGAGGTTATGGGTACTGAAAACCCTATGCAACAAATCGCATCTCGTACTTCGATGTACTGGGAAAACCGCTTTGAAGCTCGTATTCAAGCAATCACCAAAGGTTTGTTTTTAGAAAACGAAGCTGGTACTGGTGACATGATCCACGATGTATCACTTGAGACAACTGTCGGCGTTACTGCTGCTAACTTGTTTAACTTTGATGCATTCGTTGACGCTCGTGCAACTATGGGTGAATCGGCTTCAATGCTTGCTCTTATGGCTGTTCATCCAGACGTAATGAAGACAATGGTTAAGTTACAGCAGATTGATTATATTCAAGACTCTGTTACTGGTGTGTTAATCCCTACTTACAACGGTTTGCGCGTTATTGAAGATAAGAAGTTACCGGTTATTGCTGGTACTACTTCAGGCTTCCGTTACGTTACAGCATTGTATAAAACTGGAGTATTCGGTTATGGTGACGCTCCAGCTCAACGCCCTGTTGCGACTGAGTTTGACGAGTTAGCTGCTAACGGTGCCGGTATTGAAACGTTGATCGAACGTAAGCAGTGGCTAATCCATCCAGAAGGTTACGCATGGACCGAAACGACTGTAGTTGATGAGTCACCTACAGTTGCGGAAGTCGCTTTGCCTGCTAACTGGAACCGCGTATTTGAACGTGAGAACGTTGGTATCGCATTCTTAATCACTAACGGTTAATTGTTAACGGGCTACTATCGTAGCCCATATTTACGGAGCATTTAAAATGTCAAAAGATAATTTAGTCGAAAAGTTAAATCAAGATGGTTTAGTTCCAGGCTCATTGGTCACACCAAAGCAACTTGCCGATGTTAAGCGCCAGAGACAACAGGCAGAGCGTAAAAAACTTACCTCAAAATAAATTAGATAGGGGGTTCGCCCCCTTTTTTTAAGGTTTGAACATGGCTATTAAGCTCAGAACATTATCAAGCAAAATAAGAAAGCCAAGCTCACCAAGATTATTAGCTGCGAGCGATTTCTTTCGTCGCCAGCAAAAAAACAATTCAGAAGTATCTGGCGATAATATTGCCGGTCAATTCGTATGGCGTTCACAATTCGCTTGGGGTTAAAAAATGAGTAACGTAGTCAAATTTAAAATAAATGGATTATCTAGCGCACTAAGCAATGTTTATACTCGCGTAACTGACTTGTCACGAGTTGAATTATTCGAAGGTGAAACGCTAGTAAGTGATGCGGCTGGAAATGTCGAGTTGAATATTGGGGTTGCGGGGTCGGTTGGTCAGGGGGTAATCGTATACGGTGATAATTATTCCGCAGGTAACGAATCGACATTTAAGTCATTTAGCGGGTATGGGTTGATTGAAGCAGGCCCAGAGCTAGCAGCTTATTACTTTGATAGCCAAGGTGTAGCTCCAAACCATAGGCTAAACACGACCGAGGTTACATCGGGTTCAGTGCAGCAATATCATGTATCACAGATAACGATTGAAAAGCCTAGGTGGTCAGCAAATAACGTTAGGTTTGCGTTGCAAAATGGCTGGACTGATAGCACTGGGGCAGCAGTTCCAGAAGGCACTCCACCGACAAACATTATCACTCAAGCCGCTTTATTTGATGGTAATGTTAAATTGGCGGATTTGAAGTTCTCAGCAGCAACAGAAGTTACACTAGCACCAAAGCAAGTAATATGGTCTGACCCTATTGATGCATCATTATTGATTGGCGCTACAAATCCAACTATGCGGTGCTTCTCTGAATTACCGTTAACAGGTAAAAGGCCCGGTAGACGCACCAATGACAACGTTGTGACTAGGGTTTACGCCACAGCCACCAAATCTGTAGCGACTGCGGTAATGGTAGATGGTTCAGCAATGCCTAATGGTAACTCAGGTTATCCAAACAGTTATGCATTCAACGTAGTAGCTATGGCGTGCGATAATCGCACAGGAATTAAAACGACACTTATCATTGGTGACTCAATTGCAGCAGGCAATGACAACACTCTTGGTAAGTCTTGGATCACGGATGCATTTGACCACGCTACTGGCGGCTATATTAGTTACTGCAACTTCGCGATACATGGCACAAAACCTAGCAATCAGTCTACAGCTTTGGAGTATGGCACAAGATTAGATATTGTTTCGCAGCTAAAAACTATTAACGGGGGCGTATTACCGTTCGATAGCATTATTAGTCAGATGGGTGTAAATGATGCAAGCGGGACTAACGGTCCTTCATTGCAAGCTAAAATGCAAACATGGCTAGACTTTGTTAACGGTGAGTGGTCAGGGGTTCCATTGGTGCAGACTACATATACACCAAGAACAACTAACAATTCTACCTATGTTCAAACAGATGAATCGATAATGCTAGCTAGCACGTTGACACCATCCGATGCAGATCGTTGGTTTGTAGGTGATTGGATTAAAACCACTCCAACACCATTAAGCGGATTCATTGACGTTCGAGAGGCGTGGACAGGCGCTGTAGATGGTACTATCTGGCGTGTAATCCCATATTCTTCAACACTAAACGCTAATGCGTCTATTGGTCAGAATTATGTTGATGTGTTATCACCTCCGTTAGTTGGATACGTCCCTGTTTTTGACGCTGGCAATGCATCACTAGTGGAAACAACTCAGATACCAATCACGGCAGTTGCCGATCAAGGCGGCGGAGTGTGGCGAGTCAGCTTAGGCAAAAACCTAACCAAGGCTCATGCAGCAGGTTCAACTATAAAAGCAACCATGTCAGTTGATGCGTTACATCCAGAAGAAGGATCGGCAAGTGATTATGCTCGCGATGTAGTGATAGCTAACAAGTCCATATTGTAATATTAAACGCCGCCTAACCAGCGGCTAAACTAAGGAATAATCATGGCTCTAATCGTGGAAGATGGCACAGGTTTAGCTAATGCTGATGCATATATCTCATTAACTGACGCTCGAATTTATGCCGCTGCTTATGGTTACACTTTGCCAGTTGACGATACGCTGGCAGAGGTAGCTATTCGACAAGGTACGCAATACATCGACATGCAAGAATCATGTTTCGGCGGCACTCGCTTAGTTCAAACTCAATCATTGGCATGGCCGCGCTTAGGCGCTGTTAACGCTTACGGATTCAAGATTGCAAGTGATAGTATTCCATTACAGCTTGGATACGCTTCTGTAGCTGCTGCTGCTGAATTTGGTGCTGGAACAGATGTTCGCGCTACTGATGACGGTAAATCAATTGCAAGCGAAGAAGTGAAAGGGGCTGTAGCGGTATCCTACTTTAACAATGGAAAAACAGGCGGCACAGTAACAATCACTAAAGCGCTTGACGCATTGAAGTCGCTACTTGTTACATGTGCTAATAATGGTTTTGAGTTTAGAGTGGGGCGTGGATAATGGCATTAACTAAAGCTGGCATATTTGCGCTAATTGCTGGAAACATTCCAGATAATAGCGCTGGCGAGGTATCACCTTCTGATGTTCGTGAGGTTGCAACTCAAAACGCAGACTCAGCATTAAATGTGCTTGAGACTGCTACGCAAACGGTTGCAGGAAATACTAATTTTACAGGTGGCCTAAAATCACTTGGTGAGGAAGTTTTAACCGATGTTAGCGAGATTGACTTAATCAGAGGTTACTCGCTTGCTGCTACACAATTACCAACTGGCTTGGGCGTTCCTTTGCAAGTTGAGTTTGGCGTAGCTCAGGCTGATGAGCACATTTCACTAGCCTCTAATGGTGCGGTAACTTGCTTAATTACCAAGACATATGCAGTTAGAGTTAAGCTTCAAATTGGTCGCTCTGGAGCAAGTGGCACTAGTATTGTGTTCGCTAGAATACTAGTTAACGGTGCACAAGTTGGAGTTAGTCAGCTTTCAAAGTTATCTAGTGCCGACAATGTTACCGCGCTCGATAGTCGTGTATTACTCCCGCTAACTGCCGGTGATGTGCTAACCGTTCAGATAATTAGAGATTCATCTGGAACTAACTTTGGTGGATTATACGCAGCAACATCAAGTCATGGTTGGGTTTTAGCCCCGACCGCCCTTTTAGTTATTTCAGACATAGAGCCAGTATAATGGGATTTGCTAAGCGAATGCAGGACACGGCGACTAGATTGCTGAACAAGTTTGACGAATCGGAAGGCCGCATTAAGTTGGTGCGCAAAGGTTCATCATATTTTGATACCACATTAGGTGAGGATGTATTTTCTGATGATGTATTAGTGCCGCTTGTTGGTGTGACTGTTGATTATTCGGCATCACAGATTAACGGTACTACAATCCAATCTGGTGACGTACTTGCAATGGTTACCTCTGTTGAAGCGCCTAAGCCTGATGACAAGGTGCAAATCGATGGAGTTCATTGGTCAATTGTTGGCGAGCCAAAAGTAGATTATACTGGTACGGTGATTTTATATAAAATACATTGTAGGAAATAGTATGGTTGAATTTTTAAAGGAAGTTGTTTCCGGTGATGTGGTTGTCGCATTCTACAAAGATGATAAATCAGGAGTTGAAACTGCGTCTATTACTCAGGGTGGTGACTCGATAGAAATCACCAAAGAGCAGTTTGATAAACTTGCTATGGTTATGACTAATGAACTTCGATAAGCAAGTCGCAGCATTCGCAAAAAAGGCTAACACTAGCATTGATAAAACGATGCGCGGCGTGTCTATTAAGTTGTTCAGTGCGATTATTAAATCAAGTCCTGTTGATAGTGGCAGGTTTCGAGCTAACTGGATGGCGTCAGGCTCAAGTCCAGCAACTGGCACGAATACCAATACCGATAAAAGCGGATCGTCATCAACCGCTGCTGCAACTAATTATGTTGCTGGCGCTAGAATGTCGAGCGTGTTTACTTTATCGAATAATCTACCGTACGCGCACAATTTAGAGTTTGGCGGATATAAACCAGGTAACGGGACTAATACAGTTGGCGGCTTCTCAAAGCAGTCTCCAACTGGAGTTGTCAGGATAAATGCAGATAGATTCCAGCGAATACTAGACGAGCAGGCGAGGCTTTATAAATGACAAAATACAACCAATATAAGTTGATCTTAATTCTTGTGTCACTTGTTGTTATCCCGCTTACTATTTGGCTTAGGTATATTTTTGGTGAGCCGCAAGCGGTTTGGCTTGTTAACCTAATATTTGGATTACAATAATGGCAGAAGGTTACACAGAGTCGATTCAAAAGGCGCTTGATATCGCTGTTAAGGCATTCGGCACAGCTAATAGCATAGTTGTAGCGCTTGAGAATGTTGGAGCTCCTACTGATACAGCAACGCCTTATTTGGCAGGTTACTTCTTACCTGCACCAACTGAAGATGCTGATTTGTATTTTACTGATAAGCGATCGGGAATTTATCAGATTGATATCAACTACGCATCGCATCTAGGAACTGCACCAATCAACCGAATGGAAGATAAACTTAACGCATATTTCGCACCGGGTAACACTTTAACCCGTGGTGACGTATGCGTTCAAATCACTAACTTTAGCGCGACTCGTGTTACAGTTGAAAACGGATGGGCTATTAAACCTGTCACAATTACATGGCAAACACATACTGAGAGGTTATAACTATGGCTGTTCAACCGTTTCGCGGTGCTACTACCGCACAATTTTACGTACCAGAAGTGACGCAAGGTGTAACGCCTACGTCACCAAGCTGGCGACCACTTCGCTCAAATAGCGGTATTCCATCAGTCACTCGTGATGCTTTGGTATCTGCTGAGTTGGATGGTGGCCGTGAAGTGTCAAGCATTCGCACAGGTAACGAACAGGTTGCAGGTGAATATTCAATTGAGCTTAGTCAGTCATCACAAGATGATTTACTAGCTGCCGCAATGACAAGCGATTGGGTTGCTGGTGAAACAGCTTCGGCATTATCGGTTACTGTTGATTCTGCTGCTAAAACATTTACTCGAGCAACTGGTAGTTTTGTCACTGACGGTGTAGAAGTTGGGGCGCTAATCTATTTTGAAGGCTTAACAGGTAATAATGCTAAACCGTTTTTCGTCACTAACGTTACCGCTTTAGTTGTTACTGGCTCAGGTATTCAGTTAGCGCTAGAAGATGAGGAAGGTGTTACTACTGATTTTATGACAGGCGATAAACTAGAAACTGGTAATTTATGTAAATCAGTATCTATCTTAACTTGGTTTAAAGGTAAGTGTGGAAATCCTGATGCTTACGTTATTACTCGTGGTGTTGAGTTTACTGGATTTACTATTGAGCAAGCGGTTAACGCTATGGTCACCGGTTCATTACCGTTTATCGGATTGAGTCAGGAAGTCCTAGCGGCATTACCAGCAGGTTCAACATTTACAGTGAGCTACACAGCCGATCCATTTGCGTCAGTAGATGTTTCACTATTTGATGGTGTAACACCTTTAAAGCTGGTTGACTCGTTTACTATCACTAACGATAACGAAGCGAGCGCACAGTTTGAATTAGGCAATCGCTCAGTTGCATTTGTTGAGCGTGGTCGAGCTATGAATACGTTCAGTATGGCGGCTAAGTTATACGACTTATCAATGCTTAATAAATTCCTAGACGAAACTGATGTGGAAGTATCGAGCATATTAAGTGGTGTATCTGGTGCTATGTCGTTTAGCTTGCATGCTGCTAGGATTACTGCTGCACCTCCGGAAGTATCTGGGGCGGAATCTATCACTCTTGCAATTTCAGGGCAAGCAACAGGGTCACCTTCGTCCTCATCAATAACAATACAAAGACTGACTTACCCGTAAAACAGAAGGGCCTATCAAGGCCCTTTTTTATTGCCGTGATTCTTATGAAATCCAGCTTTAACTTCTGCAGATTTTCTTGAACAGCAAGCTTCAAAAAATGAATCAGACCTGCCTACTGTTATGTTTTTATAGTTTATGCATATTTGAGACTCCCAAAGTAAATCTCTTTTATGCCAGTAAACGCCTGTTATTCCATTTTTATTCCTGCGAGATATTGAGCGATTCTTGCTGTTATCAATTTGACCTACAAGCCTCAAGTTTTCTGGTCTATTGTTTAATTTGTTTTGATCTATATGGTCCACCTGAAATCTATCAGTAATTGGCATATCAAGTATTATTGCCACAAGCCTATGCGCGTAATATTGACTACCATCAATAGTTACCCTGACATACCCATCTTTAATACTTCCAGCAATAGCGCCACTAACAGGTACGCCAGTCCTTCTTTTAATCCACCTTAAATTTCCATCATCTACACTATAAGTAAGGAGGCTTAATATCTTCTCCTTTGATGGGTAATCCTTTACCGCTTTCATCGCTTTGTTTTTTTCTTTGCATTGCTTTCCTGCATGACCATCTATCACATGTTTTTGCATCGCTTCTCATCCTCTGGACCTTTCCGCAAAAAGGGCATTCCAATTCTATCGGCATAAATACTCCTAACTAGTCCTAATTATGTAGGACATTTAATATTAAGTCTATCACCATTCAGCGCTTAACTTATCCATAAATAAATACGCCCCACGGATGGGGCTTTTATTATTCAAAGCAATCTTTGCAAGTTATAATCTCACCTTCGTCATCACCTCGCGGATCTTTGCTACACAAATACATATCACTTTTCTCATATCCTTCAAAGGATATAAACCAGTTATTTATTTTATTTTCTTTCAGCATTTTTATAGCGCGATAAAATAAATCCCAACTCCCATACCAAACTATAATATAATTTATCATCGCTTCCCTATCCATATCCTACCACTTAAACTCTAGTGCCACATCGACACTTTTGCTAAATTCCTGCATAACGATAGCCAGATGCTTATCGTAATTCTCTTTGCTGATTGATTCGTCTTTAAGTAATCGATCAAGCGTTTGCACTTGTACCGTCTTGCGTGCTGTGGTTACACTTATCGCCATATCTTTGGCAAAACCCTTAGCGTCAAAGTTAAGCATAAACTACCCCTTACCATTCATAATTCCGTTAATCTTATTTTCAATCAGCTTGAAACCTATTCTTTCAATTGATGCTATCTGACAATTCATCTCGGCATCATCAATCTCCCCTCGAGCATTAGATAGCTTGTACATTGTGAATCTGGTATCAATCATGTTGATAATTATTTCAATATCTGAAACTTTTATAAGCCCAAAAAACTTAAGTATTTTATCCATCACTCACCGCCATTTGGATCGATGTTTAACATTGCCTTAGCGTGTGCTATTGCCGCTTCTTTGGTTGAGTGACAGATACCCTTGCAAAATAAAGTTTTATGGCTATTGTTTTCAAACCAAGTTTCTTGAGAGAAAAGCATTGGCGCTAATATGTGTGGAGTGTAATAAATCTGATGCATATCAGGCTTAACACGCATAGGCTCAGGCACTTCAAACCCATTAACTAGCATCATCTTAGGCTTAATGCTAAACGCTATCCCATGAATAAAAGTACCCGTTGCAGGATACCCGCCTTCTAATACATCCTCGCCATTTGCTAGTGCTTGAACGAATGGTAATAACTCTGCTGCCTTATCTTGTGGTGTTTTCATTGCTGGTAATTCCTTAGTTGTTTCTGTGGTAGGAGTTGCATAGTTAAGGCAAATAGGATTATCTACAGGGTGAACCCAAGGTCTATCTCTTTTATATAAAAATGACATTAACATATCCCCGCTATCATATCTCGCATTGTTAAAAGTTCGAATGCCATTACTACGCCTGCAATACCAAGCACGAATGCGATAAACTTAAATGCTTTCAAGTCCTCGCGCAAAACTTCAATATCGTGTTGCGCTTGCTGCTCAAGTGTTAATCGTGTTAATGGTGGCTTATTCATTATTGCTGTCCCTACTTGTTATATACGTCTAAAATACCAGACTTAATCGACTTGTCGTGAAACCGCCATGATTGACCATCCCAATCAGCAAGACCATCACCTCTTATAGTTCTAACCCTGTATGTACCTATCTCTCTACCAGCAGAAACTTTTAATGATTTATTTCTCTCTGAGTCTGCACCATTTTTGAATGACGACAAATCTATCTCGTCTTTGTTTTTTAATATTTCAACAATCAACTTAAACTTGCGCTTTAGTGTTAATTTCATTATTGCTGTCCGTTTGTTTTCGATAACCAAACAATACACCCAACATAAATATTGTGCAAGTTTTATTTTAACTATTATGTAAATCAGCAAAACGCTACAATGACAAGAACAATTTATCAACAGGACAGTACCCAATGAAACTATCAGACCTTTACGCTAAAACAGTTGTAGAAGATGCGCGCAAATTCGAAGTATTACGCAGCGATGGCACGCCATCAGGAAACTTTATCACGCTTAAAGATGGCACTAGTAAAGATGTGGTATCAGCACAATTCAAGTATCAGCGTGTAGTTACCGCTATGCTTAAAAAGTTTGAAGAAAGCAACAAGGCTTTATATGACGAATGTGAAGCTGCTAAAAACTTTAGTGAGTACAACTACCTCTTAGACATTGAGATGCTGGCCATCAACAAGGCTTTAGCGTTCGACATTATAGAGGCGTGGGATTTTAAAGATAAGTTCACGCCAAAGAATGTTAGCGCATCATTGGAAGCGTTTTCAGCACCGGTATACTTTGCATTGGCTAACCAGGTTGTTAATGCATTAAAGGATCAATCAGCAGCACACGCAAAAAAGTAGACGCCCTGCTCGAGTATTGTCGGTGGGAGTTTGGTGAAAAACAAAAGCTGACAAAGTTTGATGCCATTTCAGCAGGGCATAATGAAGCATTGGTAGCTATGGGTGTTATTGATGCGCCAGAACAAGCTGAGCGCGATGCACCGACGATGCATGATGATATGTGGCCGATATACTCACACTTTAAAAGATTGCGATTTGGGCGTGCTGTAGGCGATGACGCAATAACATTAATACCGCGACAGCCTTTGCAATACGCGGAGGTTGAAAGCTACACAAGGCTAGTCGATTGGCAGCCAACACAAATCGAGGTCGATATCATTATGTCTATTGATGCAATATTTGAAATGAGAGAGGTTTAAATGTCTGACACCGCTTCATTGATAGTCAGGGTTAGTGAAACTGGCTTAGCTAAAACATCAAAAGGTTTGAGTGGACTAACTAGCTCTGCTGTAAAGGCTACTGGTGCGATCACCGGATTGGCATCAGCAGGTGCCGCACTTAGCAAACTTGTAAGCGTAACCCGCCAAACGGACATATTAAACGCAAGCCTATTGACCATGACTGGTAGTTCTGCAAATGCAGCGCTAGCATTCAGAGAGCTTGAAAAGTTTGCTAACAATACACCTTACGCGCTAGAGCAGTCTGTAACGGCTTTCACTAAGCTAGTATCGTTAGGCCTAAACCCGTCACAAAAAGCATTGATGGCTTACGGTAATACTGCGGCGGCAATGGGTAAAGATCTTAATCAGATGATTGAGGCTGTAGCTGATGCGACCACAGGAGAGTTTGAGCGACTTAAAGAGTTTGGTATCAAGGCTAGCCAGCAAGGCGATAAGGTATCGTTTACATTCCAAGGCGTAACTACAACAGTTAAAAAGAATGCCGCTGAAATTGAAGGATATTTGCAGGGCATTGGCGAAAATAACTTTGCTGGTGCGATGGAAAACAGAATGGCAACGCTTGACGGTGCTATATCTAACCTTGCTGATTCTTGGGATGGATTGTTTCGCGCTATATCTTCGCAAGGTGCTGGAGGGGTAATTGAGGACCAAGTAAGGAATGCAACTTCAGCACTAAATGAACTTAACATCGTTATATCATCAGGGCAAGGGCTTGGTTATATAAATGCGTGGGGAGTTCAGTGGCATAGTACAACAGATGATATAAAAGTAGCCATTGATAGTGTTGATGCGTTTTTAAAAGAAAAACTTATTGATTGGGGACTTAGCGCTCAAGAATCTTCAACAATTATGTCAGATGCATTCTGGCAATTCCCTGCAAATATTAGAGCGGCAATACAGATATCTACAGTTGAAGTTGCAGGATTCTTTGACAAGGTAGCAATATGGGGTGAAAAGCTAAATGCTGACAACATATTTTTACCTGGTGATGAGTTTATTAAAAAGTATTCAGACCAATTTGCAGCCATTGATAAAACGGTTTTAGATACCAATACACTATTCTTAAACGAACGCGATAAGCGCATCAGCAAGGTTAAGTCTGAGCTTGAAGCTGCAGACCAATTGCGCGTTGCATATGAGCGCCAACAATCTGGCGCAGGAGCAGATTTAAGCCAGTTTAGCATTGCACCAGACGCAGGTTCAAGCAATAAACCAAGCGAAGCAGAAACAAATAAACTCCAGAAACAAAAAGACGATGCAGCCGCATATCTTGAAACATTGCGACAAGCTAACTTAAGCGAACAGCAGTTAATTGAGACTCAGCAAAGGGATAAAGCTCAAGTTTTAGCTGATTTCTATCTAGCCGGATTACTTAGCGAGCAAGAATATCAAGACGGCTTGACAGAAATTCAAACTAACGCTGTGTTATCTAGAGCTGAAATTGCCAACAAGATACTAGATGATGAATCAAAAAAACAAGATGAAGCTAGAAAGGAATCAATAGCTACTGAGATAGCGGTTGCCAACGCTAAAGCAAAGGTTATCGATGATGGTATCGAAGGTCAACGCAATATGACAGCAGACTTAAAAAATACTCTTGGTGAGCAAAATGATTTGTATAAAGCGTCTGCAATTGTCACGGCTACCATTAATACTTATCAAGCTGCAACAGGTGCATTTGCTGCGATGGCATCAATACCTATTATCGGGCCAGCATTGGGAGCTGTTGCAGCAGGATTAGCCATTACAACTGGGCTTGCAAACGTTGCGGCTATTAGTGGAGCTCGTGAGCAAGGTGGTTACATGACTGCGGGCGGCGCTTATCAAATGGCCGAGCGCGGCAAGGCTGAGGTAATTGTACCTGCTGGTAACTCAATGGCTAAAACAGCAGCTCAAATGAAGGATATAATGGGTCAAAGTGGTGGCGGTGGCGTAACGGGTGTTACAATCGTTAATAACACCACAGGGCGTGTAGATAACGCTACAACTGAAATGGATAATGAAGGTATGTTACACGTTATTATTGATGAATACGTATCAGCAGCATTGTTGACGCAAGATTCATCAATAGCCAAGGCTCGCAAAGCCTCATCAAATCAACCAGGATTCTAAACTATGTCAGATTTGGTTTTTCCTTCAACGCTGCGCCCGATCGTTAGTAAAGGCTACGGGCAGAAGCGAGGCGGTAACATTTGGAGCTCTCAGGTTCAGGGTGGCAGATCCAGACAAGGTCGAGACACCTACTATGATGCCGTTCCGATTAACGTTGCGCTAGTCGCATCAAAACTTGGCCGCTTAGCGTTCTGGACGTTTTACCATAAAATTAGCGGCGGTGCTGACTCGTTTATTATGAGCCATGACACTGGCGCAGGTATTGAGCCTCACAACGTTCAGATAGACAAAGGCTCGGTTAATGAGACTACTCAAAACGGCGTTTACTGGAATATAACCTTTACCGCCGTAGCAGAGCGCACAAGCGTTCAAGATGATTCAGTATTTAACGACACAATACTGGAATTGTTTAGCTTGTATGGTGACGGCTTACCAGCGTTTATTGACTACTATACTTTGTATTGCACATCACCATTGTTCATCAATGATCTGCCGGAGCCAAGCTAATGACGTCTGCAACGGTTAAGGCTGCATACCGAGAAAAGCTTGCTTCAAATCCTGATGGAGAGATAGCGGTAGGAACGTGGGAAATCTATCACCCGTTAATGAGTAAGCGCTACTATTTCGTAAGCGATCAAGTATCACTTACTGCATTGATTGAAACCGGTGCAGAGGTAACTTTTGAGCCTGCAAACATTAACACTAAAGGCGCAGCAAACAATGCTGACATGAATCAATCAGCATCTATGACAATTGCAGATCCATTTAATGAGCTGGATAATGAGCTTGATAGAATACCTCTTGATAATGAGATATTACCACTACTTACATTCAGGACTTATTTACTTTCTGACTTATCGTATCCTGCGTGGGGTCCTGTTGAATATGAGGCTCAAGACATTAATCAGGGCAAGGGAAGTTTTACAGCAACAGTATCGGCACCACGAATAAATAACCGCGGCACAGGATTGATAGTAACTCCAACACTGTGCCCATTAATACGTGGCCTATTAATATGAATCCGCTTACTGAGTACACAGGCAAGGCGTATAACTTCCTTACATACAATTGCTGGGATCACGTTAAAGCTGTTCGCGCTAAAGTCGGAATGCCTACGCCACAATTTGATTGCACATCGCCGAGCTTTATTAATGATACATTTATCAATGCTCACGATAACAGTAAAGGGCTTAAGCAATCTGAAGCGCCTAGCGACTACTGCGCCGTGCTAATAGCATCAAAGCGTGGAAGACGTGTATTGTGGCATTCTGGCGTATATCTTGACGGCATTGTATCTCACTGTGATAGATTCTCGCGACAAGTACGCACAGACACGTTAAAATCAATAATAGAAAAGTCTGAGAGGGTAGAATTTTGGCAATAATCAATCATTACACTCGCGCTGAAAATGGCGAGTTTAAGCATGTTGTAGTAAACAAATATTCTAGCCCTATGGAATTTGTTGTTAGCGAAGTTAGTGACGGTGTTCCATTTTGCTGTATGTTAAATGGTATTGAGATAAGCAAAGATTTTGATGCTATGGCATGTGATGGTGAATTTACAATAATTGAATCACCTGGCGGGGCATTGCTTGATCCATTCTCATCATTTAATGATCCACTTGGATTAAATCGCAAGATTAGAGATGCAATCCTGCCAACTATTGATGGTCCGGCAAATGCCCAAGCTGTAAGCGCTAACAACTCGCTAACCAATCGCACAAACAAGCCTAGACCATATGCTAGGGCATTTGATATTTGTGGCACAGTGCAAAGTATACCAAGCGACTTAATGCAGCCATACAGCATCTATGATTCAAGTAATAAGCAGTTTGATTATGGCTATTACTATGTTGCTCGTGGTTTTATTGATACTCCAATAAGCGGAGTTCTTGACGGTGATACAAACTTATCTACTGTTTCAGGTTCAAGCGCTAACTTCTATGCCCCATATACCAGCCCAAACAATGCATCACCTACAATTATTATTGGTGACCTAATTGATGAGCCATTATTTATTGGCATACGCTCGAATAGTATTGATGGCATAGAGCTAAAAGCTCCAAATGAATATGAGCTTAAGTTTATTGATGTTGTTGTTAACTGCCAACTGTCCGGTACTGTGGGAAGTTTAGTTGATGTAACTGGTGGATCTTCATTTGATGACCTATTCAACGTCGATCAATCAGTAACTTTAACAAACATAAAATCAGGGACTGCCGTTCTTGATGGTACATATAATGTACTGGCAGTATCGAGTACATCTATAAGTCTTGATGTATCGGATAATTTAATTCAATGGAACAAGATTTTAGCTGGTGATGCTGCTATGGACCCAAGCGGAGAGGCTAAAGTATCACCAACGAATATTAACGAGGCAGGATTTACAGATTGGGTGACGATTAGCACTATCAAGCCTAAGCGGTTAGTAGCAAACGTTGTAGCTAGACAAGGAATGTATAAAAGCTCTGGAGGCGGAACAACAAACAGTAATTCAGCAACAGTTGAGCAGCAATGGCAGTTAATTGACGCAGATGGAAACCCATACGGGCCAATAAACTCAGTATCAAAAACTCTTTCCGATAAAACACGGGAAGAGGTAGGGATGAGCTTAATTGTATCAATGCCAATTCAGTCATCAGTTCGCACTAGACTTAGAAGATCAAGTAATCTTGATTTGGATTTTGAAGGGCAGGTTGTTGATGCACTAACATACAATGATTTATTTGGTCAGATTGAGGATTTAACTCCACAATACGGCGACTTAACAACAGTCCATACAAAGCGCAAGGCCACAGCACAAGCCACATCAATTAAGGCTCCACAACTAAAAGTATTATCAACTGAAATGGTTTACAAGTATCTTGGCGCAGGGGTATTTGATACTGTTATGACTCCAAATACTCAAGCAGTACAAACCATTATTAGGTTAATGAGAGATCCACTTGTGGGTAATCTAGATATGAGCGCTTACAGCATGGATAGGCTGTTGGAAATTCAGGAGGATATTGAGACTTACTTCGGCGATGCTAAAGCAGGCCAGTTTAGTTATACGTTTGACGACGCAAAAACTACCGCACAGGAAATATGCCAAACTATTGCAGGCGCTATATTCTGTACGGTTGACCGTGACAATGAAGGAGTCCGCTTATTCTTCGATAAACCTGCAACTGGTCCATCAATGGTGTTCACTCATCGCTCGAAGGTTGGTGCTGAAAAGTGGACTCGAACATTTGGAAGTGACGCAAAGGATTCAGTGGAGTTTAGTTATATTGATCCTGATACTAATATACGAGAAACAATTTACATTCCTGAAGATGGCGGCATTAATCCAAATAAAATCGAATCAAAAGGTGTACGCAACTATAAGCAAGCTTACTGGTTGGCACATAGAGCTAGGCAGCGCGATTTACTTAATCGTGTAGCTGTTGAGTTTACAGCGACTGAAGAAGGTATCTACGTCGTATCTGGAGAGGCGATAAGCGTCGTTAAAGGTTCGCGAATTGCAACTTATGACGGATATATCGTAGCGCAAAACGGTTTAACGCTAACGCTATCTCAAGAAGTTGAATTTACCGCCGGTGATGATCATTACATTCAGCTTAAAAAGCGAAATGGAAAGGTTGAAGTCGTGCAGGTTATCGCTGGAATAAATGCAAGAACCGTTATGATGCTATCGACACCTGTTGAGGCGATTTATATCGGTAATAGCGCGCTAAAAACAGAGTTTAGTTTCGGCAATGAGGCAAGACATTTGGCGCAAATGATAGTACCGAGTACAATAGATCCACAACAGGATAAAACGGTCAAGATTACCGGCCGCAATTATCATCCAGACGTATACTTGTTCGATGGTGCGGATACGACTTCAAGCGCGTTCAGTGATGGATTTAGTAATGGTTTTCAAATTTAATTAAGAGGCTACAACATGTCAGAGTTATTGAGCGTTGCTGATTTAGAAGCGGCAAAGAAACAAGATACATTTCACAGCGAAGTCATAACTGGTAAAGCTGGCGGCGTTGCTGGTGGTGCTGATATTGACTTTTCAACAAACCAAGTAACAGGGCAGGTTCAGCTTACTCTCCCAAACCTATTAAATAGACTTGGAGTTGTTTATGCTGGGGATTTTTTAGATGGATTCACATTATACTACCCAAATCAAGCTGGTTATGACGGTGTCGATCTGTGGTCTTATAATGGAGTTATACCTAGCAGCGGCCTTGTTGTTGATCCTGGCACACTTCCATCAACGCCTAACTGGAAAAAAATAACATTTGAAAGCGCATACAATGTTAACTGGCAGGGAGGGAACACAGTTGGTTATTCTCTAGATGATAATGAGGGGTTTAAACAAGCATTGCTTGCTGACTCAGGTATTATTGACGACGGCTTTCCAGATACCTTAGCTGACTCTCAGCGATTAGATGCTATGAAGATATTAGCCGGCAAATATGCGCATACACAGCCAGAGCGTAATGTAGGATTTACACATATAGCGTCAGCAATAAGCTATATATCAAGTGCAGTAGGTTCAGTAATAGCTTCCTTACAACAGAAGTTCGGCTGGGGAGCTATATCTGTATTTGACTTTATGACAGATGCCCAACGTGCTAGCGTTATGGCTGGAGACTTAATTGAAGATGTTACCGTTCCTATGCAGAAAGCTAGAGACTTCCTAGCTACTTCAGCACTTAAAAATAAACTAGAGTTTCCAGCAGGCGCTTATAAATATACAGTGTCGCCTAATTGGGCTATCCAAGATGCTGAGATTGTAGCGTTAGGCGATGTTGTGCTGCGCTGTACTGGCACAGGTAACTGCGTAATTTTAGATGCAGGCTCCGGTGCTCAAGTTTGCTATAACGTTACAATGAGCGGATTCACCGTTGAAGGTGCTTCTACTACTATGAATGGTGTATATATACGTTCAATACATCATTCAAATCTTAACTTTAGAGTGCTAACTTGCGGTGCAACTTATGTTGGAATACTAGTTGAATTTGCGGTGTTAACAGTATTTGATAGACCTGCGGTAACTGGGAATATATTACCTAGATTTACAGGGACATTACCAGCTAAAGGCATGCGTTTAACTAGAAGAAACGCAAACGAACAAGTAAGCTATTGCACAATAATATGTCCTATTATGGAAGTCCTTCCAATAGGTCTTGAAACAGATTGGACACTAGGTAATTTAATATTGGGCGGCGCTCTTGAAGCCTGTTCTAATAGGGGTCTAAATACAACAACAAATTCACTTCGTGATGCCTACCATAAAATCGATTTCGAATCTAATACTACTGATATAGTTTGTTCAGGTAGACAAACAACTATAGTAGATTGCGACACTACACAAAGAGTTGTTATTGATGGATCATTTAATACTTTAAGAGGCGGAGCGCACGAAACTGTTGAGGTATCAGCAAGCGCTGGAAATGGTAATCATACTTTGGAATCATTTATTTATCGCAGAAACGATACAGGTTCTTTGATTGACAACGGTATAGCAACTTGTATGAGAGATCTTATAAAAGTTGATTCTGGAGGATTAACATTCACTCGCCATAACTCGATACCAAGAAGACTTGCAATAACAGTGACGGCATCACCTTTTATATATAAAAATATCACAGGTAATGATATGACAATAGCCGTTTCATCAGGTACAGTTTCGCAAATTTTACTAAGGCGCGACAATATAGCCACTGCTATTTTAGACGGTACAACGAACGGAAGTTATTTATTGTCACCAAAAGATCAAATTGAAATAACATATACTGTTGCACCTAATGTTGTTGCAGCTACAAGATAGCAAAGAAATAAATACTTAATGGAATTTAATCATGAAATACGCACTAGGCAACAGAAGTAAATCAAACCTTATCGGTGTAAATGCTGATTTGGTTCGCGTGGTTAATCGAGCTATTGAGATAACAGAAGTTGATTTTACTGTTATCGAAGGGTTGCGCACAAAGGAAAGGCAGGCGCAATTATTCGCAACAGGTAAAACGCGCACAATGAATAGCAGGCACATTATCGGACAAGCCGTTGACGTTGTACCTTATCCAGTTGATTGGAATGATACAGCTAGATTCAGGCTGGTTGCCAAAGCAATGAAGCAAGCAGCAAAAGAACTTGATGTTAAATTAACTTGGGGTGGCGATTGGAAGTCATTTATTGATATGCCACACTATCAAATCGAGGTGTAATTATGTGGGATAAATTAGCGGCAATATTTGGGTTTAGCGGTGTAGCCGATTCAGCGTTAAAAATATTGGATAAACTTGCAGGGACAGATTGGACGGCAAAAGAAAAGGCGCAGTATGTGCTAGACTACCAAAATTCAACTAAGCATCAGAGCCCAGCTAGGCGATTTATTGCTATATGCATAATGGTAGTTTGGGTGATACTGATTCTATCTTGGCTAGCTGGATCAATGATTGGCAGATTCTATCTTGACGGGACGCTAAACGCTGGCACTGTGTTTGCTGCAGATGTATCCGCATTCGTTGCGCTTAACATTACGGACCCGTTTAATATTATTCTGGCGTTTTACTTTACCACTCAAATACTGAATGGACTTAAAAAATAGTGTTACACTAAACTAGCCAATAAGGGCGTTGTTATGGAGTATTTATATTTATGGGAAGCGCTGATCAAAAACCTCGCACGAAGCAGCGAAGTACTACTAAGCCAAAACGTAAGTAACTTTGGTTTTATGGCCGCCTACTTAGTGGCTATTAGATTTGCAAACACAAGACAGTTAAGGCTGTCTTTTTTGTGCCTGATAGCCTGCCTGATAGTTTCTAGGTCACTAATTTACGATGCGATAAACGGCTGGCAATTACACCTTATTTATTCAATTATTTATCTGTTTGCTGTACCATTAGCAGATAAACTTAAAACAATGTTAGCGTTGTTTTTAATGGCTTTGTTTAATGGATTAATGATATGGGACGCTTACAACTATGCAACGACTGAAACATGGCTGTATGACAATTACGAATGTATTACCGCATGTATCCATGTTGCTATTATTTGCACAGGTGTTAACTGGCGAAACGTTATCGCAAAGCTTGACGATCCCGTTAGCTATATACGCTATTTCATTACTAATACAAGCTGTTTTTTGCATAGTGGAGTGTTACTACGCTACAATAAAGAAACAGAAAATTGCGAGAAACGTTCACAATGACAGAAGAAAGTGATGTTAGAGTATTAGCTCAAAGGGTTCAATACTTACAAAATGAGTTTATAGCTGTGCGTGACGACTTTAAAACTAGTCACGAAAAGCTCAACGTAACCATGGATAAGCTTGCTGTTAATATCAATCGTTTGGTCGAGTGCGATATTAAGCGAGATGAGCGCGACCGCTCAAGAGAGCAGCGTGAGAGTGACTACGGAGCTAGATTGGTATCTCTTGAAGCTGACACTCTAAAGCTTAAATTGTATGTAGCTGCTGATGAACCAATACGACAGGGCAGAGAGTGGATGATTAGAAGTGTTATTGGGATTATTGTTGCCGGTTTATTTTATGCTGCATTCACCGTTAACAAGGGATAAAAAAAGCCCCACATAGTGAGGCTGAAAGAGCAATGGAACGGTGCTTGCGGACAGCATGCAAAGCAATTGTTACATAGTTAGTTTTATTCTGCAATATTATTTATAATCTGCATGGCATAACAACCACTTCTGCAGTATAACCTTCAATTGATGTGATAACAGCTTTTGCCGCTCCATTTTCACCAGAAAGAATAAGCTTAACCGCCTCAAACTTTGGATTAAATATTTTTGCAGCTTTAGCTATATCAACAATATAACTAGCGTTAAACCCGATGCTATCACACGGCTTTTGCTCAAGATTTATGACTCTATCAATATCTGGAAATTTACCATCAATAACCTTTGCCATGCCAACACCGATGCAGTTAGATTTAGAATCAATATATCTAACTATGCCTTCAACAGTGTCAATCTCAGCGTGAGAATATGTTTTTGTAGGTGACTTGCCAATATCGATAATTATGTCGTCAGCGATTTTATTATCATGTGACTTTGCTACAAATGCAGTATGACCATTTGTAGAAACTACACGCCCATCAGATTTAAATAATATTCTGTTTAGGTAATATCTAACATCGTTTTTAGCCCTAAAGATTAAAGCTGCTTCGAGTATTTGTTTAGCTATTTTAAGTTTCATTTTATGCTGTCCTTTTTATTATCTACGTTTTGGTATTTCGATTAAATGCTTCTTTTCAACATATTGCACTTCGTCATTGTTATTGCGTAAAGCTACGTTGAAGCTATTTTCTGACAATGCCTTGTAAGGTTTGCCAACTGTAAAATTACGCATTGGCCAGTTTATTTCCCACATGACTCACCCCTTGCCTTGGTTAGCAGATCAATTATTGGTCCAGTTTTTATAATACCTTCAAGACAAAGAAAGCTTTTTAGCATCTCATACATTTCTGGTGCTGCTGCGATTAGGTGTGCGTTAGCCTCTGCTTTTGGGTTGTTTGTGCAATCACGGTTGTCCGTGTCTGTGTCTGTGGATACTCCTATGCACAGGTACTCATCATGCCTTATGTTAGTAAACCTGTCACCGATATACACTTCGATTGATCCAGCTGAATTTTCACATACTTTCCACGGCCCCTTAGTGAACTGTTCCATATTAAAAAGCCTCTTTGATTGCGTCTAGCGCTTTGTTAATTGCATGACATTCATCTTCACTGATGTTTGCTTCGAATCGGTACGACTTCTTGCCTTGACTAGCGATTGAACCTAAGCGGAAGCTATTCACTCCAGTTTCACGCACTAGGTGAGTCATCTTAACGCCTGCTGCACATGCATTACGCACACGCTCGGTTGTATCTTTGTATAACTGTGAATCTTTCATGGTTTACCCTAAATTATTATCGACACAGAAATCATATATAAAAAATAAGTTGATAGCAATATAAATATAGTTAAAAGAACGAATATAATTTATCTAAAATAACCTGGTCTGTCGTGTTATTGAATACGTTTTTAATTGCCGCGTTAATCAATGCCGAATATACAGCCTCAAATTCATCTTGATTCATATTGCCATAAGCCAACGAGTGAGCTTCTACTCGCAAACCGCCATCGATTGATATGGTTGTATCAAAATAACCAGCAAGTACCGTCAAATGCTTTCTGAACGTGTTTAGCTGTGCGTATTCGTCCATGTTTTCAAGTCCTGCTTGATTAGCTGACCAATATTGAAAGCAGAAGTTAAAAAAACTAAAAACTAATCGATGGAATTGCGGGTTTCGAGTTAGCTTAATTTCAACAGTGTACTGCTCGCCATTCTTGAATCGCTTAATCCTGCCCGATTCAAGGTCGGATGCTGGCGCATAACCGCCAGCATGTTTTATCATTTCGATCTTCACGCTTCGTTAATCCGCTTAGTTGCTATTTCAAAGTATTTGGCTAACTTCTCAATGCCTATAAATTTACGACCAGTGTTAACGCAAGCAACACCAGTTGAACCACTGCCCATCGTCATGTCAACAACCAAGTTTCCTTCGTTGCTGTAAGTCTTGATTAAATCCTCAAGTAGCAATACAGGCTTTTGTGTTGGGTGGTGTCCGTCATAATCCTTTTTGTATTTTAAAATATTGCTTTTGTATTTTTTACCTTCCCATAAATTAAAGGTGCTTGGATATTTTTCGTTTAATTCTTGCTTTAATTTTTTCCTGTGGTTTAAGTAAGTTTTTTTTAATTCAGCGTAACTCTTTAAAAACTCAATACCATTATCAGATAAAAAAGTAAATAGTTTTTCATCCATTAAGTCAAATCTTGTATTATTATTTCCAAACTTAATTGCTAAATGTGCTTTTACACTCCTATCGTCTTTATATCTCCCCTCTTTTTTAATTAATTCAAATATTTTATTTTCTCCGTACTTGTTTAGTATGTTGTAAAAATACTCTCTTAATTCGCTTTTATCATCCGTATCCCATTTATCATTCCTTTTACTAAAAACTAAAACATCTTCATAATAATTTAACGGAGCTTTCTTTGCTGTTAGTGCATTAGCAAAATGATCTTTCTCCCATATCATCGAATAATTAAAAGGCAAGTTAGGAATAGCCTTGTGGATTAGCTTATAAGTAAATGGATGCTGAGCAAATAAAACCATTTTACCATTCTTGCGTAAAATCCTGTTTGATTCTTGCATGATTAAATCGGTATCAATAACACTATCCCATTCAGTTTTGCCTTTCATTCCATGCTTTATTGAATCGCTTTCAGCAATCCCCTTAACTGTACCATACGGCAAATCACAAACAATAAGATCCACACTACCGTTTTCAATCTCTTTCATTCTCTCAAGGCAATCTCCATGTAACAAAGTAATATTTTCCATTCTAAACTCCAATTTTATTAATTTTAAAAGCACGACTAGCCATCGCAAACACATCGCTTACTTCTTCCGACTTGCTTCTAGCCTCTACTGAATTACCGTTACATAATGCACAGCATCTAGTTTCAGTGAATTTAAGTGTTGAGCCACACTTGCAAGCTTTACCATGATATGTCTTGTCACCTTTTAGCTTCGCTAGCTTAATCAGTGACATTCCCTTTTTGCTTCCATGACCGGTCATCGCTTAGATTCCTTTAAGTGTTTTAAGTATTCAGCATTTTTAGCAACCCAATGACGAGTTTTGTTATCGCGATCAATGCTATTAATTCTGCCATATTCTCTAGATCGCTTTCTATGGCACTGAACGCAATGATACCGATCACATGCCATTCTTAACTTGCTTCCACACGTATTGCATGGAGTACCTAAAAACGTACTATGTCCGCACTGAATAGCTAAATCTCGTAACATTGCATTACTCATGCTGCTGCCCTTTATTCCGGTTTAAGTACGGTCTTTGATTTAATCCAAACCTGACCAGTTTCATCTACTATCGCGCCTGCATCTACTAGCCTGTGAAGCTGAAACGCTTTCACCTCGTGATGCTTTGCTGCGGCATAGGTTGATTTGTGTTTTGATAAATACTGTTTAATTGGTTTCATTGCGATCCTTATTGCGCCCGGTTAAGGGCGCGTTACTATTAACCTTTGATTTGCGAAAGCATGTACTGGTCAAATGCACTCTTTTTCTCTTGATTGGTTAAAAGCGTCATGCAGAATGAAGAAAACTTTTTAACCTCTGCTGCGACATAAGCCTTAATAGTGTTAACTCTATCTTGCTCACTCATTTCAACAACGTGATCTGTCATTCCATCTTTAATGATTGAGTCGGTAACCATTCTAAGCAGGCTATTAACATCGTTTTCTGTAACATTCATTGATTTAGCTAGTGTTGATACGTTCATGGTATTGGCCTTTTTAGTTGGTGCGTTTTGTTTCGATAACTAATCATATCAAATACGTTACTATAGTCAACACTTATTTGTGATTAATTACCAACCATCACCAGTTATTAAGTTAATCGCGTCCGTACTTCTTCCCGGCAAATCTACTTTTTGCCTGCTCAGCTTCCGAGTCGTTAACATCGCTTGCTTCTTTGAATTGCGCTGCAGAGTCTCTAAAATGTCCACCACTAAACTCTAAGCAAGCTGACCCGGTAGCGCCCTGCCTTACCTTGGCAAAGATAACCTTTGATAACTGGAAGTTTGGCTGTGACTGATTATCTTTATTAGGGCAATGTAGAAATATTATTTTATCTGCATCTTTTTCAATCTGTCCGCTTTCAGCAAGGTCTGACGGTCTTGGCTCCCGGTCGTGCTTTTCGCATTCCCGGTTAAGTTGCGCTAATGATGTTATTGGCAGCTTAAAATCCTTTGCCATTTCTTTGAGGCCGCGAGATACGTTTGAAACTTCTTCTACTCGTGACTTTGCTGCAGGATCTTTTATTAACTGCAGGTAATCAATCATCACCATATCAATTTTACCGGTCTTGCGTTCAGTGTCTTTGATAACCTGTCGCATCTTGCTTAGCGTGATACCTGGTTCATCGTGTAGCGATATTCTAGCAGGGTGTAACTTAGAAAGCGCTGATGCAACCATTGACCAACCACCAGAACCATAACGGCTATTGGTTAAAGCATCTGCACTATCAAGCAGTGACACTGGCAGGTTTGCATCTAATGCCACAAGGCGATCCATAATTTCATTGTTCTGCATTTCAAGAGAGAATATTAAAATGTTTTTATTCTGATGCACTGCAGCATTAAAAGCCCAAGCACATGCAAACTCTGTCTTACCTTGGCCAGGTCTTGCAGAAACAATAACCAAGTTACCTGGTAAAACCCGACCAATTAGTCGATCGCAATCTTCAAATCCGGTGCGAATGCCTAGCTCACCGTCACGCGCCTCAAGATTGTCAGCAAAGCATTCTACTAGCTCGGATACTTGTTGCGTCTGGTATGTAGCTCCAGAGTCGCGCAGCTTAGATATAATTTCCTCTACACTGTTAACGATCTCATCAACATCGGTACCACTTTCGATTGCATTGCCTATTGAGTACATAGATTGCTGAGTTAATCGCAGCTTGTATGACTTAATAAGCTTCTTAACGTGCGCAGCAATAGAGAATCCTTTCATGCTGCTATGCCATAGCTCAAGGATGCGGTTCAATTGCATATCGTGAGGGATTACGTTGCGCTTAATCAGCATTCTTTCAACGCAGTCATTAACGTGCATCACATCAATATCTTCTGCTTTGTCAGTAATAGATCTGCAGGCAATAAACACATCACGCAATAACGGTACCGTAAACGCTTCGTTTGGTATCGTGTTCATAGCTTCAACATTTGTTATCGTTGCACCGTCTTTCATAAATGAGCCAAGAATAAATTCCTGCGAGGCCACCGCATCTAAATCAATCATCTTACTTACTCCATTTCTCTGCGTTATTCATCCCGGTTCGCCATGCTGCAGTCCAATCTTTGTATCTATTGCCTTTAGCTTTCATAGCATCAACCCACTGGTCTGTTGCCTTTTCAATATTAATACTTTTAAAGCCTTGGTCAAAAAACCAATCTATCATCTTTTCTGTGATCTCAAAGTCATTAGGGAACCCTGTAACCCCTCTTGTTTTCTTAAGGTCTTTTTTAGTCGCGGGTATACTTTCAGGAGAAGTGTTAGGAACACTGTTAGGATCGTGTGACAACTTGTCACTTACATGGTGACAACTTGTCACCTCAGCATGACAGCCTGTCACCTCAGAGTGTCGTAAGTGACAGATTGTCACCCCCATTTCATCACCAACTAAAGTGTAAAGTGAAGGACGGTTAGCCCTTCTTTCTACCTTTAAAATATTCATAGACTCAAGATTTTGTATTTTACGCATAAAATTACGCTCGCTCATATCGCAAGCTGCAGCCATTTTTGATATTGAGTAATAGCTAAACCCATTGTCATCAGCATTATTTGCAAGCTGAAGCAATGCTAGTTTTGTTGACGCATCATTAACAGGCGTATCCCATGCAAGGAATGTATATTTTGCCGACATTAAATGCACTCCATATTTTTTATTGCATCCTTTGCAATACTTAACGCGCTTATCAACCCATCAATTAAGTCTGCTGATATGACTGTAGTGTTTAACTCTAAGCTTTGCAGCTCTTTGTCATATGGACATCCAGATACAATAACAACATCGCCGTCATCATTAATGAATACATTTAAATAATTTTGTTTATACATTATAATTACCTCTGTTGGATTTAAATCGCCTCGTTAGTGCGGGGATTTTTTATTTCACTTCACATTCAATTTCATATGCAGACTTCAAATACTCATCAGGAGCAACGTAAGCGCCATTTGACGACATAATACCTAAACCCAATGCCATAGCATCGCGAGCAACCTTTGAGGCTGTCACATTGAACTTAGACGATGCAAAAGCAAGGTCATCAACTATCGACTTAGGGAACCTAACATTTAACTTTTCCATTGGTAACTCCATTTGATTGTGTGGGTACATTGTCCACCTTATCTGTGGACACGTCAATAAGTAATTTAAATTTATCACTAAATAACAGGCAAAAAAACGCCCTCACGTAGAGGGCTATTGATTAGATGAATTTAGGTTATCGAATATCACCCTCAAGCTCGCTAACTATTAACTGGCTATAACCTGCAATATCGATAAAATTATCCGCGTATGTCGGATCACCGTTTAACACTCTGCCTATTTTATGCTGAATCATTTCTAGCGCTTCCTTTTGGCTATCGGTTAAGCGCTCCCATCCATCGGTGGAGCGCATAACTGATTTAAGTTGTTGCATTATATTAGCGCCATCTTTAAACGCGCCATATCGATTACCACGTTCAGTTAATACTTTATCAATGCTCATACCATCACCACCGTAATTGTTTTTAAACATCTAACCTTGTAATTGCCTAGCGCACCTTGAAAGGTATGTTGCTCAACATGTGGAAATAGCTGTTCATGCTTCATGCCGAATAGTTGCGCTTCTTGAGCTTGTTTAGCGCTCATGTTATCGCGTATTACTTTAATTGGTTTTTTCATTCCATCACCTCGACTTTAACAATGACGTTGCCGCCTTTAATTTTCTCACCTTTGATAATTGTTAGCCTGTTAATCTGCGAATCATCAGCATAAAAGTTAGCGTTTGATAGTGCGTCTAAAACACCCTTAGAGCGATTATCAACATCATAACGAGCCAATGTAGGCGGGTTGAGTATTAACGTTACAGATAGCTTTACGTTTTCGCTAATCATCTCATTGCGCAGCCCGATCGACTCTAAATGTAATTCCATATCCTTAGCGTACTGGCGAGCTTTAGCGCCTTTGATAATTCTAACTGATTTACCGATCCTTACAGGCTGGTGATAGTGGTTTAAAGTAGGAGGCCACGGCATAGTAAAGTTATACATTATTTCACCTCAATTAAACCGCTATCAATCCAAACCTGCTGAGTCTCACCTAGTGCGCGAATTATATCCGCAGCGTAGAAGCCTTTAACCTTTGTGTCTATTTCGCTGTGACAGCTTGAGCATCCAAACACAGCCATGTTATCGCCTGACTTAGTACCGAATCCTGAGTTAGCACCAACATGGCATAGTACGGTTGTTTCAGGATTGAAGTTGCAAATACCGGTTAGGCGCAATGTGCAATCCTGACCTCTAGCTGAGTCGCGTAGTTTTTTACTTTTGATTTTCATAATCTTCTAAGTCCTTTTCGAGTTCATTTGTCGGTTCGTTGATTGAAACTATTTTAAGCACCAGAGCAAAGCAGATAAACCATATCGCTAAGCCTATTCCGAAGTATTGGTATGCGTTCATTTAAACCTCCTGCATCATTAAAAATACGATAGCCGCTGCTCGTAGTGGGTTTTTGTCTACGCAAACAAACTTCTTATATTCTCCAGGCTGGCACTGGTTATCAATAATAGCTCTCCACTTATCGCCAGAAAACCAGCAAATTTCAATTCTATTCTCAAAAATAATAGGCCACATATCAGCAGGGTTGTTACAGTAGTCTTTATATTCCCCACTTACACCGACTTTATAAATAACTTGAACCGCATTTTCGTTATCTGTAGGCCACATGTCATCCATGCTAATAACCTCGCCATCTGTATCGATTTTCGCAACCAAATAATTAATTTCAAAATCACTCATTGATTCGTAGTTCATTTAAAACTCCATATTAGCTATTAGAGCAAGATAGTCGTGCTCGATTGAATTGTATATATCAGGACATTTTAAAAGGTCTGACATATCTATTGTTTCATCACCTATAAATACATAAAGCAATTCTAGTGCGCCATCTTCGTCAATGGATACTTCACCAGGTTTGGTGACTCCGTGAATTTCTATGTCTAGTTGATAAATCATTTTATTTTCTCATTAAGTGTTGACGGAGTAATCATAGTGCATTAATATTAGCACAGTCAAGAACAAAATGAAATGCAAACGGAGATACACCAAATGGCAATAATAAGATTAAATGAAGTGGAAGATAACGTAAGTGACCTGTTAAAGGATGCGGCTGATAGAGTTGGCATGAAGAAACATGCGTTTATCTACCAGCTACTTGAAAAGGCCGCAAGCAAGGAGTATGCGTTGCAGCAGATTGCATCGTCTAAGGGGTAGAGTATGAATAAGTCAGAAACTATAGGTGAATTAGCCAAGGCTTTGCACGCTGCTCAAGGTGAGATGTCTGGCGCTAAGAAGGGCGCTAATAACCCTTTCTTTAAAAGTAAGTACGCTGACATGAATGCGGTTGTTGATGCTGTTAGGATACCATTCTGCAATCATGGGTTGAGTTATTCTCAATTCCCTGTTTATCAAGATGGTTTGGCAGGCGTAACAACTATATTGATGCACGTTTCTGGTGAGTGGATTGAATCAGAGTGCTTACTTCCTGTAACAAAGAAAGATCCACAGGCAACAGGTAGCGCAATTACATACGCAAGGCGTTATTCGTTGCAATCAATAGCTGGAATACCTAGTGAGGATGATGACGGTAATGCGGCAAGTCAGCCTGCCAAAAGCAAAGTTAAGCAAATGACAATATCGGATCTACAAGCTCACATTGATGCAACAGGATTTACATCGCAGCAGATTTGCGAGTCGTACAAGGTTCAATCACTAAACAACTTGACGGATATTCAAGCTGTTATCAATCAAATCAACGAATGGGTTAAGGGTTAATATCATGGCATCAAGAGGCGTAAATAAAGTTATCCTAGTAGGTAATTTAGGAAAAGATCCAGAAGTGCGTTACATGCCTAACGGTAATGCTGTAGCTAACTTCACAATTGCAACCAGTGAATCATGGAAAGACCAGCAAGGCCAGCTTCAAGAAAAAACAGAATGGCATAATATTGTGATGTATAAGCGTTTGGCTGAAATTGCGGGCGAGTACCTAAAAAAGGGATCAAAGATTTATATTGAAGGTAAGCTTCAAACTAGTAAATGGCAGGATCAAACAACTGGTCAAGACCGATATAAGACCGAAATCAATGCCATGGAAATGCAGATGTTAGATAGCAAGCCTGATGGCAATAACGCCAGCAGACCAGCACAGCAGCAAGCGCCGCAGCAGCGACCACAACAGGCTCCACAGCAAAACAGACAAGCACCACAACAGGCACAGCGACCACAGCAAAACCAAGGTCAGCAGCAATACAACCAGCAACCAAACTTACCAGATGATGATTGGGTATAGTAATTAACTAAACAATCGCCATGGCTTGCATAGCATGGCATTGACAAAATAAAGGACAGCATAATGAACGAAGTAACTATTTTTACCGATATCACCACAGAGCAAGCGCTTCAACAAATAGAAGCCGACTCTAAAAAGTATAATTCAGATATTGTCGCCGATATGCATAACGATGATGATCGCCGCATCATTAAAAAAGAAGCCTCTGAAATTGCTGATATGCGAAAAGCAGTTGAACGAGCAAGGATTGATAAAAAGAAGGTTTACGGCAAACAGGTTGATAATGAAGCGGCGATCATTGACGGGCGATTAGCTAAGGCTAACGAGCCATTTGATGTATTGATTGGCAATTACAACGCAGAACGCAAGTTGATACTTGACCGCGAAAACGCCAGAAAGAAAGCAATCGAAGATCAAGCCGCTATCGATTCAGATTATGAAATAGCTGAGTTGTTAATGGCTAAGTATTTTGATGATAAAGCCAAAGCTGAGCAGCAACGCATTGCATACGAAGAAACACTAAAACGCCAAGCGGCAGAAGATGCCGAGAAAACCGCAAAGCTTAAAGAAGCTCAGGCTCTAATAAAGGCGGAAGCAGATAAAAAGGCAGCAGTTCAGGCTGAAATCGATCGCCAGCAGAAAGTTATCGATGACGACTTAGCAGAAAAAGCTAGATTAGCAGCTAACCAGGAACACGTCTCAGCAGTTCATCGAAACATGAAAGCGGTTTATATCGCTGCTGGTTTCCCTGATGAATTAGCGGAGGTAGCTGTAAAGCTGCTAGTAAAGAACAAAGTCCCTAACACAACATTCAACTACTAATTAACATTGCGGTGTAATACCGCCAAAGGAAATCAAAATGATTAAGAATATTATCGCGTACACATTCAATAAGCCGTTCAGCACTTCACAAGCTGATTTAGAATTAGCGCTTAGTGACTTAGAGTTTTCACCATGCGGAAGCCAAGATATTAGCAAGTTTGGATTTACTAGCGCACTAGGCAATAAAGGCGGATCGCTGGTTCATGAGTATAACGGTCGCCTTATGGTGTGCGCTACCAAGGAAAGTAAGATATTACCAAGCCAGGTTATTAAGTCTGCACTTGATGGAGTAGTAAGTGGTATTGAATTGGCTGAATGTCGCAAGCTTCCGAAAAAGGAAAAAGATTCACTCAAGGACGAAATCATAACAACGCTACTACCTCGCGCATTCACTAAGCAGTCACAGACACGCGCCTTAATCTTGCCTGAGCTTAATATGGTATTGGTTGATAGCTCTAGTGCATCTAAAGCCGAAGAGTTGTTATCGTTGCTTAGAAAGGCTTTAGGATCATTGCCTATCGCATGCTTAGAGTTTAATAATCCAGTTTCAGAAGTATTAACAAAGTGGGTTAGCGCATCAGAAGCCGGTAATTGCTTTGAAATGCTTAATGAGGCTGAGTTGGTCGGAAATGATAAAGACGTTGCAAGGTTCAAGAATCAGGACCTTACCGAACAAGAGGTAATCGACCACGTATTGCAAGGTAAAGTAGTTTATAAGCTAGCGTTAAAGTTCGCTGACTCAATTGAATTTGTTATGCAGTCCGATAACTCAATTAAGCGGATTAAGTTCAGTGAAGAATTTATGTCGGTTAATGATGAAATCGGAAACGATGACGAACTAGCTAGGCTTGATGCTGACTTTATACTGGTTACCAATTGGGTTGTTGAGCTAATGAGAGCGCTATCTAACTCATTCCGTGGCGTAGTAGAAAACCAATCAATCTAAATTATCAATAAACAGCAATATATTTATTGCACAATATTTATATTGCTGTATTATGAAGTGACATTAACAAAAAGGACGGCATGAAAACAACAATCGACGCCGTTAATCACTTCGTAAAATGGCCTACTGCAGCACACAATCACAACTGGATAGTATTTAGGCAAGTTGGTGATTTCGGTCATTGGTCATGGTGGGGTGATGACGAACTAAACGAAACCTGGCAGCGCGTATGCACTCGTGAACAATTTGAACAGTGCGTAGCATATAAACAACGCAAGCCTTATGAATTTAATGAACATGTAAGTGGAGAATAAAATGACAACAGTTAAAGAGTTTAAAGACCTTGGCGTAGAGATGCATTGCAGCGATAAAGTTCAGTGGAGGCATGGTAATCAGGTTGGTGTAATATCATTCGCATGGCGACCACTTAACACGCTGCCAGATAATCCAAAGTTTAAGTATGAGGTAAATACTACTCCGCACCAATGGCGGCCACTACTAGACCAATCAAAGCAATCTGCATACGATGTTGATGCACATGTAAGCGGTGAGCGTATTGGTGTTATGAGTAACGGAGATGAAGTTGAATTAGTTGCAGCTAACGACGATAAACCAGTATTCACACAAGCAATGGCTGATATTGAATATGAGCTAAGCTTGCATAAGGCTAACTCTGAGTTACTAGCATCGTTGACTGATTTCATGGTTAAGAATGGCATTGGTAAAATTGGCGAAAGTTGTATTGATGTTGCAATTCGAGAACTATCAGAAAAGCATAACATCGACACCAGAACACCAAAGCAAAAGGCAGTTGATGCGGCATTAGAAGCTATTGGAATAAAGAGTGTTGAAGGTGGTAACGCAAGGCGGTGGCTTGATATGCTTTATGATGCTGGCAAACTTAAGTGCTAGACCTGCCACCATCTCACTGCGAAATTAAACAATCCGCAGCAGTTGAGATAATGACAGCGGTTAACATCGCTGATTTGAGTAAAATCAAGTCGGCGAATACAGATAAGAAAATACTTAGACTAGCGCTATCAAATTACGTTAATGAGCAATTGAGCGTTAGTGAGTTTTCAATAATGATTTACAGGAGTTGTGAAGATGAGTGATATTAAGATGAGTGATGCGTTTTCGGGTGAGCTAAAGTTGAGAACAATAGATTCTGATGATTTTAGTGACGCGTCGTGCAACGAATCATTCTTTGTTATTGAAGATGATAGCTATTGGTGTTGTAGTAGTGAAAACCATATTAACCACGCTATTCACGCAATAAACTCACACGACAAACTAACAGAGCAAAACAAGATGATGCGAGAGGCTTTGGTTAAAGTTGTTTCTGCTGATTCATTTCATTACCAAGATGATGCTGAGTTTGCAGAAGCTATCAATCACGCCAAAGATATTTTGGAGCAAACAAAATGCTAACTAAATCAAGATGCAGCAGTAAAACTGGCTGGTGGCTTAATATCGATGGCAGACCAATGGCTAAGTTTGTGCGCGAAAGTGATATTGACTACATAATTGAATTACAAGATAAGGCGAATAAAAATGGATGAATTAAAACGCGCAGTAGATTGGCATAAGCAAGCAGTACCAATCCCGACTGATAAAAACAAGTGTATTGCTTTGGGTGTTCACTTTGAAGAAATATCAGAAATGTTTGAGGCGTTAGGACTTCCGCAGCATGAAAGGCAGATGCACTTATTGGCTAATGCCTTTAAGTCGTGTGATGTGGTGGCTATGGAGGTATCACTAAGCGCGAATAAGATTAAGCTGCTAGATGCGATACTAGACCAAAACGTTACATTATGCGGCATATCAAACGCATTCGGATTTAGTCATATTGATGGATTAGCTGAAGTTAACGATTCAAACTACAGTAAGTTTGAAGATAATAAGCCGGTATTTAATAATCAAGGCAAGATAAGCAAAGGTAAACACTACAAACCGCCACAGTTAGATAAGTTTATTTAAGGGGGATTTATGCAAAGGCAGTGGCGAGAAATAGGTGAGACTGACTGGCTAGATTGCGATGAGGATTGGTTTGAGCATTGCAGGTTAAGTCCTGAGCATGACACAAGAACGATTCCAGCTAATAAGTAACAACAAAGCCTCTTAATTGAGGCTTTTGTCTTTATGTCACTTCACTGATACAATTAACCAAAGCCGCACGGGGTGCGGTGATAAACGTCGGAGGCGTGCTTTGGCAAAACTAACAGACAAGCAAGATGCGTTTTGTCGAGAATACATTGTTGATTTAAACGCTACACAAGCAGCCATTAGGGCTGGATATAGTGAAAAGACTGCTACAAAAATAGCAAGCGAAAACTTGACGAAACCAGATATTCAGGCAGTTATCAGTCAATTAGTTGACGCTAGGAATAAAAGAGTTGATATAAACGCTGATTGGGTGCTGATAAGTGCTAAGCGTGTATTCGATAGATGCATGCAAGATGAAGCTGTAACAGATAGGAATGGCGATCCTGTTATGTGCAAAACAGAAGCCGGTGATTTAGCTGCTGCATATCAATTTAATGCTAATGGAGCTAACAAGGCTTTAGAGACAATTGGTAAACATGTTCGCATTAATGCATTCGGCACATTGCCAGATATTGAAAAGCCATCGGATAGAAAATCATTCAACGTTGTATTAAGGGTTGAAGATGCATCTAGTCCTGAATAAGCCTCAAGGCAGATTCTTATCAGCTAATAGAAAGTTCAATGCATTCGTTGGCGGGTATCGCTCAGGTAAAACATTCGTTGGATGCGTTAGGTTGTGGATGCTTGCAGCTCAGTATCCAAGTATCAAGCTAGGATACTTTGCCCCTACCTATCCAATGATTCAGGATATTTTCTATTCAACGATAACCGAAGTCGGTGAGATGCTAAGCCTTGAATGGGGCGTATCGTTAACAGTAGATATCAACGTAAGCCGTAAAGAGGTAAGACTGTTTGTTGATGGTGTAGAGTATTCAATGGTTAAGTGTCGAGCTATGGAGCATGCTCACAGGATTGTAGGTTTTGACATTAGTCATGCTCAGATAGATGAAATCGACACAATGAAACGTGATAAGGCAGATGCAGCATGGAAGAAAATCATTGCTCGCATGTCATCAAAGCGACCTGATTACCCGGTTAACACGGTAGACTTTACGACAACGCCAGAAGGGTTTAACTTCGTACATGATTTGTTTGTCGTTCAGGCTCAAGACAATCCAGCATTAGCGCGTCACTACTCATTAACGCAAGCAAGTACGCGGGAGAACGCAAAGAATTTACCAGATGACTACATTCAGTCATTATATGACACATACCCTAGCCAGCTTGTAGATGCTTATGTTGACGGTGAATTTGTCAACCTTACAAGCGGTACCGTTTACCACAATTACAACCGTGAGCGATGCAGAAGCCGCGAGACAATCATTGATGGAGAGCCGTTACTGATAGGTCAGGATTTTAACGTTGGCAAAATGGCATCAACTGTTTATGTGAAGCGTTCAAATGGTTGGCATGCGGTGGCTGAGTTGTGCGACCTATTCGACACGCCTGATGTGATTCGAGTCATTGAAGATAGATGGAAAAACCAAGGCCACAGGATAATAATGTATCCAGATGCAAGTGGTAAGAACCGCAAATCAAACAACGCCAGCACATCAGATATCGCGCTAATGGAGCAAGCAGGCTTTGACGTTAGGGTTAACGCAAGCAATCCAGCAGTTAAGGACCGTGTTTTATCAATGAATAAAGCGCTAGAATGCGGTAAGATTTGGATCAATGACTCAGCATGCCCTAACACAGCAAGAGGTTTAGAGCAGCAGGCTTATGATAAGAATGGTGAGCCAGATAAAAGCGGCGGTACTGACCATCAGAATGACGCAACAACTTACCCAGTCGTTTATGAGATGCCAGTAATTAAACCAATCGCACATATTAACGTTAAAATGTGGTAACACTAACAGGACAAATTAAATGACAACAAGTAACTTAGGTGTAAGAACTCCACACCGTGATTATGCGCGAATGGCTCCGAAGTGGAAGAAGATCCGCGATGTACTTTCAGCAGAGGTAAAAAAGTATCTTCGTGATGTTGGATCGAGCGAGTCAGACGCAAAATATGCAGCAAAACGACAACTTGACTATCAAGATGGTGCGGTATTCTACAATTTCGTTGACCGTACATTAAAAGGTATGGTCGGGGCTGTAGATAGAAAGCCTCCAGAAATATTTCTAGATCCAAAACTTGAGTATTTAGTTAAGAATACCAATGGTGCTGGTATTGGGTTAATTCAGCAAAGTAAAGACGCACTTAAAGAGGTCGATTCACTTGGTCGAGCTGGATTGTTGACTGACTCACCAGAAACCGCAGCAGCTAATCGCGCTCAGCAGAATGCAGGACTATTAAATCCACGAATCCTACTCTATACAGCAGAGAATATTATTAACCATCGTAAGACTCGCATAGGCAGTACTGAGGTGCTAACTCAAGTTGTATTGCGTGAATCATACGAATACCAGAACGCGCTGAATGAGTTCGAATATCTTGTTGGTGAACAGTATCGAGTATTGGAAATCGTTGACGGTAAATATCAGCAGCGATTATTTAAGTTTGACGATAGCAGTTCTCAGGTTGGTGAAACTGAATTTATTAAGCCTGAGATTGGCGGTAAGTCGATCGGCTATATTCCGTTTTCGTTCATTGGTGCAGACAATAACGATGACTCAATTGATGAGCCACCATTATTCACGCTAACCGAGATCAACTTAGGACACTTCCGCAACAGTGCCGATGTAGAAGAAAGCGCGTTTATTTGCTCACAGCCTACGCTGATGTTGTATCCTGGCGAAAACATGAATAGCAACCAGTTTTCCGAAGCTAACAAAGACGGCATTCGATTGGGTTCGCGCAAAGGTCATAACCTAGGTGCTGGTGGCGGGTCTGAATTATTGCAGGCATCACCTAGTAATCTGTCTAAAGAATTAATGGCAATGAAAGAGGATCAAGCTGTTAAGGCTGGCGCTCAAATGTTAATGCCATCGGTACAAATGACAGCAGAAGCTGCGCGACTACAAAGAGGCGCAGACACCTCGATAATGGCTACGATTGCGATTAACGTATCGATGGCGTATAAGCAGAATATTATCTGGTGTGGTGAGATGTTAGGCATTAAAGCTGAAAATACTGTATTCGAGTTGAATATGGAATTCTTCATGGCTCAGATGACAGCGCAAGACCGCACAGCGTGGATGGTAGATATCAATGCTGGATTGCTACCTGCTCGCTCATACTACGCAGCACTGAGGGCGGCAGGCGTGACCAATTGGACTGATGAACAAATTGAGACTGAGATAATCAAGCAGCCACCAGCACCTGCGCCTAAACTTGACGCAACGGTAACGGGTGAGATACCGGATGCGCCAGTGGATAATCCAGATGCATAAAGGCGAATTTACCGGACCATAACTTAAAGCCCTCCATGTGAGGGTTTTTTATTGCCTACTGTAAATAAATATTGCACAAACTTAATATTGTGTTATTGTTGGTTAACATTAATAAATAGGACGGACAGATGAGTAAATTCAAAGTTGGTGATAAGGTTAAGCGGGTTATTGATGTGAATTTCTTTGTACACGCCACAGGTGGAGAGTACGGTGTTGTAGCAGGAGAGCGTGGTAGCTTTATTCTTTTGGTTGGAGACGCATTTAGAGAGTGGAGTCCTGATTTGTTTGAGCTGGTTGATGATTGGACTATCTACAACAATACAAAGCCACTAAGCGAGCTATCAGATGAGCAGCGAGGTTTATTGTTTAATTACTGGTGTAATAATGGAAACATATTGGTAGCAACTAATAAAACAAATTCATTTTATGTTGTTAATTACATTGAAAATAGCAGGTTTATTTACAGAGCTAAACAAAAGCGGGAACTGTTTATTGATGCTGCATTTAAATCATGCCCAATATTTACGGATACAAAACACGACCACTTGCAGCTATTAAATGCAATGTTCGATGCTGGATTTAAAGCGCCTAAGGTTGGTGGGTGATGAGTAACGACCTATGGAGAACGCCACCAGAAGTAATCGATTACATACAATCGCGCTTTGGTGAGATAGAAATTGATTTATGTGCTAGTGATGGCGGTCATGTGTGTGATGAATACTTAGACGAAGATTGCGACTTTCTTGATGATATTAACATAAGCATATGCAATGCCGGTGTTAGTTCACTTTGCTTTTTGAATCCGCCATACTCAAACCCACTACCATTCGTTAAGCAGGCTATTAAATGGAGTGAAGCAGGATATGCGGTAGCTGGCATTCTAAACAACGATCCATCAACTAAGTGGTATGTTGAACCAGAAGCTAATGCAGCTATCATTATGCCTATCATTGGCGGCCGTATCGCATTCCTAGACGATAAAGGCGACCCAATAGGTAGCAACAATAAGCCACAGTTAATGTTTTATCTAGCGCCATTTGGTAGCAAGACTAAATCAGTAGAGCATGTGCATATTGATGAGATTTATCCTAACGGTAAACCTAAAAAGAATAAGGTAGCAAAATAATGAAAAACGCAAACAGACCTATACACCCAATAGAGTGCGAAATAATCGATGACTCAGGAAATTACGAAGGGCTAACCAAGCGCGAACACTTTGCAGCTATGGCTCCTGAATGTCCAGATTGGTATGATTCAAATGAAAGCGACTTTATTAAGCGGTACTTTAATTGGAGATGCTTCTACGCTGATTCAATCCTGTTAAGTTTGGAGAGCACAAAATGACACGCAGAATCAGAAAAGACGCCCCAGAAGGCGCGACACACTTTGCGACCATCAGTGGTAAGCTAAAGTATGTTAAAATTGACGAGTCAGGTAAGCAGTTTATCTATGCTAGCGGGTGGATACCATCAGTGTTTTTAGATGAGCGATTTAATCTGAATGCGCTAAAGCTTGAGATTAATCAGGTATTCTATGCCGTGCTGTCAATGGTGGCGATTACTTGTTTCGTGGTATGGTTTATGTTTTGGGGTGCAAAATGATTAGTAAAATAATGGAAATGTCGCCAAATAAAGCAACTCATTTTATTGCTCTAGGAGACTTTAGCGGTATAAGCATTGAATTTTATGTAGTTAACGATAAAGAGCTAAAGGTGTGGCTTGGTGACGAGTGGGTTGACATTAAAGGCTTTAAAAAAGAGCCGGAAAACCTCATAAGTCTTAATAAATACCGTTGGAATATCAAGGATTATTATGTAAGAGCTGTATTGTCTATAATAGCACTTACAATACCTTGCTGGATTAAATTATGGCTCTAAATGACGAGTTACTAGCTCACCACATTAACACGCTAAAGCTGGCTGCTAATGCAGCTAAAACTGTTAATCCATATCTTGACGAGATGAAGCAAATCATACGCAAGTCAGTTGCTGGATTTGATAGCGATAAACGCACTGCTAAGCGATTA
>Ga0196889_1000033_pt1 | contig 38979 bp, 57 predicted proteins | sample VirMetDEL_Nov_12_FD_166415 | JGI IMG/M metagenome (GOLD analysis project Ga0196889, IMG submission 166415) | Aqueous microbial communities from the Delaware River and Bay under freshwater to marine salinity gradient to study organic matter... | ecosystem: Environmental > Aquatic > Marine >...
GGCTGCTCTCTTGCATCACGTCTCTGACACACTGCCAAACATGCACAGACTCATGCACTAACACCTGCATGATGTAACTACCCACCCAGTCCGTCGTGTCGCCAATTTGCAATAGACAGTAAGTGTGGCCGCCCATTACAGAAAACGATGTGACCATTGCTGCTGTCTGACTGTCTTTAAACGCGTGCGGCGGTAGATCACGCAATGCACGATCCATTTGTTCTTGATTGCGCACAAGGCAATAACGCACATGATCAAACGGTGATTTATGCCATTTGGCCTTGTATTGCTTAGACATAATCACTCCAAATAAAAAACCCGCCATCACATAGCGCAATGGCGGGAAACCGAAACTGTGTCATGTTTTGGCTATCGACATGCCCTACTCGCCAACGCACATAGACCGAATCGGCACGGGCTGCGCTTGTTGGCTTTCGTCACTTTTAGGTCGGCGCGATCAACTGCCTAGCTCGGGTTTTCCTACGAGTCCGATTCATGCCTGATCAATGGCATGGGTAGATGAGTGACGCTTAAAACGTAGTCGGCTGCGCTACAGCACGAGTGAGCGCCATTAAGCCGGTTTGCAAGTCCGTCTTGCCGATGCTGACCCAACGCTGATCAACCGTTGATGCGGCCTGTAGTTCGGCAACAAGCTCGCCCAACTCAACGCCCTTGGCCTTGATCTTGTTCATCAGATCAATTTCGGTCTGTGACAATTCGCGATAGCCGCTGATTTTACGATGCTGGTTTTCCATGTGACGCTCCAAACTCCGGACATAAAAAAGCCCCGCGCAAATGGCAGGGCTATGTGTGTTTGATGCAATGACAGCAACATAACACAAATGTACTATGTTGCTGTATACAGTGCAAGCGCTATGCAGCCATCTCGCACAAAATCTCTAGCCGACTGTCTAGCCATGATTCAGCCGCCAAAATCTGCGCATCAATCGTGTATCGCGCACACCCTGCGATAGCCGCCAACTCAGCCACCGATTTGCCCATCAAATAAAACAAATGGATTACTGAGTACAGATCAGACCGCGACAGTTTTAACGCCGTCACTAGCTGATCAATCGCCATCAACGCATCATCATCCAATAGCACTGCCACCCCATTTTTGCGCGACTCCCCCACCGCCTGCTTGAGCATCGTATACGTCGGGCATTCGTATTGTTTAACGCCACAATTGCGCTCAGTAGCGCGCGCCCATGCTGCCCATTGCTGCAACTCGTTTTGCATTGCCCGTATGCTCATACCCGCGCCCCCAAAACCCGTAATGCCGCATCAACCGAATTAACCACCACCACCTGCCCCAACCAACAGCCGTGCCACTCCACCTGATCAGGCGTTAGCCGCTGCTTACACGCTTGCTTTGCCCCGTCCTTGATCTCAAGCAAATAGTTTTGACCTCGCCACCCTACCAACAAATCCGGCACACCCCTGCCTACACTTGCAAGTGACTGCACAGACGCGCCCAAATCACGCAATGCACGCACAATCTCAGTCTGGTTTGCATCAACCTTTGCTGCTCTCATTTGAGACCCCTACGCAGATAAACCCGCATCAAATCCGTATGCATCTGATCCACGACACTGACAACGTGACACGTCCGGTCACACACGATGACGTTTTGCCCCTCAACGGGCCGTGCATGACCATGCGGTACATCGACATAGCAATAGCCGGATTCTAGAAACGCTTGCACTTGCGATGGTGTTGGCTCGTATGTGTTCATCGCACACCCCTACAGCAAACACCCTCACCCTTTTGCGGACGCGCATCACATGCTGACTGCCACCGATCCGCCCACTTGTCTTGTGTCTGCCCCAAAATCCAGCGACCGTCCAACACCACCCCTTCCTGCTCCAAAAAAATCAGGTGATTCATCTCTGGTTGTGCATCACGGTAATAAACCGCTTTTAAACCAAGACCTAACAACATGTTTGTGCAGCGGACACATGGGCGGCATGTTGTGTAGAGCGTTGCGTCTTTAAACTGACCATGGTCGCCATGCAGTCCAAATGACCAACGAATCAGCCGTACCTCTGCGTGATGGTTGTTTGTGTTGTCGTATGCGCAATCGTTAGCAATGCTTAATTTCTTACCATCTGCAAACATCACAGACGCCCCAACCTTGCGATCAGGGCACATGCTTTGCTGTGCAGCAGCTTCAGCCAAGCGCATCATTTCGATATGATTCATCACACCACCTCAGAAAGTCAGTGCGCCGCCGACTTGGTAGTCGGTCACGCGGGTTTCAAAGAAGTTCTTCTCTTTGCGCAAGTCCATCATTTCGGACATCCACCCAAACGGGTTTTGCACACCGGCAAACTGCTCAGGCAGACCCAACTGAACCAAGCGACGGTTGGCGATAAATTGCAGATACTCGACCATCGTTTCTGCTTTCATGCCGATAATCCCAACCGGCATGGTGTCGCGGGCATACTCAATTTCGAGCGTCATACCTTCGATGATCATTTGTGTGGCCTGTCGCTGTAGGTCAGCCGTCCATAGCTCAGGATTCTCAGCTTTAATCTGATTGATCATGTCGATGCCAAAGTTCAGGTGCATGGACTCATCGCGCAAAATGTATTGGAACTGCTCACATACGCCGGTCATTTTGTTGCGACGACCCATCGACAGAATCTGCGCAAAACCACAATAGAAAAACATGCCTTCGACCACGCCGTAGTACGCAATCAAATTAAGCAAAAACTTCTGCATGTTTTCGGTTGTATCGGTCTTAAATGTCGGATCAGCAATGTCTTTTGTTCGCGCTAAACACCAAGCCGATTTTTTTGCAATGCTCGGTATTTCGCGGTACATGTTGAACACTTCGCCCGCGTCCATGCCCAACGACTCGACGCAATACTGGTAGGCGTGCGTATGAATGGCTTCTTCAAAGGCTTGGCGTAGCAGGTATTGGCGGCACTCTGGCATGGTGATCTGTCGATAGATCGCCAACACAATGTTATTTGCCACGATTGAATCAGCGGTCGAAAAGAACCCCAGTGAGCGCATGACAATGGTGCGTTCATCGGCGGTCAGGCCGTTGCTTGAACGCCATAGCGCAATGTCTGCCGTCATGTTGATCTCTTGCGGCATCCAATGATTGGCCGACCCTTGCAGATACTTGTCCCATGCCCATTGGCATTTGAATGGCACAACCTGATTGCTATCGCAGTGGCTGTTGATCATGCGTTTATCCGCTGCATTGATACGCGCTGCGCCCATCTCAAGATCAGCTAGACCTGCCACCATATCCAACGACGCAACAAACGCAGCGGCATCAGCAGCAACAGGCGTGGCGTGGACAGTAGCAACAGCCACAGGTGCAACCGGCGCAACTACAACCGGTTGATCTTCGTTAAAATCATCCCAACTCAAAATGCTCATGTTTACGCTCCCCCCATCCGTTGCCAAATCACCGCATCATCGAGATAAGCGCCTGTTTTTTGGTGATGCTCGTTTCTCACCCGCCTTGCGTTTTGAATACAAATCCCACAAGCGGCATACTTGGCATCCCTTAAACCCTTGGCCGTGCGGTAGCAGTACGCGCCACAGCTGCAACGACACGCATACTTTGTGTTGTAGCCCTTCTTCTGCTTAGACAAACCCAAAACCGTGAGCCGGAAGTTTTTTAGTCCGTAAAACGCAGCACACGCCATCATTGTTTTCGGATCGTTCTTGAACCTGATCGGCAGGTCACGCAACAACCAATACGGGGGAGGAGCATCGAAAACCTCGTCACGATCATCACTCGGCGAATAACTCAGCCCACCACTATTCGCCATCGCACTGTTTTTATTGCTCGGCTTGCTGTGCGCGTGCGCAACATCAAAAAAATTGGTCATGCCGCCATCCCCCGTTGATCCCGAATATAATTTCGCTCAATCTCACCCATTGCCCTTAGCAACCGATGCGACAAAACAACATGCGGCACGACATGCCCTTTGATCATCGCTTTGACATAGCAGCGGCTTACATCCGCCTCGTCCGCTAACTGCCCAATCGTCCCAATGCCGGACGCAATCCACCGGCCAATCAGTTGCGCAAACTCAATCCGATCTAAGCGGCTTTGAATAACTAAACTCATGCACTAGCCTCCGTTGCTGCTAAGCGCTTTTCGATCTCGCGCATACTCAAACGCAGGTATGAGCGCACAGCGCTGCTTGATAGATCAGCGTCCGGCATTGACGCCCGAATCAGCGATTCGCTCTTGGCTGGATACTTGCCGCGCATCGCCTTACGCCCATGCTTATCAATAAAATCAAGGATTTCGTCTCTCAGCTGATCCGCTGGCTCTTTGTCGCCCGTACACGCCACACAGCGACCGTTTGACGCGTGCCGTAGCGTGTTGCCGCAAGTTTCGTGTACCTGCCCGTGGTACGCTTTCTCACCGGACGCCCGTGCTTCCTCGCGTGACTGATCCCGATTGCTGGTTTTTTTCTGGACGTAATACATAAACGCTTCGGCCACCGACGGCATCACTTTGCCGTTGCGTGCAGCAATCAACAGATGCTTTAGCGAGTCGTTCGTGTAGTCACCGTGCAGGCGCATGACCCGTGCAAACTCATCGTTTTTTAATTGGCTAAAATTAGTCATTTGATTGCTCCATCTTGATCAGCCGATCCGCATACCACTGCGCTTTTTTTAAATCCTCAACACCGTTTTTGAGCTTGTAGCGCCATTGATATTTAAAAATATTGCCGCGTAAATACCCGATAAACTCGTCACGCGTCAGCATGGCTTGCATCGCATCAATGCACTCGATGCCGCCGCTTGCGTAATGAGATGGGCTGTTTACTGGGTCGTGTTGCTGCTGCACTGCGCGTTCTACAACTGGGTGTAAGTTCATGCTGTTTGCTCCCTCAAAATTTGCCATGCTGTTGCAGCCACAAGCGGTACTTGTCCGTTTCCAATGGCTTTAAATCTGTCCATTTTGCTGGCCACCCCATCAACCACTCCTGATTGATCGGGTGCGGCACTCCAAATGCCCGCACAAAATTCCTGCAAACCGGCCATTTCTGCATCGACGCCGCCGAATAGTTCGCCTTGGTTGTCGGTGTATGCACGTAGCCAAAATCTTGACCGCACATGATCTGCACCCACGTCCGACGCTGAAAGCTCAGCACACTTGACCGAGTAACCCATCTGCTCAAGATCATCTGCGGCTGTGTTGATTGCGGCTTTGCTGACGTTTTCGGCGAACACAAAACGGGGCTGCACGTCTGCGATGATTCGGCGCATTTCGTGCCACATGTTTTTTTCTGCGATGTTTCGACCTCGAGCAGCCGTGCTGAACGCCTGACAGGGAAACCCGCCAGAAATGACGTCAACAATCCCGCGCCAAGGTCGTCCGTCAAAAGTGCGCACGTCATCCCAGATCGGGAAAGGCTCAAGCGTTTTGTCGTTTTGACGGGCAACCAAGACGGATGCGGCATATGCGTCGAATTCCACAGCGCACACGGTTCGCCATCCGAGCAAATGTCCGCCGAGAATTCCGCCACCTGCTCCGGCAAAGAGTGCGAGTTCGCGCATTGGGTCAGCAGGGCGTTTGAAAATAGCCATGTCATACGACCCCCATTTTCTTTTTCATGGCTTTGATGCACTCAGCGGCCTTCGCCTTACCCCGTGCGATTTCATCCGGCGTCATTTCTTTTTCCGGCACTGGTGCGATCAAAACAGGCGTATAAATCGTTTGACGCGCACCGGACGCCCTAAGCTCGCCCACAATGCGGCTGTAAACGTCCTTAAACGCCCGTGACGCAGCTTTCTGCCCTTCATGCGACACGATGTACCGGACATCCTGTAGCGCGTCGTATGCGGCATTTGTGATGCTGCTACGGTTATCTGCTAGATGTAGCAATGCAGATGCCCATGCTTCATCAGCGGTTAGCCATTCCGTTGATTGTTCGCACCACGCGCGAAACTCTGGCAACGTTGGCGGCCATTGCTCGGTGTTCATCCGGCGCAAACCGTTTTTGATCTCGTCAACAGATAGGCCACTCAACACGTCGATCAACGCTTGGGCCATGTCGTTAGCTGCAACGTCTGCCCACTGCTGGTCAAATTTGCGGCCATACAGCACGCGCATTTTGTTGACGATGGATGCCGCTTGGGTTTGGGTTAGATCAACCATGACGCACCCCCAAGAAGTCGATGAGGTTGTCGTCACCACCGACCGTCTTTAGCGGGGTTCGTCCTTCGGCTAGGTCTCTGATTGCATCCCACTTGCCCGCTTTTTTGGCAGCAACAGGTTTTGCGGGTGCGTCATCTGTCCAGCGCTTGCCGTTTAGCCAAGTGCTTGCATGTGGGCAAAACTGAGGTTCGGCGATCCACGTTGGAGACCATGCCGCGATTGTGTCTAGCATGGTGTCTAGCAGTTGGTCGTCTGGGTTGATCTTTGCGAATGATTCGAGCGCTTTTTGACGATTGACACGACGTGGGTATGCAGACCAAAACCGATCAAACTTTTCGTTGATTGCGGGGCTATCGCACATGCTCTTAACTGATAGCTTCTTTGGTAGATTCTTTGGTAGATTCTGCGTCCCGTTTTTGGGTTCATTCAAAGACCCAAAATTGGGTTCATTCAAAGACCCAATTTCGGTATCATTCCGTTTTTGGAACGATTCCGTTTTTGGGTTCATTTGTTCGCGTCCGTCTACACCGATTAAACGCAAAACCCGCACCCGTCCAGTGCTGCCTTTTCGTGCGCCTGTGTCTGCCAACAGACCCAATTCAATCAGGCGGGTGATGGTTGCCTTGACGGTTTTAAGGTCAAGGCAAGTGTCTTTTTGAACGCGTACGGTTGATGGCCAGCATGTGTGTTCTTCGCCTGCACGATCAGCTAAGGCAAGCAAAACGACACGCTGTGATGCTGATTCGACAGGGGCAGACCATGCCCATTTGGTGGCGTCTATGCTCATACCGCGCCCCCTACCCATCCCATCGTCATCAAAAACGCAATGACGGCCATGGCTGCGAGCAGAATGATGGTGTACTTAGCACCACGGCCCAGACCGTCGATAAACTCTTGATGTGCGCTGTGATCGTCGTATGCATTAGATGGCTCAGATTCGGCTTTAGGCTGCTCCGGCGCATCGCTATGGCACACACAGGCATCTGACATGGTTTGCACAGTCAGGCGCAGGCATTTGGCGTCTAGCTCTTTGATGTAGCGCTCATACTCGACATGCTGTGCAACGTGGTTTTCGATGCGTGCCTTAGCGTCTGTCAGTTGATCGTCTTTGCGCTCACACTGGTCATTGCACTCAAGCAGCGACTTTTGATATGCAGCAATGTTTTCGGCTTGTGTGCGCACCGTGGTTTCAAGGCGTGCAATGGTCTCGCGTAACCGTGATTTTTCGGATTCAAGCTGGTCATCTACGAGTTCGATGTGGTGTGTCAGATCAACATCGATGCGCTGGCAAAGAGTTTGATCTAGTTTTTGGGTGTTCATGCTGCGACTCCTTTCATAATGATGGCGGCCAATACGCAAACCAATGCCGCCAGCGCATAGCACGAGCGCTTCCATAGCGTTATGGCTAGCGCAGCCTTGTCCATTACTTCATTGAAATAGCTAACTTCTTTTGCCGCCTTATCAAGCGCCGCCATGCCATTTTCAATCGCCGACTGCAACAGGCCGTTTGCCTCCGAAAGCTCTTTTTTCTCGTGCCAGTTGCTCACAAGGCACTCACGATGAAACGCAACAGCAGCGCGCAATTCGTCGCGCAATTGTTCGGCGTTCATGGTTTCGATGTGTGCTAAATCGTCATGTTTTTCAGTGTTGTTGTTCATGCTGCCACCTCACCAAACAAAGCAACAATGTCAACGCCATACACGGCCAACCATGCTTGCGCTGGGTAGGTGTTTACCTTGCCCCAACGGTCATCATGTGCCTTGACTTGTGGCAGGCTGTTTTTGCTGCAATAGGCTTTGAGTGGATGCCATGCGTAACTTGCACCCGTGGCATTTTGGACAGCCAGAATTGACGCGTGGTTGATGCAGCGTCCGAGCTTGGCTTCAATGGCCTTTTTCTCACGCACGGCCTGAGCAGCAGTGTTCATTGCTGTAGCTTCGCGCTTGCTACCGATTTGCGCCTTGGTTGCAATGGCGTGGTCACGTTCGGCGACAGCTTGCAAGCGGCCTTGTTCGGCTTCTGTTGCGATGCGCAGAATTTCGAGCGTGGTTAATTCGACAACAGGCTTGGGCTGATGCAGCCCTTCGAGATAATTCAGGCGCTGAATGACCTTGTGGCGCAGCTTGATGCTGTAACCGGTGATCAGTGTTTGCACCAGCTCATAGGTCAGCAGGTATTCGGTGTATGTTTGGCCGTTTTGGGGGTGTGTCCACTTTTGGGCATACCCTATCCAGTCAATTTCAAGCTCCGCAAACATTACTTCGCAGTCGCGTTTGACGTGTTTGTGTTCTTTGCCGGTCAGTTCTGCAATTTCGCGGCTAGACATCGTTTCGTTTGGTGTTGCTTTCATGAGCATGGTCATGGTTAAATCCTCAAATGTTCAGCGGATTACTCCGCAGCTTTGGAAAATGTCTCGACTGCGAATCGAGACGACACGAACCCCGTTAGGAAACTGACGGGGTTTTTGTTTGTGGTTCAGAAACTTTCAACTTGCCTTCGCTGAGCGATTGAATGCGGTACTGCTGCAATAAAGGCGGTTCACGCCCCCACTGGCTGACAGCGCCGTCAGTCATATCTAAGAGTCGCGCTAACTTGGTCGCGCTCCCTGCCCACTTGATTGCTTGCTGCTTTGTCATTTCGTCTAACTCCCTTGCTACCCCATAACTTTAGCAAGCTAAAATAAATAGCGCAAGGACTAAAACCATGCTAAATTGATTTTGTCTTAAGCTAGCTAAAGTTTTGGAGCTAGGGCTATGTTGATGATTACAAGAGAACAGCGCATTGCTATGGCGATCAGTCACAGCAAAAAGAAGAAGGGCGTTATCGCTCAAGAGACTGGCATAAGTGCGGGCGCGCTTAGTCAGTGGCTCAGTGGCGACACAAAATCTATGAAACCGGAAAATCTTGCAGCATTCGCAATTTCGACGAATGTTCGCATGGAGTGGATCGCGACAGGTAATGGCGCGATGTTCAAGCCGAAGCATGACATGACGATGGTTGGCGACTTATCATCATTGTCTGTGATGGGTAATCAGTACCCAATATATAAGGAGATTATTTTGGATACGGGGGAGAGAGTGATTCAAAAGACAGAAAAAAGCACTTATATATCAACGGATACTTTGTTGAGGGTTGGTGCAGACCCAGAGTGTATCGAAGTTGTCATTTTTGAAAGTGACAGCATGATGCCGATGATTCAGCCGAAGGCATTAACCGCCTACGACACGTCAAAAAAAGAGATCAAGAGCGGCAAAGTTTACGCTCTGGATCATGGCGGCATCTATAAGATCAGGAAGATCGAAGTAACACCAGATGGATATAAATTGATGCCGCTGAATAGCGAGTATGAAAAAGAGGAGTACACCAAAGACCAGTTTGATCAAGCGTTTTTGATTAAGGGCTGGGTGTGCTGGTGGGAGAATTTCTCAAGCTGGTGACAGAGACGCAATACAAACAGCCTGCATTCGTGCGGGCTTTTTTGTGCCTAATAACTTTAGCAAACTAAAATAAATCCGGTTTAATTCTTGACTACTAAATTTTAGCTTGCTAAAGTAAAGACTCCAAAGTGAACGGCCCTCGCAAGCCAACAGGAGTAACAACGATGAACGCTTTAGTTAAGCCACAGGTCGCACAGGCCAAACCCGCAAATATCATCGACATCAGCACAGAGCATGACACCTGCTCAATCACGCTTGAAAACGGATCAAGCACTACCCGCTTTGATGTGTTTTTTGAAACAACCTCAAGCTGGGAAGGCTTTGATTGCGAATTAGAAGCAACCTGCACCGTCTCAACATTTGACGACAACGGCGAACTGGTTATCGAGAGTACTGAGCCAACACCCGCGTGGATTGACTACTACATCGGCGCAGAACTCGCGCAAGGTGCGCTAGAACGCGCACAAGACGACGCACGCAACTACTAAAACAACAAAGCCCCTTCGGGGGCAACGGAGAAAATCATGGTTATTCAAAGCATCAACAGCCCTTATGCAGTCGGACAGCATGTCCGCGCTGGTAGCTATACCGGCGTTGTAACTGCAATCGAGGGCGGCTTGTTCATGGTCGCGCTTGATCGTCTACACACTACCCAAGGCTTTGAGCGTTGCGATTTGACACTGATCGGAGGTGCGGCATGAAAGCACAAGTCATTTTGAAAGATCGTCAAGCCCAAGCGTGGCTGGCAATCGTTGAGCGACGCAGCTATGGCAGCTACTGCATGGCAGGCGGGAAGATGTCGTGGGATCAGTACCTTGGTCGCACACCGTGCAATCGACTAGCAGCCAAACCATTGCGAGGTGATCAGTCATGAAAGACCAACTAACCCCGCAATACCCGCTCACCGAAACGGCTGAATTCATCATCTGCATGGTGGTACTAACCGTGCTGATCGTTGCGGGTGTTTGGATCAACTGGGGTGCGGTATGCGCATTCGTTGGTTGGTAGATTTCTGGGTGATGCCCGTCCTTTTTATTCTATTTTTGGTGGTGATGCTATGAACGCAGTAACAACAATCGAACCACAAAGCCAAGTCGCTAACACAGCGCAAGCCGAAAACTCAATCTTGGCGGTCATTGCACGCGCTGCTGCTGATCCGTCTTGTGATTTGGACAAGATGGAGCGCTTGCTCAATATGCAAGAGCGCGTCATGGCTAAGCAAGCCGAAGTCGAATTCAACAGCGCGATGGCCGCAATGCAAGCCGAAATCCCAAGCGTAGCAGAGCGTGGCAAGAGTCATAGCGGCGCATACGCCACGCTTGAAGATATTGTTGATGTAGTGCGTCCAATCCTGCATGAATACGGGTTTGCCGTGTCTTTCCGAGTGCAGCAAGCCGAAAGAATCACAGTTACTGGTGTGCTGATGCACAAAGGCGGTCATCGTGAAGAAACCAGCCTAACGCTTGCTGCTGACACGTCTGGCAGTAAAAACGCAGTGCAGGCCATTGGGTCAAGCGTGAGCTACGGCAAGCGGTACGTGATTTGCGCGATGCTCAATATTGCCACTCGTGGCGCGGACGACAACGGGTATGCAGCCGTACCAGAAAGAGCCGTCAATGCACAGCCAAAAATCCCAGACAATGCCTTTGGCAACGCCCTCGCTCAAGTCAGGGCTGGCAAGCTAACCGCACAATACCTGATCGAAAAGTACGCACTAAATCAGTCACAACGCGCTGCGCTTGATGCGACTGGTGTAGATCATGCTTAAAGTCCGCGCATCCGCCCTAGGCCAAATCATGGCCCGTCCACAATCCATCGATCCGGCCTTTTTGGTCGGGTCGGTGGCAGAAGTGGCAAAGAAGCGCACAAAGACCGACGACGACAAGGCATTGCTTGAGCCGTACTACAACGCAAGCCTATCTGCTGGTGCAAAGACGTTTGTCAAAAAACAGATTGCCCGTCACCTGTTTGGCCATAACCCAGAAATCAGCACGCGCTACATGGAAAAAGGCCATGCCGTCGAAGATGAATCAATCGAACTGTACAACTCAGTGCGATTTGAGTCTGCCAGCAAGAACGAGGAACGGCGCGAAAACGAATGGATCGGCGGCACATGTGACATTGATTTGGGCGACAAGATTGTCGATATCAAGTCGGCGTGGTCGCTCGATACATTCCCGATTTTTGCCGAAGATGCGCACGACAGCGGTTACGAGTGGCAGTTGCGGGCATACATGATGCTGTGGGATCGACCAAAGGCAGAACTGGCGTTTTGTATGGTTGATACGCCTGATTATCTAATCGGTTACGAATCCGAAGAACTGCACATCGTTGGGCATATCGACCCATTTCGACGCGTAACGATTGTTGAGTATGAACGCGATTTGGCACTTGAAGAACTAATCAAGGTCAAAGTTACGGCGTGTCAAAAATACTATGCAGAGCTTGCGAATCGGCTTGGTTTGGCCTTGGCTGGTGCAGCATGACCAAAGCCCGTTTCGTCATCCGCAGCCAAGACATTGCAGACAATGCCTGTACTCACCTGCTGACGCATTGGCAGATGGCGATTAAGGCAGGCAAGCCGCTGCAAGTGACGATTGAAGCGAAGGCCGAGACCCGTCACCTAGTCCAAAACGCACGGTACTGGGTGATTGTTAATGGTTTTCAACGGTTTGCCAGCGAAGCCGGACTGTACAAAACACCCGACCATTGGCACGAGCGGTTTAAGTGCGAGTTTTTGGGATGGCAAATGGTGGACGGATTCCCTGTTGTTGAGTCAACGACAGGGTTAAGCGTCGCCGAGTTTGCAAAATATATGACCGCCGTAGAAGCGCACCTGTTGACCGAATACGGATACCAAGTGCCAGCCGACCCACGCATTGCAGCATGGATGCGTGACGACGCTGCGGCAAACCCTGACATTTTTTGAGGTGATGAAGATGAATGGAAAACTAGAATTTGCTTACAGGTCTTTGGGGATCTGCGAGGGCAAATGCGAGGAAATGCAAGCCGAAAATGACGCGCTCAAGTCCGCTCAGACGTGGCAGCCGATTGAGAGTGCGCCGAAAACAGGATTTTTTAAGGCATGGCACAGGCTGTGGGGTTGCGAAATTACTGTTCAATTCACGGATGACGGAGCGCGGGTTATCGAAAAAACCAAAACCACAGAATGGCCTATCAGTGCATTTAGCCGCTGGATGCCCCTGCCACCCGCACCGGAGGCCGCGAAATGAAAATCAAAACCGCAGAACTGACTGGCTTGGCCCTTGATTGGGCGTTGGCTGTGGCAATGGGGCTAGGGCCTGATATCGGTCGTCACTGCTATGCGCGCTATGTGCAATACACTGACTACAAAAACAATATCGTGCGTGCGCTCAGTCACACCGACCCCGCAACGTGCATGGGGTTGATGGCTTGCGAATATGGCAAGGTCTGGAAAGCTGAAGCGATACCGCGCACAACAACCCCGACCGTATTGGTTATGGGTTTTTCTTCAGTCGGCGCAGACGTGACTAAAGCCAACGGTCAAACCCTAGCCGAAGCCGTCGCCCGCTGCGTCGTCGCAATGCGGCTGGGGGATGAAGTGGAAGTGCCGGATGAATTGGTGGGGGTGCAAGGCTAATGGGCGCTAAACAAGATGCGCTACCCGACGACGCGCCATCGTGGGCGCAAATGATCTATGACGATATGTGCAAGCTGCGTGCGCTTATCGAGGGACAACAAAGCCTGGCGGTTGGTACGGGCGATGCCGCAAAAATCCTTGGGGTGTCAGAAAGCACCCTACGCCGCCTAGACGCGGACGGAGCAATGCCGCGCAAGATCAACACAGGCAAGCACGCACGCTATAACCGTGCTGATATTGAGCGCATGGCACAGGCACGCAAAACCGGACGACCACGCAAGACGGCTCAGACTTCCTGAGCCGCTTTTCTCATACGGTCGGCTAGTTCGTTGGCCGTCGGATTGTAATAAGTGTTGATCAATTCATTATAGTTTTTATGCCCTGTTACTTTGCTTAAATCCTCAATCGGCATCAATCGCGCTAGACGTGTTGCAGCTTCGTGCCGCGTGTCGTGAAAATTCAGGTCAACAATACCCGCGCCTTTGGTCACCCGCCTAAACGTGTTTTTCAGCGTATCACCCGAGACCGGAATAACAACATCGTCATCTATGCCACGCACTAATGCCAACAGGTCAGCAGCAGTGTGCAAAATCGGCACATTGCGTATTGATCCGTTTTTGGTTGTCGGCAGGCGCACATATTTTTCATGCACGTTTTTCCAACGCATTCCGACAATTTCGCTTGCTCGCATTGCTGTTGCAAGGGCAAACAAAAAACACCATGCAACATAGTGACGCTGCGTCGTTGGCACAGTGCCAGGCGTATAACCGCACTGCCCCAGCACCCCTTCAATTTCATCTTGGGATATGCGCCGATGCCGTGGTGGTGCAGGTTTTGGGCGTGAGACTTTGTCGAATGGATTAGCATCTAGCCACAGCAACTCTTTGACTGCGTATGACATGATTGATGACAACAGGTTAATGTCACGGCGCGTCGTGCTGTCAGTCACCTGGTCTAACCGAGCATTGCGCCATTTGATCAGGTCTTTGTTGGTGATGCTGGTGAGCTGTCGCGCACATAGTGCCGGATTGTTTTCGATAAAAAATGAGATGCGCTTTTTCTCAATGTGACCGCCTTTTTTGTTGGCGGACATTGTATTGCTGTAGAGCAGCAATAGTTCTTTAAGTGTGTGCGGCTCTCGTTCGCCAGATTCGATGCGTTTTATTTTGTCTTTGATAGCTAGGCGTTCACGTAGCTGCCAATCCATCGCTTCGGCTTCGGTGTCAAATGTCGCTGTTCGTCGCTCACCGAGGTATGCAAAATCTAATCGCCAAGCATGGCCGCGCTTACGTGGTTTGGTCAATTTCATGATGGTGGGATTTTGGCGGGATTTAGCGGATCAATATAGTTAATTTTGGAGCGTTTGAAAACGCCAAACCCGCCATAATTCCGCCATGCCTGCCACTAACTCTATGATGTGGCTTGTAAGTGCTTGTGTTTGTTGGTGCGCCTGGCGGGATTCGAACCCACGACCCTTGCCTTCGGAGGGCAATACAAACTAATTAAAATCATTGGCTTGCAATCGTTTGGCGGGATGTTGGCGGGATTAGCTGCATTTAGCCGGTTTTAGTTAGCCGCTTTTAGACGGATTTAGCCGCTTTTAGCCGGTCGGCAATGTCTAAAGATGTCTAAAGATGTCTAGCAAATGTCTAATTCTGTCGAATTCGAGCCAATAAAAAAACCGCACGATTTGAGCATAACTGTCGAAACAGCCATAGGCTTGGCGGGGATTGTGGGGAGTATAGCAGGCGACGAATGGTAGATAAATGTTTTGGTGTGGGTGTTGACACGTTACCGGTAACGATAGATAATGAACTCATCAAGACGCGGAACACATCGACAAGATGCCGGATTGATAAAAACCTAACCCATAGTGAGAGACGAAAATGAACACACTGAAAGATGAAAACGGCACTATTTTTGGTCGTATGAATGCAGATGGCAACGTTGACGTGCTGTACACAGAGGATGGCGCAGCAGTGACCCGCCTTGATGCGAATGTTGATGTTGTTGGTTCGGATTTGGGCGCACGTTACGAACACTCCGACGGCATCACAATCACCGTTGAAGATGCCAAAAAAATCGGCTTAGAAATCGAAGCCTAACCCAACAAACGCCCACAAAAAAACCGCAGGGGAACAACCTGCGGTTTTTGCATAGCGAGATAGCTATTATGGCAAAAAGTAACGCCGAACGGCAAGCGGCATACAAAGCGGCCCGCAAAGGACTGCAAGTCACCGTGACGCTAACACCCGACGCTAAGGCCGCGTTAGATGCAGCAATGGCGCAAGGTCAAACGCAGTCACAAGCAATCAGTGATGCGCTATTACAAACCAATCCGCCAGAGGGTAAATCATGAAAACTGGAGGGTATGAAAATATAACTCGGCGATTTCTTGCGATTGTCGCCTTTCTCGGCGCGGTCTACCCCAACCGAGTCACAGCAGCCCAAATCGAGCAGTATTTGAGCAAGAAGAACATTGATGATCGACACATCCGCACAATCCAGCGAATAATGATTTCACTGGAGCAGGCTGGGATAGTTGACTGCATCACAGAAACAGGGCATCGAAAAACCCTATTTTGGGGGATGACCGAGGATGGATATAAATTTATCCGTCTAGAAAAAAAGGATCTTCCGAATGGCAACCATTAAAATCACCAATGGCCTGATTGATCCATTTGATCTGGTCATGATTGGCTACATGACCAGCAATGGCCGAACTGTGCAGACTACGGCGCTAATGATTGCAGCGATTGATATACCAATGATGATCAGAGTGTCGTTATTGCAAATTGATGCAGCAAACACCCCGCACTAAGCGGGGTTTTTACTCACACGGCGCACTCATCACACACACGGTCACTGGCACTGTAATTTGTACCGGTCCAGATAGTGTGCAGCCTGTCATCAGGAGTGATAGCAGGCATAGGTACAGGCGCATCACTTGCCGCCCATAAGGGAATAAGCACGCGCCAATTTCTGGTCATACCGATTTTGAGCATACGCAGGGCCATTGTAGCGACGCGCAAACCCTGCCCAGTCCCGCCGCTGCAATTCGTCGATCAGATGATTAACGCGGATAAATCGACACATCGCGTCAAGCTGCTCTGACTCGCCACGGTACATGGCATTAATAAATGCTTGTAGCGACTCGTAGCCCAACGATTCCCAGTGATAGCCCATGACCTGCCCTAGCCCCCAAGATGCCGACTGTAACGCGGCTGTGCGGTCGTATGAGCAAGCGGCTTGCAATCGTCCATGCTGTGCTGAGATCAGGCCGTAGCCACCCGCAGACGGGCTGCAAATGTCAGACCGTTGCTTGTATGCAGCATCCCGCGCTTTGCTGTCACACAGTCGATAAAACACATGGCGCTCAAACAAGATGACCGGCTCACCAGTGCTTAAAAAGCCGTCCTGCTTGCACTCAACTTGCATCACTGCGCGTAATGCAGGGATGGACACACCAAGGCTTTTTGCTGCGGCTGCGATTTGTTCTAGCGTGATTTTTTTACTCATGACGCCCCCTTGCTATACTCAAATGCTTTTGATTGGTCGGATGCGGCTTTTCGATCAGTGCTAAATCTTCGGCCTTTTCCGGTGCGCTTGAGCTTAATATTCGCGGCTTTCGTAAAAATGGCGCGGACATAAACACAGCAAACCATGAAAAGAATAAAAACATGGATGAGTATTTGCCGATGCCAGCAAGCATGGCGATACTAAAAAACAGCGTCACACCGCAAACTGCAAACCCGCCAACGATCATCAGTTTAAATGTTTTTGAGTCGTCACAGGCCGCACCACAGGCTTGGGTAAAAAAGTAGACCACACCAAAACATGCGGTAAGCACATTCAAAACAAAGAACCAGTTTGGAATATGGATTAACATTTACTTGCCCCCCAAGAACGCTTTGAATCCACGGACAATCGCTTGTAATAGCGTATCAACCAAACTGTTTTCGACCATTTTATATGCCTTGGTCCATCCGATAGCGATAATAAATGCAGCCAATATCGCACCCTCTGCATGATCAACACCAAGTCGATTGGCGATAAACTTGCCGAACACCGGAGCAATACACACAGTCACCGCAAACCCTGTCACGGTTGTAACAATGGCTAGGCGCATTGGCATAGGTGGATCAGACAGCACCACTCGATAAATGCCGACCAACAGCGCAATAGTCAGCACCGCCAACACTTGCCAATCGGTAAAGCCAGCAGCGACCATGACTAATGGCGGCCCTGCCACAATTCCCGCACTCTGTAAACTCATAGTCGCCCCATTCATAGATGACCCCGTTGTACGCTAAACAGTATCGGCCCTGCCCGTTCGCACATTTCTTTGGGTTGTAATATTGGCCCATTAAACACATTGCATCCCGCATCATTATAAATGCGTGTGGCAAACTCAGTGCATAATATCCGATTTGGATTATCTTTAACGATCAGGCCAAACACCACACGAAAACCGACACGAATAAAATCCATCGCGTCATAGTGAATGACAAGATTTAGATGTTTGTCGATTGATTCGATAAATGCGGCTTCTGGAATATTGGCCGGACGGAAAAACAAACAATCATATTCGGCGACATACTGTGATAATGGACGTTCGACATTACATCGCCCGTCCATTTCGCACACCATTAACCGATCACCGCGCCAAACAATAATGCCGCAGTGTGTCATGTGTGCATATTGTCGATGACCGAATAGATACTGAAACCCGCGTGTAAATTTATTGCGGGTATCAATTGCGATTAAGTCACCTGTTTTAAGCTGGGCGCGGATTTCGGAATATGCGAGCATATTAAGCGGCCTTATGCAGCAATAAACGAGATGGCTGGAGCAAACGATGATGCTTTGGTTAGCGCCTGAATTTCAGCGCCATTCAATGCAAGTGCTGTTTGGCTTGTACCAAGATAAACGGTTGACGGACTGCCGGATGCTGATGTTGTGCCACCAACTGGGCGCAGGTATTGAGATGCAATTGCGCGCAATGTTGGCGCACCACCTAAAACAACAACGCCGACCCAATAAACCGACCGCGCCGATAATGTTAGCGACTGCGTGATCAACTTATCTCCGATAGTCGATGTATCAATTACTGATGATGCAAAAATCCTAGTATTGGGCTTTTGACTTGCATCGCTATTATAAACACCAATAAAAACTGTGCTACCGGCGGCGGCGGTTGATACGCTCATTGCTATTTGCGCGGCCTGTAAATCAGATTGCGCCAAAAATGGGAAATAATACGCAGTACCGGCGGCGGCGGCTGCCGTTCCGGTAATGTGCGGCATACTATGCGCCTGATTGTAGTAATCGCCAGACGCGTATGCGATTATTTTAGCTGAAAATATTGATCCGTTGATTTGCCCCTGCAATTTTCCAATCGCCGCCAAAATAGTGTCATTTTCGGTAACTGCTGTAGCCACCGCGCTTGATAATCCGGTCAGTCGGCGAAGCAAGAAATCAAATACAGCGTTTGGATTAGCCATCACGCACCTCCAACACTAATAGCACAGGACGCGCCACCAGTTAGATCAACCCGCACAAAACGCCACGACGAATAAAATACTTCGCTGTTTTTAGTGCCAACAACTAAATCAGCAGTGATCGTTTCCCACGGGCCGCTTGTGCCAAAATTACTACCCTGAATCAGCACGGATTGACCGTTTGTGCCGGTCACTTGGGCGGTCATTAACGTGCCGTTATCGCCAGACATGTCGATTGGCGATAGTGACGGGCTGCCTGTAGCACTGTTAAAAATCTGCTTAATCATTGCGATATCTCCATTAAAAAGCCCTGTTTGTGGGCAGGGCTAATGCATTAAATCCACCGATTAAAAACAACCCGCGAACCGGTCAGCGCAGTTTCTGGCATTGCAGCAATCGTAAATGTTGCGCCAGAAAGTCCGCTAACTGCCGTCCAGTGGGTTTTGCCACTCGGCAGCAGGATGCCGACAATATCGCCGTTTGCGACTGTACCCGCGCTTGTAACTGTCACTGATGTAGCGCCGCTCGTTGCGTCTGCCGCCAGTCGAGTTTCAAACGCATATGACACACGTCTAAAAGCGGCCGCTGTTGTGTCGTAGATGCGTGTGCCTTGGCTTAAGTAACCGCTAGTCGGCGCACCAGCAATTGTCAGATCGGTGTTGTTTTGCTGTGTGATTAAGGCGCGTGCTGTGCCGTTAATTCGCTTGGTGTATAACGCACAGGCAACACGTCGATAATAGTTAGCAGAGGTCGAGTAAAAACCGATGCGAATAAACGCAACTTCTGACCGTTGGACAACGCACGGTTGGCTATTGAGTGTCGCTGATGTCGCATTACTAACAAGCGTATATGATCCATTCACCGCTGAATAAGTGAGCGACACTTGTTTTAAATAAGCGCCACCAGCACCTTCGCTCGTCAGCGGCTGCATATTGGCGTCATAGACATAGATATAAGGACGTACTAATGCGCCGTCAAAATCCATGTCATACAAAACCACATCGCCCAATTTAACAGGCACATAATCTGTCAGCATAATCCAGCGGTTTGCAGGGCATTCAAAGCCACGCAAAGATGGGACAAATAACCCTTTAGTGCCAAGCAAAAACTGACCGATTGGATTTACAGCCACATTACGACTAGCCGATTCTGTCGCCGACGATACAGCGACGGTATAACGATCAACAGATGCAATCTCGACGCGATCATAAACATGGTTTGATTCATGCGTTACTGAGTTGCCCATTCCGTTATCGACTACGGGGATCGGCAAAACATATTGACCGCGTGGATCACCCAAACCAGACCATGTACAGATGATTTGGTTATTGTGGCTGTTTGCATCAAAATTAACGCCAGCACTAGCAGCAACCGATTCAAAGCGTGCGCCGTAAATCTGGTTATTCCACGTTTTTACAAAACGCAAATCGCAATCTGCGCCTTCAAAAGTATTGTTCATAAACTTATTATGGTTTGGCACATAGTTAATACCTGTGATGTACAGGATTTCTAGGCGACCACCCCAAAAACGGTTTTCATTGTTCCACGATACCGCTGCGCCGGATTCTGCAAGCTCTAGTTTTTTAATCCGGCCATTAAAATAAAAATCATTGTACGCATTGGATGACGTGTTTACGCTTGTGCTATCAGCGTATAGCTGAAAATAGTTGCAGTCGCCAATTTCAAATGCGCTATTTTTTAAGCCAAAAACTTTGACAACTGGAGTTGCTGGCGGTGCGCTAGATACCGCCGTGCCATTCCAAACGCGTGCTAATCGAATACGGGACGGCAAAGCGGTATTAGAAAACCCGCCAAAAATAACTTGAGCATCCGTGCGAATGTCTGACTGAATATCAATATTGCGGATGCTGCTAAAATTGATACTGCCAGCGCAATAGATTTCTCCACGGCTACCGCAACGAATGCCTTTTCCGCTACTGATTGCCGCTGTGATTGCTGCGCTTACTTGTGCGGTATTGTCTGCTACTGATCCGGCGAGCAAAAAATCCTCTAGTGCGATGTAGTCGCCATTCTTATCCGCCTGCGTCCGTAGTTGTGCGCCGGTGAATGAGGCTAGATAACTAATCCGGCTTGCTTCATCGAGATACTCAACATTCTGGCAATAAAACACCTGAGCGCCATTGCGATCTAGAACCTTGAAGCTGTAGTCCGCTGGTGCAGCAAAAATCTTGGTCGGGGCGCAGCAGTTCCACACGTAGCCGCCGCTAATATTGAGCGGCTGTTGTGCTGGAATGGTCATTTCACGGTCATAAAACACATCAACAGGATTAGTCTGTGGATCAAGACCCGCAACACCGACGTATAGACTACCCGCGTTGATTGGACGGCCATCTTGCCCAAAATACAAATCAAACGGATTGATGATTTCGCTCATTCGTGCTTTCTCACTTTGCGCGCATAAAAAAACCGCCCGAAGGCGGTTGATGATTTGGAACAGTAACTAATCAGGTCGTCTGAATATGCGCAGCGGATTAGCTGTGCCAATCAAAACGTATTGAGCGGCAAGCAGCGCTAAACAGCAAGCAAGCCAATTAAAAAACACGCTATCGGCATTTCTGATGCTAGGCTCAGAAAGCGCAAAAGCAGCGATAACGCCGAATAACGTGGCACATACCCACAGCACAACAAAGCCGCGTCGGACAAATTCACGCATAACAAAACCTCATCGAATTTTGTCCGAGCATACTACTGCTGGTCGTCAGCACCAAGTGACGACAGCCACACGACCGCGCCAACTTGCTTGATCTTTGCTTTGTCGGCATCGCTCAAACCGGCGTAGTACGCTTTCCATTCAGCTGACTTCAAGATACGGGCATTCATCGCTTTAGCAGCAGCACCTTTTAGCCGACCTGCCATGCTCAGTTTGACCGCATCTTGTACCGGCTGCGACTCACCGAGACGACGACCACGCGCACCCATGCTTTGACGCATGTTTTGCAACTGCGTCGGGGACATGGCTTTGTCATATGACTTTTGATCAGCCGCTTCAATGATTCGCGCTTGTAGACGCTTACCAATTTGCTGACCAATCACGCCGCCAATCATTGCACCCGCGCCACCGGCCACAAAAGCACCCGCACCCGCACCCGCACCACTGGTCGTTGTCTCAGTGGCACGCATGGCAAAGTTACGCAGACTAGACGCTGACCCGCTTGGGTTTGGATCGACATGCCGTAGCACCCCCCGCGCCGCAACGTAATTGCGCAGCTTTGCAGCCGCATCCTTGCCAAAGATTGCGTCGAGCTTTTCGCCACGAAACGGCGCGTAGGCCCTTGCAGTTCCGGCTAGGCTATCGGGCTTGGTGGGATCAAACGTGGTGATCTTTTCAGCTATTTGCGCCCGAATTTCACCAATGGCGCGCATTGCATCGGCTTGCAGTGCGGTCGGTTTTTCACCCTTGATCGGCGCTAAAACCTCAAGCTGATCAACGATGTGCTGAAACTGTGCAACATCCACTTCTGCCAATGCTGCTAGCTTGGTGCCGACCTTTTCAGGCGAAACCTTGCGATTGATACCGTCGGAATCAAGCAGCACTGAAATACCCTTCGGATCGGTAAAGATTCGATGATATTTAGCATTCAATGCACGAGCATCGGCATACATGTTTTCGCCAAGCGTTTTAAACACCGCATCGTCAATCAGGTCATTTAAAACCCGAATGCCGCCTGCAATGCTGTAGTCATATTGGCTGTTAATGTATTGCCGCAATGATTCGGCTTGCTTGCCCGACATTGGCCGAAAATGGCCGTCAGTGCCCACCAAATCTTGCTCACGCATCCAAGACGCAATGCCTTTACGCAGTGACCGCATACCATCCCGCGAAAAAAACGAGTTCTCCCGCAGCTTGGTTTGAAAGCCGGTCAACTCAATGCCGCCGGTTGCCTTGGCTTTTTGATCAGCCGCCGCGTAATACTCCTTGATCTGCGCTTTGTAGATGTCTCGATATTCTTCCAGGGGCTTGAGGATGGCCGAACCTCGAACCTCAGGATCAGCGCGTAAAGTGCCGCCCGTGGACTCAACAATCGCATCGCCATACTCGCGCAGTTTGTCGGCTTCCAATTCCATCTGCTGCTTCATCTTGCGACCGGCTTCGGTGTCGGCCTTAGCAAGCAGCGTATCCCATCCCATGCGCTTAGCGTCGCCTGTGACCACACCACCGCGAATCTGCCCTTCGGTTAAGCCAATCTCTCGAAGGACGTTATAGCGGCTTTGATGCTGCGCAGGTGACACGCCGCCGTCAGCCGGTGCAGACCGTTTAAAGTCCAACAGTTCGGCGTCGGATTTTTTGGTGCGCTTGGCTTCCTTCGCTGCATTGGCGCGTGCGTCCGCTTTATTGCCAAGCATGTTGTCTAAAACACCAACAATATCATCGGACAACTTGGCACGCGGGTTGGTCTCGCCAAAACTCACAAGCGAGTCATACACCGATTCCATCCACGTCTTAAACCGATCAAACACGGCTTTCAACTTGGCTGTGGGCGCTTTGCCGGTCAAAAGATACTGCTCAAAAGTCTCTGCAAACTTTTCGTGTAGCTCAGTCTTTTGTGCGGCCTTTAGATCATCAAACTTGCGCCCCTTGTGACCACCCCATTCCATAATTGCATCAAGATCAGCCTTTAAAACAGGCGAATCTTCGGCAAGTTTTGCATGGGTCTCTAAAAAGTGATGCCCAAGCTCATGGATAAAACCGGACGCATCAGCAGTTGGGCCAAGCACCATACTATGCTGCTTTTCACCAAAGCTGATTTGCGCCTTTGCACCATCCCGAACTTCACCTGCTTTGACATCAAGCGGTACGGCATCAAACACTTCTTTCGACGTTTTGCCAATCGCGGCAGCAGTAGCCTTGTAGTACGCCGCCGCCAATTCGCCCGCAGCAGCAGCATAGTCAGCGTCAAACTTTCCGGTCTCAGCCACTTGCTTGGCGATAGTGTCAGCGATGACTTGGGACGCGGGCTTGTTGCCTTGAAACAAGGTTTCTTGGCTTGGGTTACCCTTGTCCTCAATTTCCTTGATCTTGCCTTGGATGTATTCAGATACAGCTTTGCCGCTGCGTGCGTTATCGCCAAACACCTGCAAGGCTTCAAGCGCACCCGCCGTCATGCCGTCATCGACTAGGCGGCCTTGTGCCATGTATTCGCCAACACTCGACCCACTGGCTTTAATGTCGGCGTACTTATTGGCAGCCATTGCCAAATCAGGCGCGAGTGTATTTTCAACACGCGCACCCGCCTTAACATCGTCAGCCAACGCCACCAAAGCACCCGCATTACGAACCAATGCCGCGCTGATACGCTTGCCTTGATCGTCTAGCGACTCGCTGACGCGCTCTAGCATCGTCGCGTCACTGTAGGCTTTCTGAGCAATGGCCGACTGAATGCGACGGACACCCGCTTGTGACAGTGTGCCGTCTGGCCGCATCAAATCACCACGGGCAGCGGTTGGCATTGAGCGCATAAACTCGCGCACAAAGTCAGTACTACCCGCAATGTTGACCGCGCCATCTTCGCCAATAACCAACTTTGACGCATCAGGCAGCGACTTAGCATCAGTACGCGCTTGTTCAGCGACGCTCATTTGCAGTGTCGTGCTGGCATTTGAATCACTCGCCACCTTGACCGCTGTAGCATCATCAGGCAGGCGACGCACCAAGACCGGATTATCAATACCTTCAAACTTGGCTGGATCAATACCAAGCTCTTGCGCCTTTGCAACCACAGCGGCTTTATAGTCAGCGCCACGGCCCGACATGTAGCGCCGCTCAATCGCAGTCAAACGGCCATGACCAGCCACTGCTTCAGCACCAAGAATGGCAGGCGCGCCGGTATCAAACGTGGGCGACTCAAGCAAGCGGTTCGGGTTCAGATTGTTTGAAATCTCGTTAACCTGAGCTGTACTTGCATCGGTGTCACGGTTACGCGGTTGCAAGTCAGGACGAGCAGCCTTGTTTTGCGTCATGTCAGCATTCAAGGATTTTTGAATAGACTCGACTGGCACAACATCATAGACAAAATCGACTGGCGTATTGTCAGTGGTAAACGCTTTGCCTTGTGGCGTGCGTGCTTGTGGTGTGGTTGGTGCAGCATCGGTGATCGGGTCGGCGACAGGTGCAGCGTTGCGCTTAGGCACAAGCTTATAGCCGCCATTAGTAGCCGAGACCTCGTGTGTTGCTTCCAGCCTGCCTAGCATCAGGCCATTCTGTGCAGCTTCGGCAGTCTCGTATGGCTTGCCCGTTTTTGATGATACATATGTTCCATCCAGAACTGGATTTACCACGCCAGCAGGACGCGCCGCGCCGCCGTCAGGCCGAATCGTAATATCTGGATTGTCTGGGGTGAGTTCGACACGACCCGTGGCCGCAGGACGTGGCGCAACATCAGGACGTGGCATTGCTTCGGCTTGAGCCGCTAGGTCAGCCGGATTGGTTGGTAGTGGTTCGGCGGGAGCAGGTTGTGGACGTGGTGCTGGCGGCTCAGTGCGTGGAATTGGCGCGGGTTCTGGGCGTACAGCGGCAGCTTTGCCAACACCACGAAAGCCAATACCAGCCATTGCGGTGTCACCAAGCCCCTGCAATGCAGCGGCAGCCAGCGGATTGCCGTAGGCATCATAGTTAGCCTGCCCCGCCGCTTGGGTACCAAGTGCTGGCACGGCCAATACCTCCAGCATGGCATTGGCGGTGTTCGGTGCGACAACAGGCTGTGGAATGATCGGCTGCAACGCTTGCCGCGTGTAGTCAATTTGACCTGCTGCGGTCTCAGCAAACCCTTTGCCCTGCACAGCACCAGCAGCACCCGCAAGCAAGCCCGTTAGACCAGCAAACGAGTCAACACCCATGCCTACGCCGCCAGTGATCAGCGCTTGAGCGCCGCCCACAATCGCGCGCGGTACAGCAGTTGCGGCGTCAACAATGCTATCACCTGCAATTGTCCGACCAGCATTCGACAAGGCTTCGCCCGCTTGATCTGTAAATTGCTGCATACGGTTGCCGGTGTAGTCAGGCGGTTGTGCAGCAGCGGTCAGGCGGTCAGCTTCGGCTTTCTTTTCAATAGCATCTTGACGTTTTTGATCAGCAACAGCTCGCAATTGCTTGACAGCAATGCTTTTGGGCATCTTGCCATCAGGTAGCACAATATCACCCGCAACCAAGGCAGACTCGAATTGCGCAAGCTCATCGCCCGACATTTTGCCAGCATTGTACTTGGTCAGCTTTTGGGCAATCGTCAGGCGCGCAGGTTCGCCACCACCGCCACCATCGCCGCCGAGTGACGGCAGTTTGATGTTTGCGTAGGGGTTCATGCCGCTAACAACACGGCTTGCATAGGCGTCGTTGACTGGCCCCCAGTTTTTGCGATTAGTGCCGCCGTGATACTCGCGTACTGCTGCTGTAACGTCGCCATTGTTGCGCTGTAGGCTTTCTTTGAGTAGATAACCAGCAGCCATTGCAGCAGCCTGTGGTGATTCATACGGATCAATGCCGTACTTTTTGACGACAGCGTCACGAGTTTGCGGGATAACCTGATACACCGTCTTTGCACCAGCACTAGACACCTGATCGGCATTGCTGCGCTCGCCACGAGTGCGAATAGCAGTCAGCAAGCCGTCGGGCAGACCTAGCTTCGCCGTTACTTCAGCATCAAGACTGTCATACAGCGGATCGGTGTATTTTGTCGCCATTATTTAGCCCCTTGTTTTCGCTTTAGCGCCTGCCCATAGGTTGTGCCTGCTGCATATATTTTGCCGTCAAACTCAATGTCACGAGACAGCGTGCCCACATGCCCGTTGGCCGAAATCCACGCCGCCTTTAGGTCTTTAGCAAGTGCGATATTGCGCTGTACCCTTGCAAAGGCATCCAAAAAGTCGGCTTTTGCTTGATCAGATGCGCTTTGTTGTGGAAAGCCTTTTGCAACAAGTACAATATCTTTATCCGTTGCGGGACCCGGTGGAAGGCTCTGCATCATGCCGGTCAATACCACGCGGTCAACTTGCTTTGCGATAGCCACTTCGTCAACATCCATGCCAATCAGCGCCATTCCTTTGAGCATTGCACCTTTCACGATACCGCCGCCGGAGTTCTGCACGCGCAAGACTTTAGATAACTGCTCGGCACTTGTGGCGCTGTTTAGCGCAGCAGTAGACGCTTCAACATCATCATTGACGATCTTTTGTTGACTGCTGTTGAGCTTGATAACAGGATTGCCATCAATTTTGTACTGTGCCGCGGTTTGCTCACGACGTTCGGCAGATTGTTTAATCTCAAGTTCTTTAGCTTGAATAGCCACCCGTGCAAAGTTAGCCTGAGTTGCATCAATCTGCCCCGCCGCCTGAGCTTCGCGTAGTCTAATCTCAGAGTCGGCGCGCCGTTGTTCATTGGCAGCCTTGACGCGCTCTAAATCAGCGGATTGTTGCGCCTTGTCAGCATCACCAATAGCCTTGCTCATCTCAAGCGGCTGTAATTGCTGCTTGCGTTGATCTTCGTTCATTTTTGCAATGCTGGCCGCGTACTTGTCGTCGTAGACAACTAGAGACAGTTCAGCCATGCGCGCAACCTGCTGAAGCTGTGCAGGATCGCCCGACTCTAGCGCCTTCTTTGCGGCCTGTAGCTGATGCAAATCGGATGGGTCGGCCTGTTTTGAGTTCTGCAATGCCGTGATGCGCGTGTTCAGCACATCTAATGCAATATCGCTGCGGCCAGCCTTTAGAGCAGGGACGACGCGGCTAAAAAAGCCAATCTGATCCTGTTTGTGTGTTTCGCCGCGAGTCTCGACCATCTTTTTGACAGCATCGCCCATTTCTGGGAATTTCATCTGAATTTCAGGCAGCAACGAATTGTCCGAACTGCTCAGATAGCGATTCAGCAATTCACTACGCGCCGCATCATCAGCCGTTTTCTTCTCAAGCGCCAACTTGTCAGCCGCCGCTTTTTCTTGCGCCTGTTGCATGGCGAATTCGTTAGCACGCAAGGTTTGTGCGCCCTGCATGCCCTGCATCATGGCTTGGGTTGGATCGACGTATTGCATCCGGTAGTCGTAAGGTTGACCGCTCATTAGAATCCACCCCCGCCAAAGAATCCACCAAGCATCCCAGAAATACTACCAATCGCATTTTGTGTGTTCTGACCGCGAGCCAATGCAGCGCCCGCCTGAGCTTGTCCGATATTGCCAAACAGGGCTGCATTTTGAGCGCCGGTATTTGCCGCCTGAGCGCCCACGCCTGCTGCTGCATTTTGGCCCTGTGTCGCCAATTGACTGACATTCGCTAATTGGTTTTGGTAGGTCTGCTGCAATAGCTGTGGGGCAAACTGAGCCAACGCGCCTTGTGTGTTGCCGCCGCGTAGCCCACCGGTAGCACTTGCTTGCTGCAAGATTGCATTGCTACCCTGATTTAATTGAGCCTGAAAAAACGGGCTGTTTTGTAGTGCATCAATGGACTGTTGTTGACTACCAGCACCATTTAGCCCAAGCATTCCCATCTGTTGATTCAAGGCGGTTTTGCCGCTATCAACGTAGGGCTTCATCAATTCTTGGATAAAGTCAAACTGACGACGGTTTTCTTCGATTCCTAGCTTAGAGGCGTCAGCCTGTGCTGCTGATGCCTTGTCCGCTGCATTATTGGCCGCAGAATATCCAGAAACAGCCCCCGGAACACTCCCAAATAGCAATGATGTTACTGGCATAAATAATCCTCCCGCGTTATGCCCATCATGATCTGATCAAGCAATACGCCATTTTTCAAAAAAGACTGACGATTCACGCCCTCATGCCGAAACCCAAGCGATCCGGCAAACCATGCCGCCACTCGATTGTTCTCAGGCACGGACGTGACCGCCTTGTGATAACGCGAAAAGATAAGGTCAAGCAGCATCTTGCCTGCCTGTTTTGACTGTTTGCCGCGCACTGTGGGTAGTAAGGCCGTGTGAATATCGACGGTTATGCCGTTTTTTGGCACTAACAGAAACACGCCGGATAGTTGATCTTCGACATAGACGCCGATCCACTCTAATGACTCGCATTCGCTGACCTGCGCCCCAACACTCAGATCATCACAAAGCTGATCAGCAATGGCTGGATTGATCAATATCGCATTGACCGCCGCAACGTCAAAAACGCGAGCCAAGCGCATCAGACCACCTCGGCCAACGACAAGATCAGATTTAAACCTGTACCCGTGGCGTCAACCACTTGCCCAGCATTGACTTGATGATTGAGTAATTCAGACAGCACCAGCGTGGCATCGGCGGCAATGGTCTTTTTGACAAACTGATTGCCATCGACCAACACCACCAGATCGACAGCGCCAGCAGTTGGATTGTGTGCTGTGAATGCGCGAATCTGCGCCAACGTGCCAGCAGGTGCGGTATACAGCGCATTGGTGCCAGCAATCAGCACGTCGTTAAACGCTTGCTTATATGTAGTCGTCACAGTGACACCTCAATCAAATAGTGGGTAAAACATCCTGCGACTGCGGGCAAATCGCCAACACGCCAAGCGCATCATCAGACTGACTAGCGACTGAGACCAAGCCCAACACATCATCAGCACGCACAGGCACGCCAACCAAGCCCAATACGTCAGGCGTTGGCCTGTTTAATGCTTGGATTGCTGTGGTTTGTGCGGTATCAGCAGAGATTTGCGCATCTTGAATTGCTGCAAAAATCTGCTGTATCGTCGTTGGTAGCAGGTCAAACGCTTGGGATTGCAGGTTTTCAATAAATCGGATGGCGCGTGGATTGGTAGATATTTGCGTGATCAAGTCGCGCGGCAGCTTTGAGAAACTAGGCATTGAGCGGCTCCAGATCGACTTCTAGCCGTGGGACGGCCAACGTCGTGATACCCGCACCCCGAAACCGCAGGCCCAACCAATGACCAAAGCGCACCCCATACCGATGCCACGTCATCCGGTGCGCATAATCACCCCGCAGACCAGCCGACCGGATGCGTTCTTGTGACCACGTTAGGCCATCGACCGTGTATGAGCAAAACACGCTTGGTTGCTCGCCAAGCGCAGCCCGTCCAACCGTGCCGACCAGTTCAACACTTTTGATAATCGCGCCGCGCCCTTCGTTGTAAATCAGCGACGTATCAAACCGCCACCCAACAGGCTCACCATATTGTGCAAAGGTTGCGTCAGTCATGCGACCAAGCCGAAAGGCTGTCTTGTCGCCAACGATCCACTGGCCGTAGGCATAGACAAGGTTTTGAGCGCAATACTGTTGATCGGCAGCCACGCCCGAACGCAGCACAAACCAAACTGGCTGCTGTGTTGCGCCACTACCCGCCGCGTCAAACACCAAGGTCTGATCAGGTAGGTGGATGTATAGATGCTGATGCGCTTCGTGTTCGCGTGATTCGACAATAATCTGTGATAGTTGCGACTCGCTATAGCCACTGATAACCGCTTCAACTTCACGGGTTGCAATCTTCTGCGCCTGCCCACCAGCACCCAAATACACACTGATCGGCTCATTGCGACCACCGCCAACAAAGGCAAATGATCCGGCAAACCTGCATTTAGCATGTGTGCCAATCACGCCCTTGGTGATCAATGCGCCATCGATACGTTGAAACGGAAACAGATCACCGCCCACGTTGTCGAAAAACTCGATGCTATGGCGGTTTAATGCGATCAGTTCGCCCGCGATTTTCAACACGCCAATGATCGGGTCAGGATCATATTCACTTGAGCCGTACTTGAGCGGGTTGACTGACAGCGGGTTATTCAATTCAGTGACGACGATATATTCGCCATCGGTTGTGGCGTGGTAGCCATCAATCCACAGGTGATCAACCACGGTGCCAAGGTCGGAATCAGTGACTTGTGTCAGTGCCATCTTGTCCCAGTAGTACAGACGACCACCGGACGACACCGCCAACCGATCAAACGAGTAATCGAACGAGCACTGACCGCCCATGCCAACATCGCCAAGCACAGTGACCACGCCAGCAGATGACACGCTGACCAGATCAGAGCCACAGACGCGATATAGCAAGCCATCCCAGACGATACCGCCACGATCTAAGCCGCTGACAGTTGCAAACTGCTCAATGCCGTCAGCAGTGCGCAGATAGCCTTGGCTGATGCCAGTATCTTTCGGCACTGGCACAAGGTTTACAGGGTATGACGTGCGAAAGTCGGCTGTGGTGTCGGCATAAATACCATTGAGTACCGGAATCTGCACTAGAACCTCCGATAGCGACGTTGACCCGCGCCCGATGGGTAGCGCGTTGGATATTGACGCGCCGGAATAATTGCCACGCTTGAGAGCATGGCGTTGTAGGCAGATTCGCGTGTTGTCACAAGCTGCAAGCTGGGTTGCTTGCCGTACATGGGGCAAATTTCAACAGCAAGCGACTTGTAGACGCTTGCTGCATGTTTAAGCATGATCCCGCTATCGTCGTCCAAGTCGCTGTCGGCTGGATCGGCAGGCACGTCATATCCAATATCCACGCCAGATGCCGTCCATGTCGCCACCATTGCATCCAATTGGCGCAAAATGTCCGAGCGCTCTTCGGGTGACGCGTCAAACTGATAGCCACCCATGCCGATTTCAACCATCGCTTGGTCGATGAGATAGCGTTTTGTGATCATTGCTTACTCTCCGGCAACACCACCCTGGTCATCGGCGGTTGAATCTGATTCGGTCGGCTTGACCGTCTTTGTGCTGCGTTTTTTCTTGGTGTCAAACGGGTTTAAGCACCACCCATCTGCCACCGCTTCGGCCACGTCATCTTCATCAATGATAATGTAGTCAAGACTCAATCCTTCCCACTCAAGCGCTGATCCGGTCTTATAAAGCATTGTTGGGTTGTTCATTCTTGGCGCTCCAAAAACGACAAAAGGGCAATTAAGCCCTTTTTGTCGTCGTTGTTAATGATTAGGTCTGGTTGAACAACTGCACACCGGCCATCTCGGGATTCAAGATAGCCGTACCAAAGTCAATATCCCAACGAACCTTACACGACAGGTCGTTGATTGAGCCTTGGCGGGTGTAAGTGATGCCAACGCCCAAATCAGTTTGCGCCTGCATGACCGACCAGCCGTCGCCATTGGTCACAGTGAACGAGCCGGGGATCAAGATCATCGACTCTTTGCAGAAAAACGGATTCAGCGCCGCATTCGCAGTATTCAGCCAAGTGATCGTCGCACCGTTGGCAGGTGTGGCCGACACGTTGGCGTACTCTTTCGAGCCAATCGAACCCTCGGCAGCATCAATGATGGCCGGATAGACGCGGATGGTGTTGCCTGCTGGCTTGTCGATCACGCGGAAGGTCTTTAAGAACCCAGTGTTTTGCTTGGTGATCAGATGCACTTCATTCACGCCGGCAATGGTCAGCGCATCACCCACCTTGATGTTGGCATAGGTCGTGGCGGTGATAACAAGATCAGTGTAGCGGTTGTCCTTGTTTTCGGTCAGACCGGCGCTGGTCAGCGTTGCAGCAGGCACGGTGCGTTGGTTTGCGCCATTGACCGTGGTAGCACCGCCACCCGCAGCAGCAAGCAAGATTTCTTGATCGTTTTTAAAGACTTCAAAACCTGCGATATCGCTACGGATCAGCGCACGTTCATAGGCATCTTTTGAGCGCGCAGTATCTTCCGAGCGGCTTGCCAAGTTGCCTGCCATCGCATTCATCACGCTTGGGCTATAGAACGCCTTGCGGCCATCATGCGGCATACCAATGCGGGTGAAGCGGTTGTCAAGGTCTGCTACGTCGTCATAGCCGGTTGCAGCACCAGTGCGCTTTGACACAACCGAACCATATAGCGCAGCAGTGTTGAAGCAGGCCAGATTTACATCTGACGCCAACTTCTGCTTGGCAGCGCGACCAAACTGATCCATTGCGTAGGTGTTACGCAGGTTTTTAGACGACAAAGTCTTTGGAATCGACTTGTGAAAGCCAACCGATGCAGGCACGTTTAACTGAGTCAAGCCGTCAAAGTTGGCCGATTGGTCGAAGCCGTCATAGCTTGCACCGATCATCGGCGCAGGCACCCAAAACTTATCAAGCGCGCTAACCTGCTCTTGTGCAGACAACGGCTGATATGATTCAAAACCCTTTGAAATCACAAGCAGATCATCAAAGCCGTCAATGACTTTGTCAAACATGACCTGTTCTTGTTTCGTGTAACTTGTAGCCATAAGTCAATCCCCTTTGGATTATTTGCTAAGGCTCTTCTTGTAGGCGATCAGTGCAGTCCGGTTTCCGGTTCGCGCCGCTTCTGCTTCAAGTTGAGCCAATTTTTTGCTATTACCGCCAGACGTTGGGCCGCTACCGCGTAGGGCTGTATCAACTGGCACAGGTTTGCTTTTGGTTGACACTTTCATTTCCTTTTCGAGTTTGCCGAGTTCAACAGCAAACTTGGCTAGGTTAGTGATTTTGGACAGGCGTTCGAGTTGTGCCGGATTTTTACCCAGCGCATAGACCAGCATCGCGGGGTTATCAACACCCTCAAGCAAGATGCTTTGACGGGTCGGATCAAACATTGTGGCAACCTCATCTTCGGACTCTTTAAAGTCTTTGGCCCTGATTGCCTTGGCTTGATCCTGATACGTCTTGATCTTTGCTTGTGTGGCCTGCTCTTGCTCAGACTTGGCGCGCTCGGCAGACTTTGACTGCTCTAGCCATTCGACCATCTTTTGCTCAAGCTCAGTTTCATCCCAACCGCAGGATTCAAGCGTAGGCTTAGGCATGACCGTTGGCGTTGGTGCGGCCTGTTGCTGTGCAGCGCGTAGCTGTTCAAGTTCGCGCTTGGCTTTGCGTAACTCCTTGTCTTTTTCCCGTTCACGCTTGCGCATGGCGGTAATGACAGGGGTCTCGTCGTCGTCCGACTCGGTGTCGCCGTCGCCTTCTGACTCACCAAAAGTCACCTCGACTTCTTCCGTCGATTCATCTTCTGATTCATCGTCAATGCTGGTGTCTAAATCATCGTCCGGTAATTCCTCAGACGTGTTTAATTCCAAGCCGTCATCTGCCTGTTCCATGTGTCAACCTCTGTGTTTGCTCAGTCAAAGGGGCGACTGGATACCCTGTGGAAGTTGCGGCTGTTGCGTCGGAATTGGCTCAACGCTTGCCGCGATTTGTTGCTGATTCTGTTGCTGACTGCTTTGCATTGCGCCCAAAACCTGCAAGATTTGATTCATTTGCATATCTTGCTGTTGAGCTTGGGCTTCAAGCATGGTCTTGATGGTTTCGGCATTGAGCTTGTCAGCCTGCGCGAGTGTCTGCGCGGTCTTAGCCCGTGCCGAAATAGCATTGGCTTCGGCTTCTTCTGCCATCTTTGCCATAAGCTGCTGTTGTGCATCAGGCGGCGCATTGGCTGCGGCCTGTGCCTGCTCAGCCTGTTCCTTCTTCTCGTCGTCGGTCGGTTCAGCCGCGCCCATCGCTAACAATTTCTTGCGTGCAAACTTCGACAGATCAGACAGTCCTTCGCCATCCAAGTTATAAGCAATCGTGGCCGACATAGCCGCTTGCAGTTCAGGATCAGGCGTGACAGGCAGCATCTTGATCAGATTCGATACGGTCTTTTCACGACTCGATGCAAACGACGCGCCCACATCAACCGCCACGTCATATTTGCCCGACGACAGATTATTTTTGTAGACAATCGTATCGTCCTGCATGACCGGCTGATTGATCTTAATCGTGTCCTCGGTGTCGTCATGCCACACAGCGCGCATCTCACGACCGTCCTCGTCGTAAAGCTCCTGAGCCATCGACAGCCACACACAACCGCTATGGCGCATGGCTTTGGCCATATTGTCCATGTAGATGAACGCTTGCATATCCAAACGATCATGAATCTTTTCGACAGTCTCAGTCGCAATGTTACTAACCATCTTGTCTGCTTGCGCTTGATTACCCGTCAGTTCAGCAATGTCAGCACCGGCCACCTGAATCAGCGCAGTCATGGCAGGCGGCAGCATAGGCGGCTGTGTGTACGCCATCGGCGCAGGCGGTAACTTTTGGCCGTTGGCATCGGTCAGTTGATTGATCAGTAGATACGGATAATCCTCAACCGCATCATCAACCCACATGCCCTCGTGACCGGTAATCTGTTCGGGCGTCAGAATTGGCTTTTGCTTGTAGCCACTGGCCGCAATCTCAACCAGCGCACTAGTGATGACGTTGTAAATCTGCTGCGGGTCTTTAGCCAAGCGGACATGACCAAACGCGCGCTCAACGCCATCAATAAACATGCGCTTGCCGTACACCGGAATGATCGGGATGTACTTGCCTGCGATGTAGCCAAGGTCCTCTAGCACCTCTTGGCAGTCGATGATGTACAGATGCACCTTGCGTGCCTTGATCGTCTTAACACGCGCACGGTAGTAGCCTTGGGCGGTCAGTGAGTCGATCTGTTCAGCCAAATCATCGGCATCTAGTTCGGATTCGTTCAACTTCACAATGTCAGGCTTATCACCTGCATCAAGCTGATAAAACGCGACCTTCTGCTTAACTTCTTCGACTTCGTAATATTCAGCCACACGCACAAAATCAGGCTTCACCCAATCGTATTGGTGCAGTGTTTGCGCTTCATCGAACGACGACGGGGACTTGTCGAACCGTTCTTCGTACTCATCCGGCGTCATGCTGACAACGTGCCAAGCGCGTTTGGCGTCGGCTTTGTCTTGACGCTTGGCTGATATGTCAAAAAACACGGTTTGATCAGCATCAAAGATTGGCTCGATCACGATACGCTGATGGTCGTTGTCCTCGTCCTCGTCATCTTCGTATTTGGTCGTCAGCTTCCATGCACCCACACCACCAGCCACCGCTTCTTCAAACGCAGCGTCGTAGGCTTCCTGTCCGTTGCTGTCTTGCTCATCGGCACGATACAGGCCGTTCAAATTATCAGCCGTGTCACTATCAGCGGTCGAATCTTTGCATTTGAAATTGACGCTGATTCGATTGTTGCGGTACTCACTAAACAGCCGAGTGACCGCCAAGCTGATCTTGTTCACTTCAAACTTCGGGCGATTCTCGAACTGTTCGCCGAGATTATCTTCCCACTGCGCACCGGTTACGAACGCAAAGCGCCGATCTTCTAGGCATTGCACTCGGTTGTCGCGCTGCGGTACGAACGTGGCGTCAAAGCCACGCATGGCACGCTCATGCACTTGCAGTAGCTTGTCTGTCATCGTCTGTTCCAATGGTGTTTTTTGGGTGGTGGTGCCGATGCTGGCGGTGGAGCTTTTAGCGAGATGCGCTCAAGTGATTGCGCATACTGCCTAAAACTGTCCGCGCCTTCGGTGTGTACGTTCTTGAGTGGCTCACTCGACCAGCGACCCGCCGACTCATTCCACTTTTTGCGGTACTGCTCAAGATGGATCACGCCCTCTTTGCAGCCCGTCTCATCAATCCACACATCGCCTTGCATTGCGTTACGTGTCTGCTGGATGCCCTGCTGTAGATCAGCACAGACCGGCACAACCTGAATATTGGTCAGGCCGAGCGATTCAAGCATGGACTTGGGCGATAGGTTTTGCAGTGCGCCCTGCCGAACATGTGCGGCATCGTGCGGCAAAAAGTGCTTGCCCCAGATGTAGCCGGTCTTTTGCAGTTCACGCACGTAATACGAATACGGTTCGCCCCATCCTTCGATGAACTTAATAAACCGATCTTGCATACCAACACGCTGATGCAACCAGATTGCCGTCCCGTCGCTGTTGCCAATATCCCAGAACGTGTTGACCACCACACCCTCTTGATATGGCACAGCACAGATGCGCTTCTCTTTGCGCAGCCGTGTCATCTGGACGCTGTAGTAACAGCCCTCAGTCGATTGCTGGAATGCTTCTGCTGGCGTGCTTGGGTACTCTTGCCACATCAGTTCAGGCTGACCGCCAAAATCCGTGTCACGCGTAGACACCCACCACGCACGCTGCTCTGGTGTGATCGTCGTGTTCGCTGCTTGCTCAATGCTGTCAAAATACTGATGGTCTTTATCAGTAATCAGTACGCCATCGGCAGGCATGGCATATTCAGCCGCACCCCACCACGGGTAAAAATGAAACTTGTAATCTTTGCTAGTTAGCTTCTTGCCCGCTTCTTTGTTTTTGCGTGATTGCTCGGTCATCGTATAAAAATGACCTTCTTGGCCTTCTGCTGTGGACTCAATAAAAATCACACCGCTTGGTGCAACTGCGGGGATCGAACCAGTGACCACCTCATTTGCACGACTCGGGAATTCTTTGCAAATCTTGCCGAACTCAGACACATGCAGGTATTGCAACGTCCCTGAACGCATCGACGTAGACACGCGAATGGATGAATTGTTGTGACTAAATAGCAACTCTGACGCACTGTCGCGCTCAAGCGGCATAGCATCACGCAAGGCGGGCGGCAGGTTGTCGTATGCAAACTTGACCTTATCCCGAAACAAACCTTTTGCAATATCATCGGTTTGCGCAATAATGCCCGCCCGCACGTTTTCACGAAACAACGCACAATCCAAAAAGTAAATGGCAATCAGCGTGGTAAAGCCCAACTGACGAGCCTTCAAAATCACATTGCGGTTATGAAAGTTTTGCAGTAGATCCATCTGGTGTTGATTGGGCACGAATGGCAATACCAAGCCGTCGTCACCGTCATCACCCTTAATCATGATCTTGTACAGATGGCCGCTAGTGAGTCGCCACCATGGATCAGACAGGCATTGTTTTAATTCAGCTTCCGTCGTCGGCTTTTGGCTTGAGAGTTGCACCGCTAATCTCCTTCACCAATAAATTCAGCGGATTTTCCGCATCGCCCGACAACTTGATGTTTGTTGCGTCGCCATATTTCTTGGGTGCCATGCGCGCCAACATCCATTTACGCGTATCAACCCGCAGCTTTGAGCGTGATACGTGTTCGTGATCAATAACTTTGTCATCAGCATCAGATTCTTGCTTTTTGCGCTCTATCCAATCATTCGAGCCATCATCGGCAATTTCGAGCATTTCTTCGAACATGGATTCGGCTTGCACCTCGCGTGCGCGCGCGTACTGCTCCCGAAACTGATCGTTTGCTCCAAGCCACCGCATCACCATTGACACAGACGGCATACCCTCACCACGGCAAATAGACCGCAATGACTCACCGTCAGCTAGGCGACCACAGATAACACCCGCTAAATCGTCGCTGTAATCTGTTGGCCTACCCATCAATCACCCCCATCAACCTGACTACGGTCATAGTCGTCTAGCATGTCTCTAAAGATGCGATCCACCGAATAGGCCTCAAACTCACTACACGGGCTGCTCTCTTGCATCACGTCTCTGACACACTGCCAAACATGCACAGACTCATGCACTAACACCTGCATGATGTAACTACCCACCCAGTCCGTCGTGTCGCCAATTTGCAATAGACAGTAAGTGTGACCACCCATTACAGAAAACGATGTGACCATTGCTGCTGTCTGACTGTCTTTAAACGCGTGCGGCGGTAGATCACGCAATGCACGATCCATTTGTGCCTGATTGCGCACAAGGCAATAACGCACATGATCAAACGGTGTTTTATGCCATCTGGCTTTGTATTGCTTAGACATAATCACTCCAAATAAAAAACCCGCCATCACATAGCGCAATGACGGGAAACCGAAACTATTCAAACGCTGCGATGCGCAAGCCAAGAATTTCAGAATACTGCCACATTAGATCGTTCTGAACCTTAAGCCGCTCTTGCTCTGCCGGATCAATGGTTTCAAAGATCGGACTGCATCCAATAAACTGACTAAGCGCATGGGCCTTCGTATCAAGCTCGGCCTTTTCATCAATAACGCGCTGCTGATGCGGCTGAATAGCCATGACAAACCCCAAATTCAGGACGTAAAAAAGCCCCGCGCAAATGGCAGGGCTATGTGTGTTTGATGCAATGACGGCAACATAACACAAATGTACTATGTTGCTGTATACAGTGCAAGCGCTATGCAGCCATCTCGCACAAAATCTCTAGCCGACTGTCTAGCCATGATTCAGCCGCCAAAATCTGTGCATCAATCGTGTATCGCGCACACCCTGCGATAGCCGCCAACTCAGCCACCGATTTGCCCATCAAATAAAACAAATGGATTGCCGCGTACAGATCAGACCGCGACAGTTTTAACGCCGTCACAAGCTGATCTACCGCCATCAATGCATCATCATCCAATACCACCGCCACCCCATTTTTACGACCCTCCCCCACCGCTTGCTTGAGCATCGTATAAGTCGGGCACTCGTATTGTTTCACGCCACAGTTGCGCTCAGTACCGCGCGCCCATGCTGCCCACTGATGC
>Ga0196889_1000039_pt1 | contig 38017 bp, 42 predicted proteins | sample VirMetDEL_Nov_12_FD_166415 | JGI IMG/M metagenome (GOLD analysis project Ga0196889, IMG submission 166415) | Aqueous microbial communities from the Delaware River and Bay under freshwater to marine salinity gradient to study organic matter... | ecosystem: Environmental > Aquatic > Marine >...
TCGCCTGACATCTGGCGGCTCGTTCCCTGGCTACAAGATGGTGGCTGGCAGGTCGTCACGCAACTGGGCGGATGATGAGAAGGTCATCGCCAACCAGCTAGTCGGCTTCGGCGCCAACCGCGAAGACCTGTACACGCAGCGGTTCATTACACCCGCTGCTGCCGAGAAGCTGGTGGGCAAGAAGGCAGCCAAGGATCTGGGTGCGTTGATGCGTAAGTCGGAAGGTCGGCCTACGCTGGTGCCTGAGTCCGACAAGCGCCCAGCGGTGACGGTAAGCGCAGCAGACTTTGATGACATTGACGGGAGCAAGGCGAATGAATAAACGAATTAAAGAGCTTGCCGAACAGGCTGGTGCTATCCATATTCATGGGGCACCAAAAGACCGTGCTCTAGTTGGCTACGAAAATATCGAAAAGTTCGCCAAGTTTATTATTGAAGATGATGAACTGAACTACTCAGCAGACCATGCCAATAAAAAACAAACTGAGATAGAGCGACTAAATGTAAGGCTAAAAATTTTGCAGGATGCTTTCGAGTTAGATGAAAAAGGCAACGGCTTCATGCTTTGGTCACCAGACGTTATGCAAGCACTACAAGGGGAGCAAGGCGAATGACTGAATTATTAAGCATGGAACAAGCAATGGCCGAGATTGCTAGGCTGACGGACAAGGCCGCCAAGCTGGATAAGTTGTGCGCCGAGCTTTGGTGCAAAAACGACAAACTCACCAAAGAATGTGCAGATCTAACTGAAGTAAACGTTATCCACGTTAGGCAGTTGAAACGCAAAGACGGTTATCTTGCGAAGTACCACGAGAACTGGGAGGTCGCTGCCACGTTGCTTAACGCAACAACCGAGCACGCAGACAAAACGCAAAAAGAATGCGTCGACCTGATTTACAAAACCACAAGGGTTGCACCAGGTGTGGAATTAATATAGAGTTACACCCGTCGAGTTTATCAACATTAAATTAAACTTAAAACAAGGAATAGAAAATGAGCAAAATTAAATTGAACAACGTCCGTCTGTCATTTCCCAGCCTGTTTCAAAAAGCGACATTTGAAGGCAAGGAAACCAAATTCGAGGCCACCCTGCTGCTTGACAAGGATGCCCACGCCGAAAGCATTGCTGAAATCCAAGCGGCCATAAAAGTGGCCATCAAGGAAAAGCTGGGTGGTGCAAAAGTGGGTGCCGACAAGCTGTGCATGAAGGATGGCGACGACAGCGACTATGAAGGTTATGCCGGCACGATGAGTCTCAAAGCGGCCAACGCCAAGCGCCCCCTGGTGATCGACCGAGACAAAACGCCGTTGGCAGAAAGCGACAACCGGCCCTACTCAGGTTGCTACGTCAACGCTATCATTGAACTTTGGGCGCAGAACAACGCCTATGGAAAACGCATCAACGCCAATTTGTTGGCCGTGCAGTTTTACAAAGACGGACAACCCTTTGGCGATGCTGGTGCCAATGCCAGCGTCAATGACTTTGACGCTTTTGACGACGAAAGCGACGACGACATTTTCGGCTAGACCTCCCTTGGCCCGGTGTAACAACCGGGCTTTTTTTATCCGCACCGGGCCACCCCCGAAGGATGCAAAATGATCGTTATCGACACCGAAGTCTACAAAGACTATTTTCTGCTTGCCGCCAAGCACCTTGGCAGCGGCAAGATCAAAACATTCGAGATGTACGCCGGGCACCAGCCCGATCTGCCAGCCATCAAGAAGCTGATGCAAGGCACCACGATCAGCTTTAACGGCCTCAACTTCGACCTGATCCTGATCGCCGCTTTGCTCGATGGCGCCGACTGCGCAAAGCTGAAATCAATCTGCGACACCATCATCAAAGGCAAGCAGCCCGGCTGGCTGGTTGCCAAGAATCTAAAAATTAGTCTGAACCGAGGCTGGGACCACATTGACCTGATAGAAGTCGCCCCTGGCCGGGTGAGCCTTAAAGTGTACGGCGCCAGACTAGGCTGCGCCACGTTACAAGACCTGCCCATCGACCCTAGCGCCAGCATATCGCCAGCGCAACGCAAGCTGCTGGTTGACTACTGCGCCAACGACTTGGCGCTGACCGAGCTGCTGTACGACCAACTGCGCCCGCAGATCGCCCTGCGCGAGAAGATGGGCGACCAGTACGGCATGGACCTGCGCAGCAAGTCAGACGCGCAGATTGCCGAGACCATCATCACCAGCGAGCTGGAACGCCTGACCAAGAACCCTGTTGCCAAACCAGACACCAGCCGCACTGAGTTCCATTATCAAAACCCCGGCATTGTCACGTTTGAAACACCAGCTTTGCAGGAGTTGCTGCAGCGCATCCTGGCGACTACGTTTACGCTGGGCGGCAACGGGGCGGTGGTCCTGCCCAAGTGGCTACGCGACAGCAAGATCCGCGTTGGCGACCGTGATTACCAAATGGGCATCGGTGGCCTGCACTCCTGCGAGAAGACGCAGTACCTGACAGCAGACGCCGACCACGTCCTGTGCGATCTGGATGTCGCCAGCTACTATCCCAACATCATCCTGCAGCAGGCGCTGGCGCCAGAGTCACTTGGCAAGCCGTTCCTCGATGTCTACCAGGGCATCGTCAACCGCCGCATGGCGGCAAAGCGTGCAGGCGATGAGGTCACCGCGTACACGCTTAAGATCGCAGTCAACGGGAGCTTCGGTAAGCTGGGCAGCGTCTACTCTAAACTGTACGCCCCAGAGCTGCTGATCCAGACCACCATCACCGGCCAGATGTGCCTGCTGATGCTGATCGAGCGTATGTCTGCCGCCGGGATTGACATCCGCAGCGCCAACACCGACGGCATCGTGTGCTATTACGACCCATCCTTGGCTGGTAAGATAGACGAGGTGTCGTTTGACTGGATGATGGACACCAGCTACGCACTGGAGCGTACTGACTATGTGGCACTGGCGTCGCGAGATGTTAACAACTATGTGGCGGTCAAGCCTGACAACAGCACCAAGGGTAAGGGGTTGTTCGCCGATACAGGCATCGCCAAAAACCCAGACATGAGCATCATCGCCACGGCTGTGGCCAAGCGCATCGCGCACGGCACGGACATCGGAGACACGATCAGGGGCTGCCTGGACCCGCTGCAGTTTGTCAGCGTGCGCAAGGTAACCGGCGGCGCCATGTGGCGCAACGAGCCTTTAGGAAAGGCTGTGCGGTTCTACTGGTCGCGGGAAGGTGACGCCATCCAGTACGCGACCAACGGCAACCTGGTGCCCAAATCATCGGGCGCCAGGCCTTTAATGGTCCTGTCAGACTTTGACCGGGCAGACGTTGATGAATGGCGATACATCGCCGAAGCTAACAAACTTTTGAAAGACGTGGGAGCGTAAGATGAGCAGACAAAAAATCAAAGACCAGCAGTCAGCAGAACTGCAAAAGAAAGTAGACGCCTTTTTAGCAGCCGGCGGTAAGATCCAAGTGGTTCCACACACACTGTCCGCCATGCACCTGCACTCTGGCGACTGGAATCAGGATTTGATGTCACGCCTGCAGACGCAAAAGAGGCTGGACCATGTCAACAATTCTTGAGAGAACGGTTGAAGCCGCACTGGTCAAGCGCGTCAAGGCGCTTGGCGGGACGTGCGAAAAGTTTACCAGCCCAGGGCGCAGGTCTGTGCCCGACAGGATCATCACGCTGCCGGGTGGCAGGGTGATCTTCGTTGAATGCAAAGCACCCGGCAAACGACCAACCGCAAAGCAGTACCTTGACCACGTCCGGCGCCGAGACCTTGGCTGTGACGTAAGAGTAATCGACACAGTGGAGATGGCAAATGACTTTGAATAACTTGCGACAAAAGTGGTACTTGCTGCCAGAACGACTAAAAACCGTTTCTGTCAGCTTTAGCGTTGGCTTGGCTTGGGCGATTGCGGTGGCGATTTGCATCGACTGGATCGTAAGCTGAGACTGCTGCGCACATGCGTACAAAAAAGGATTACGGATCATGATTGACCCAAAACTGCTTGACTACTGCGCTACAGATCGCCAGCGCGAAATCATCCAGGCTGTGCTTGAACACGGCAGCGCAAATAAAGCGGCAAAGGCTATGGGCGCCAACCGCCGGTGGATTGATGAGACCGTGCTGCGAGTAAAAGGCCATGCTGCCAGGCAAGGCTGGGGGCCGGAGTATGACCTGACGCACCAGATTGCGCCAGGTCAGATTCTGCGCGGTGCCAGTACGTTGTACGGCGCTGACGGACAAGTCAAAGTGCAGTGGGTCAAAACCCAGGCCGACAAAGAAGCGATGCTGGAAATGCTCCGCGATGCTGTGTCGGCCATCACCGACGACATCAAGCCAGTGGTGCCAGTCGCAGCGCCGACAATCAATAACTCCGACCTGATGGTAGTTGTCCCGCAGGGCGACCCGCACATTGGGATGTACGCCTGGGCAGAGGAAAGCGGTCATGACTTTGACGTTGACATTGCCAGAGCCGATCTATGCGGCGCCATGCAGTACCTGAGCGACAACAGCCCGCCTGCTGAGACCTGCATGATCCTTAACTTAGGTGACTTTTTCCACGCTGACAATGCGCTGTCCCGCACCAAGTCAGGCAACGTACTGGACACTGACACACGATGGAGCCGAGTAATGCAGCTTGGTATCCTGACGATGGTTGATTGCATCGACATCGCCCGCAAAAAGCATAGCAAAGTGATCGTTCACAACCTGATTGGCAACCACGATGAGCATTCGTCTCAAATGCTGGCGCTGTGCTTGCAGGCTTGGTTCCGCGACGAACCGAGAGTTGAGATCAGGCCAACGATTGCCAAGCACACCTACGAGCGATTTGGCAGCAACTTGATCGGCATGACGCACGGCGACACCATTAAGCGCGGAGGGGTTGGTCTTGACAGTCTGATGGCAGCAGACCGCGCCAAGGACTGGGGCGAGACTACTCAGCGATACTGGTACACCGGGCATATACATACGACCAACAAAGCAGAACTTTCAGGCGGCGTTATCTGGGAGAGCTTTCGCAACCTGGCACCCAATGACGCCTGGCACCAGGGTCAAGGCTACCGCTCCGGACGCAGCATGACGGCGATTGTGCTGCACAAGGACTTCGGCGAGGTTGCCAGGGCGACGTGTGATATATCCATAGTAAGGAGCAAAGAATGAGCGCATTAGACAAACAAATTGGCGGCAGCCATTACAAAGACATGGCCATCCAGCCCATCGAGTACATCCACAAAAACGCTTTGGGTTTTTGCGAAGGCAATATTGTCAAATACATCACGAGGTGGAAGACCAAAAACGGCATCGAGGATTTGCGGAAAGTAATACATTACGCCGAGCTGCTGATACAGATGGAGCAAGACAATGCCGACGCTGACCCGCGCTAATCAATGTTTTGCCTTTATGTAACACCTATTGTATATTACCCATTGGATGTTATTTAGAAGAAAAACATGGATCAAGAACTTGTAAAATCGCTATTTGATTACCGATTGGATAATGGTGCGCTTGCTTGGCGCAGTCGACCGGTTGACCATTTCAAAACGTGGCACGCGTACCTTGGATGGAATAAAAAATATCCAGGGCAAGAAGCACTAACTTTGGACGGTAAAGGTTATCGTGTGGTCACTGTTTTTGGAAAGCGCTACCTTGTTCACAGATTAATCTGGCTCTATGTGTATGGGGATCAACCAAAAATACTAGACCATATCAATGGTATAAAAACGGATAACCGTATAAATAATTTGCGGGAAGTAACGACCCAAACAAATAACATGAACCGCAAAATTGCTAAAAATAATACCAGCGGGGTTGTTGGTGTATATTTTAATAAAAAAAGCAATATATGGTGTGCCCAAATGAAATTTGACGGTGTTACATACCACTTGGGGTCAAGCAATAATTTTGATGAAGCAGTGAAAATGCGGAAAGCCGAGCAGGATCGACTAGGGTTTTCAAAAAGACATGGTGAAAAATGTTAAACAGGGGCAATTTACATCCGTATCAAAAAAGAGCCGTGCAATACATAAAAGACAAGCGCCGCTGCGGATTATTCCTTGATCTAGGTATGGGCAAGACATCCAGCACGCTCACTGCTGTCAGCGACCTGCTGGATGGGTTCCTGGCGCACAAGGTGCTGGTTGTTGCCCCGCTGCGCGTTGCGTTAAGCGTGTGGCAGGATGAGATCCGCACCTGGGACCACCTGCGGCACTTGAGCATTACCAGCGTGCTAGGCACTGAGCGTCAGCGGCTGGCGGCGTTGCAGCGGGTGACAGACATCTACACCATCAACCGCGAGAACCTGCCCTGGCTGGTGACGCATTACGGCAAGAAGTGGCCTTTCGATGTCATCGTCATCGATGAGTCCAGCAGCTTTAAAAGCGCCAGCAGCCAACGCTTTAAGGCGCTGAAGAAGGTGGCGCCAGAGTGTCAGTACATGGTCCTGCTGACCGGCACCCCGGCGCCCAACAGTTTGCTGGACATCTGGTCGCAGATGTACCTGATCGACTTTGGCGCCACGCTGGGTCGAACCATGTCGGGATACAAGCAACGATTTTTTGAGCAGCAAGGTTATGGCGGGTACACGATGACGATACGCCCAGGCGCTGCTGAGACCATCCACAAGCTGATCGAGCCGCTGGCCATGTCGATGGCCGCTGCCGACTACCTGGACCTGCCTGACAGGCTGGACATCACGCACCGCGTTACGCTACCAGAAAAGTCGCAGCAAGCGTACCTGGCTTTCGAGCGCGATCTGCTGATCGAGTTTGCCAGCGGCGAGGACATCGAGGCAGCGAGCGCCGCAGTGCTGGCCGGCAAGCTGCTGCAGTGGTGCAACGGGTCCATCTACACCGATGAGCATGGCAGCTATATGGAGCTGCACAAGGCAAAGCTGGACGCACTGAGCGAGATCCGTGAGGACAATGCCGGCGAGACCATGCTGGTGGCCTACGCCTACAAGGCCGACCTTGAGCGACTCAAGGCGCGGTTTCCTGATGCTGTTGTGCTGGACAAAGACCCCGAGACCATAGCCCGCTGGAACCGTGGCGAGATATCCATGCTGCTGGCGCACCCTGCCAGCGCCGGGCATGGCCTCAACTTGCAGCACGGCGGGTCGCTGATCGTTTGGTTCGGCCTGTGCTGGTCGTTGGAGTATTACCAGCAGTTCAACGCCAGGCTACACCGGCAGGGCCAACAGTGCGCTGTGAGGATACTGCACTTAGTGGCTGACGGCTGCCTAGATGAGCGAGTGCTGCAGGTGCTGGCCAACAAGGACGCAACGCAACAGCAACTGCTGCTGGCGCTGAAAGCAAAATAACTACCGTTCGTCGGGTGATTAAATAATTACCGGAAAGGTATTGCACCTTACCGGAAAGGCTGTATACTGATCCCGTACACAACGCAAACGGAGAGAAAAATGGCATCAGTATACGACAACATGAAAGAAGGGCTTGCAACACTGGGCTTTGACTGCAGCAATTTGACAGACGACCAGATGGATCAGGTCGGCATGAATGCAGAAAACGCAGGTTTGGACTGGGACTGGGCAACTGCCGATGATGAAGGTTGCGAAACCCGTGTTCGCCGAATCATTCAAGCTAAAGAAGCCGTCGAATGTACAGGATGTATGTCAGAAGGAGAAATGATCGCCAACGCTGTAGGTGCTACTTTTGATGACTTAGGTATTCGACGATAAATCAACCAGGGGCAGCAATGCCCCGACAATTAAAAGGAAAATAAAATGAAAACCAGAGAATTTGAAGGTAATTCGATCGAAGACATTATCGCCAAGATTGAAGCAGAAGGTGATGTCTTCAGCTTTGCAGCGTTCAAGCGCAGCGATGGCGTTTGGCGCGTAGTCGCCGAGTGGTTCGAGGTTGTCCCGCTGCACTAGCGGGTATCGTCAACCCGCAGCGCAGCCTCGCGAATTACCAGCGGCATTGTCTTGATGTCGCTGGTGATCCTGTAAAATTCGGCAACAGCGTTGGCGCTGTTTGTGACGCCTTCTAGGTGGGCAAACAGCCCCCGCCCAAAACCAATGCACCCTTCCACGTCATGCGCGTAGTTTGCTGTATGGATCAGGATGTGGGTCCGTCCAGGTACGTCAGCGACCTCCCATGTGTCTGGCCCAAAGCGTGGAGAGTTGACCCGGACCATCGTGTACTCGCCCACCGGGATGCATGACACGCTGGGCGCGTTGTCAAGCCAAGGTCGCTCAATGGTCCACCAGGACATGTCGTTGTAGCTGGCGCGACCCAGGGTGCGATTGTTGAAATTGGCAAAGCGAGTTAGTTCCATTATTTTTTGGCAACGTTGTTTATTTTTTCGTAGGTCCGCAAACCGCCCAGGCCCAGCATACCAATCAAAATTGGCGTCAGTTGACTGGAGTCCAGAACGGGAAACTCCGGTGGCGTATCCATTGCGATGACCGCAACGAAGCGCATAAGTGGCGACAGCACGAACTGATAAGCCAGAGAAGCCACACACACCCAGCCAACAGCAGGACGCCAACCGCCAATAAATAGACTGCTGCTTGCCGCTTCAACTTTGTTGATTTCGAGCTGTCCCAACCTGGCTTGAATCTCACCGGCCATCTCCTGCGTCTGTGCCTCGGCCATCAGCTTGGCGGCCAGGTCTTTGTCTTTGACAAACTTACCGATAAAAGTATCCAGCAAGCCCAGGCCGGCGGTTACCGGGTCCAGGGTCATGCTTCACCTTCACTTGTGGCCACGGTCAGTATGGCCTTGGCATCACCGCTCATGTTGTAGCCGGCCAGGCCGAACAAGCCGATTAGGATGATGATGATGGGCGCCATGATCCAGCGCAAGTTGGGTGAGTCGATAAGGCTGCCGGCGCCAGTGATGGGCGTATGTCCCAGCTTGGCAACGTTCGTTTCAAGGTCGCTGATCAGCTCAAACTGGGTGGCGCTCTGGCTCCGCAGTTGGTTGGACAGAGACTCGTTGGCTGACAGGCGGTCTGATGTGGAGTCGAGCTTAGTGATGACCCTGGTTAATGATGTGCTGACATTGCCAAATTTTTCATCTGATCGCGCCATGTGGACATCTTGGGCAATCTGCAGCTTGTTGAGTGCTGCCAGTATACTTGTGGATGAGTCTTCCATTTTTTGCGACAGCGTAATGATGCGCCGCTCGTTAGCAGATAACTTTAGGCTAAACTCCCGCACGAGGTTGGTCAGGTCTTGAGTTCCGCGTTCAAGTGCTGCCACCTTTGTCTCCAAGTCATCTGGCATCTGGCGAAACTCATTAAGATTAAAAGATACCTAATTTTCGCACAAGTCAATGGTATACGCTACTTCTAACAGTTGCAGTTGTTACCGGAAAGGGTGTAAGCTGTTGGATCAAACTAACGAGGAGGCAACATGAGCAACACAAACTACATCAAGAAACACCGCGACAAGCGTGCAGCAGATGGCCTGGTGCGCGTTGACGTATGGGTGCACAACACCAACAAGGCTGAGATCAAAGCATTAGCCAAGCAACTGGAGGTGGCAAAATGATGGAAGGATACTGGGAAGCCCAGCAGCAGTACGATGACCAGCACGATGACTGGGACGATGAGGATGAGATGGAGGATGACGATTATGACTAGAAAACCAATCTTCTGGCTTTACGCGGTGCTGGTGCTAGTGACCATACACCTAGTGTTAGACCTGGGCCTGCTATAAATCAGAGCCGTCATTAGTTATGGTTAGTAGTTATTGCTGTGGTCTTTTGTAGACTCTCATCGCACAGGTTTCAGGATTTCTTCTACGCGAGCAATCAGTGCTTTGTTTTTGCTGTATTTTGCCCCCTCTCTGACCAGCGTTGCGGCGGGAATAGGCATTCCTGACACCATAAATCCACCCATAGCGTCCAGCGCAACCATAAGCGCAGACGTAGTTCCTGGTGCGTTTACCGCGCCCGGTGGTGCCGTGTAGATCACTCGCGCTATCTCGGCTAGGTCGCGCATAATCTGCGCCTGCTTCTTGCCGTACAACGCTTCAAGTTTGCCGCGCCTGTCCAGTTCAGCTATTTTCTTGGACAATTTGTCAGGCGACAGTAGTGGTAGACCTCTGGAGTCGCTGCCGCTTCCCGACAGAGATGACTGCTTGATGTTGTCAATCAACTGAGCCTTAAGGTCTTGCCATGCTTGTTTGCCTTCTGAGCCGCCCTTCAGCAGCGTAACGCGCAGTTTGTTTATTTCTTCAATCGAAGAATCAAGTATGACTTTTTTAAACACGTCCTCAAACGCGATGGTTCGCTCGCTGGTGCCTTTTTTCTCAGCCAAAAGTCGCTTGGTAATACCCACGTTTTCAAATTCTTGAGCAAATTTTGCTCGCGCCTTACGGGCGTCCCGATAGATTGGGCCACCGCTGTTCTCGGTTGCATCATCAATTGCTTTGATCGCCATACGTCTTATGCGAGCTTCTTTAGGGGCGTATATGTCAGTAAACTCATTGACATCTTGCCGCAGTAGCTCCGCGTCGTTGAGTGCTATAGTGCCGGGCGAATAAGACCCGTCATCATTTTTAATAGCCGCGCCAATTCTGACAATTTCCCTAGAAATGTCTGTGCTGTTGCCCGCGTTTCTATGTTTATCAAGCAGGGCCATCAACTCGGGCATGGTCACCATCTCTACCGGGGCCAACGTCTCACCGGCCTCACGCGCCTGCTCGTACAGATTGTCAACTTTCTTTTTCTGAACCTTCATTCTAGTGACTAGCGCCCGGTCAACTGCTTGTCCGATATCTCGGTCTTCGACGCTACGCGGCCCAATCGTTTCAAACAAGTAATCGAAATTTTGTTGCAACGCCGCACTTTGATTTTCTGTCCGCTCGCGCAGCCGTCTCCCCAGTTCTGGGTTTTTTGCCAACTCCTTCTCATCCCGCAGCAGCTCAAAGTCTCGCGCAGCCTGCCCCAATGTCAGGCCGGTCTCACCCTCAAACTTGACGGGCATGCTTTCAGCAATTGCTACCCGACGCAGTGATTCAGGCGTCTGCGCTGCACCAACGCTCCTGGCAGCAGTATCAGGCGCACGACGGTCTGGCATCATAGTCGCAGCTCGTTCTGTAGCGCCTGCAAGTGACGGGGCTACTGTCGGTGCAGCGGCACCCGCCAGTCTACCTGCAGTCATCCCTAATGCGCTTGTCGCTGGCCCCATAAACGGAGTACCTACAGCGCCAGCTAAATCTCCAATGGCTTGCACGTTACGCTGACCAGTTCGAGACCTTGGCTCATAGGTGCTTCGCTGCATTTCCATCATGGAAGCGTCGCGTATCCGTTTAGCAGCCTCTGCTGTACCAAGCTGACCGCTCTCAATCTCTTTAGCTAGAGTGTCGAGAAATCCAGCAACTCCACCGACAAGGCCAGTAGTTGCAGCAGTACCCATAGTTAGAGCTGTCTCTGCAGCACCCATTATCTCGCTTTCGGCAAATGGCCCTTGAGGCACAGGCTCTGATGGTGGCTGTCGCACTTGAACACCCATGCCGCCAGCAAGCTCTTGCCCAGGTATTTCTACAGCCGACTCCATGCCGCCGAACTGTGGCGCTTGTATTGGCTGCTGTGGCGCTGCCTGCTGCTGTGGCTGGTATAGATCAGCGGCAGCTTGCATGATCTGCGCTTCGTCTGCCCCATCCGGGCCTTCAATTTCTAGGATTGAGCCGTCAGGTGCTTGAACTTTATAAATTGTTGCCATGATTATGGCCCTGGGCTTTGGCTTATGAGTTTAAATCCTGGAGTTTGTGCGCCAGGAACTTGAACCCCCATGCCTGCAGCGGAACTTCGACCCCTGGCTGCAGCAGTGTTGGCTCCAATATCGCCGTACTTGTTTTGCAAAAACTCTTGAGCCTTGTTGGTCAGCTCTTTTATGGTGGCGATGTTATTTTTTAGTCGCTCGCTACTCTGGCGCAGAGACAGGCTCTTAAGCGCACCAGCCAATCGGTTCCCCTCTGGGCCACTCAATGCCCCCATTCCCTTCATCTTGGGAATCTGGGTTAGGAATACTTGATCCTGAAGCGTTTTAATAGTCTCCTGATAGTCAGCCACGGGCTGGTTCCATGTCGCGTTGTACCATGCGTCACCTCCTTCTAGCGTGCCAGTTGAAGCTTCACGGACGTTCTGAAATGGTATTCCCATTGTGGTTATCTTTTGCTCTCCCAATGCCTCCAGATCCTCAACGGTACTCATCATGGTATCCACGTTTAGCTGGGCTGTTTCTACCTCGCTGGCTTTCTCAATAGTCGCGTTATCTCGTGCAATTTGAGCGTTATTAAGGTCGCTTTCCAGCTTTTGAATAGATAGTTCGCTTGTCGCTTGATCTCTTGCGTTTATCAGGTTAGCTATGCGCTTGTTCTGCTTTGCAATTTTTGGATCAGTTATCAATGAGCTGATATCAAATCCTTTTGACGATGCTTCTGCGGCAGCCAATGACTCTGCAAATTTTGCGTCGATAGCTGCTTTCGCTGCTTCTGCAGTGGCTTTCTTTTTCAACATGGGCTGCAATTCGTTTGCGCGTCGAATGTTTGCTAACTCGGCCATCAGAGTAGGGAGCTTTTCTGGCGCAACTACACCGGCAGACATGATCAATCCTAATTTTGCACCTTCGGGGCTAGATTGGATGTTTAATATCTGCGCTTCTAGTGCGGCGGCCTCTTCATCATTGCCAGAAGCCTTTGCGGCATCTGCCCTCTCCTGAGCAATTTTAATAGCAGCCTCTGGGCGATTAGCCTCTACCGCTGCCAGAAGTTGAGTATAAAACGAGTAAGAAGTCTTTTGCTGCGCCTCGTTGAGCATGTCCCACCGTGGCTTGATTGACTCGCTAAACATTGGGAAATCAACCAGAACCCCCTTAACCTGATCTGCTGTCGGGTTTGGGCCAAGACTCGAAACGGCTTGCTGGAACTGTCTCTGCTTGTCCTGGGCCTTCCTGTACTCATCAACCTTCATCTGGTTCAGCTCAAAGTTCTGCTGACCAATTGCCTGTTGCTGTTTCGCTGCTTGAATAGCTCCAGCATCCTTAAAGCCCTGCATGGCCATAGAAAGCGGGTTTGCTGTCTGATAACTTGAATAATCTAGTGCCATGATGGTTTCCTATTATCCTGGTAGAACAGCACCCGGCGCACCGGGAACAGTGACATAACCTGCTGAAGTTGACGGTGGCGGTGTTGCTGTAGTAGCAAACGGGCCATAACCCATCGCTCCAAGGCCGCCCAAATACCCAACAGACCCAGCAACATTACCCCACGCTTGACCCCTAGCGAGCTGTGCCTGTGCCTGTGCTTGGCCAGTCTGAGCGTTTAAGTTGCCAATGTTAGACGCCATATTCATGCCTGCCGCACCCTGACCCGCTGCAGACGCTTGACCCATTGTGGCAAGGTTCTGAGCTGCGTTGCCGCCGAAAGTGACCATGCCGCCCAGCTTATTATATTTGTCTTCGATCATTTGAGATAGAACCGCTGGCCTGAATTGAGCCAGTGCTGCCTGGATATTTCCACCACGAAGGCCACCAGTTGCTGATGCGTTCTGTAGCATCGCGTTCTCGCCTTGGCGAACATGCTCCATGTACAACGGTGACTGCTCGATTCGATTGATAGCTTCCTGCTGCGCTTCTGGGCCAAACATTCCGTTTAATGCTTGCTGCTCATTAAGTGCCGGTTGAGCAACATCTGAATAAGATGACAACTGTCTGAGCGCCGGTGTTCCAGCATCAACGTATGGCTTCAGTGTGCGCTGCATAGCCGCAAATTGAGCGCGTTGCTCTTCAATGCTTGCACCAGATGACTCCTGCTGCGCCTGTGCCGCCTTGCTCGCGGATCTTGATGACATAACCCCGCCAACAACGGCTGACCCGACAATTGCTGCTGCTACCATGTTATTCTCCTAACCACTTAGAGTAGTAAACCTCAACGCGCTCAAAATTCAAACGCTCAAACATCCAAGATGCGTCAAGGTGACACTTCGACCCAACAAACCAACGGTCAACGCCTCGACGCTTCAATTCTTTCTCGACAAAATTAAACAGCACCGCACCTGTGCTATTGCCACGCTTCTCGGGGTGCAGCCAGAATATGTCCATATTGCATGTCAAGCATGTCTTGTAGTGCAGACCTGGCGCAATAAACCCAATGAAGTATCCAATTGGTTTCCCGTCCTCTCGGAGCGTGACAAACAATAGCTCATCCATGCTCTCCTTGAATTCGTAGATGTTATATTGTGGATCAAGCGGTACTTTGTCTTTTTCTAGCGCCAATTCTTCCCAGTGCAGCGGGAACAGTGGCTTGAATTCTGGCAGGCTGGCCGTAAACGACTCGATCTGCGCAGTAATCATTGTCTCGTCCTTATATCGACGATCATGTGTATTCGATCATCTGAGCCATTATTGATGACCTCATGATCTTGGGAATTGTCGAACCACCAGACGCTTCCTGTGGGCATCGTCACCTGATCGCTGCCAGCCCTGAAAATAGCCCCAGGCGTTGATTGCAGCACGATATGGTGTCTGTCGTAGTATAATGCGTGTGCTTCACCGTCTGAGTGGGGGAAAATCTTCCCGCCGGGAATCATCTTGTTGATAATAACTCGGCCAAGTCGCTCGCCTTCAACATACGCCATCAGCATAAAAACGATTGCCCTTGCCTCGGGCAGTAACCTGAATACGTCGCGGTCTACGCACTCATGCTGGTCAATCTTGTCGAATTGCTCTCTGTACTGCGCCTCATCATCGTAGTGCTGGACTGGCTGAAACCGTAAAATAATGGACTCACACTCCCCGAATGGGCCTTGCGGGTAATGCCGTAAAAATGTGTCTTCTCTCCATATACCTTTTGACTTGTCCAACTGATGCAACTTCAACATCAGCTTATTGACATCTAATCCACTGTCTATCAACCTAAAATTCTTCATGCGAACCCTCGCTTTACGCGGTTATGTGAGCAGACGGAACTCGGATACTCGCCTGACCACATTTTGGGCTATTTATCAACTACAATCAAGTTATCTCTCTGCCAGACACCCGCAGAGACAGAGATGACGCGGCAGAAGCCAGTACGCTGATGGCGTCGCCGGTCGCCAAGTTATGGCCTACCATCTCGGGAAGCGTATAGGTCTCGCCAACAGCGACTATTCTTGCGTCTACCAGTAGATTGGTGGCACTAGCAGATCCACCGAGCGATACCAAGTTAACCGATATGGCAATGTTATCCGTTGGGTGAGTGTTGGTCACAGTGGCCTTGTCGATGATTGCCTTGGCTCCTGTCGGTGCCGTGTAGAGTGTTACCTGCGATGCTGCGAGCAGTACCGGGGCGATCAATACCTTGTTGCTGACTGTCATGATTTCACCTTAAAGTTGTATCTGCGTTAAGAATACTGAGGCAGAGGACGCTGCAGGCGCAAATGCCGTTGCCGGTATAGCATCAAGTATGAGGCTGGTGGTATCTCCAGCCCATTTAATGTCTATATAATCGTTGATCAGCAAGCTAATTTGATATGTATAGGATATTAGCTTGGTGTCGCCGTTGGCCTTAATAGTAAAGTCGGCCCTGCTATCAGCTATATCTAAGCCATTTTTAGCAAGCCAGGCATACACCGTTGACGATGATGCGTTAGATGATGTCACCTGTAGCTTAACGCTGACGGTATAAAGCCCAGCCTGATCTACCTTTAAACTTGTACCGGATACCAATGAAACATCGTGCGCCGCGCCTGCAGTGTTATACGTTACCGAGTACGGAGTGTTGGCCGCCGCAAGAGTCTGATCAATAGTTGAGTAGTAGGTCGCATACGCCAGTCCTATCGGGACAACTGGCCTGACCATTACCTCTCCGACAGTGGCGCTAACCACCATAACAACGGCCACAATTACCACCGAATTCGGAGCCGTTGGCCTGACGTTGGTAAAGTACCCGGCGACGGTTGGAGAGGCGTACAGAATATCGCCCTTGGCCCAGACTTCTCCAGCCGCAGCACCAGTGGTGTCGAAGTCTCGAACCCTTCCGTACAGCGTAGCCATGCCGATCTCGCCGTCAGCCAAGTCTTGAGTAAGCACCCCAATGAAATATTCTGAAGGAAGCAAGCCATCTGCAATGTATGGCGCACACTTGATGTAACCATTTACCCCTGCAAATCCAACTACAGATCCATTTGGGATCAACGACCCAGTGACATTCTCAACGTGCATGTAGGTCTCTTGGCCTACCTGCTGTACAACTTCATTTTTGTGGCCAATGTTTAGTGTGTCATCGAAATCGTTCCACCAAATCCTGCCCCTTGCGTAACCAATAGGCGCGTATCGGTTTACATCAATTGCGTCAACTACCGGGTGCTTGATCTCAGGCTCAACTGGGGCGCTTGTGAGCAGCTCTAGTGCCTCGGCTATGCGAAGCAAGGCTGCGCTGTTGCTTTCGGCTCTAGCCATCGCTGAGACGGCATCAATGCCAACCTCTTCGATCAGCTTGACAAGTATGGTCAGATCGCCAGGAATAATCTCAAACAGTTGCTCAAATGCCCGAATGGATCGCTGGTCAGGGAGGAACTTCGCCAATTCTTCGCGTGTTAGTGGTCTAGGATTGGTCATCAGAACATCAATGGCTCAATTCGAGCCTCCAGTCTGGCAAATGACAGGTGCGCCCTGCTGTCGCCGGTAAACTTCTGAATCCTCCAGTTACGCATCTTGCCCTGTCTGCGCCAGCACAATCTCTTCTGGAAGTTGCCCGGCCCACCAGTGGCTATGGGTGCGTCAGCAGTGTAGTCGATCCCATCATAAGACCATGACGTGCTGATGACCGTATCTGCATCAACTCGCCCGGTTAAGGCCACCAGCTCAAGGTCGTGGAATACTGCTCCCATGCCTGAGTTGTAGACGATAGCCGTACCAAACTCCCACCGGACATCAACGCCCCAGTGAGCGCCATTGGTGTCTGAGAACGTCCCCAGCGCGGTTGATTGTGGATCTGCGATGAGCCACTTGTTGTATGCCCAGACAAATGACCTGGCGCGATACTGTGAGAATCCTGTGATGGCAGATGTCATGACAAGCCAAACTGGTGCCTGTAGCTCGCGGCTTGCAGTGGCGTCATAGACCAGTGTTCGATCAGGGAGGTGAACGTACAGGTACTCATGAGCCTTGTCGTTTCGAGCCTCGACCAATGATATGGACAACTGAGCCTCGGTGTAATCGAGCAGAATAGTATCTATTTCCTGAGAGCTGATCTTGACGGTCTGCCCAGAGGCTCCCATGTAGATGCTTGGTGCCTCGTTTCTACCTGACCCAACAAAGGCTATTGCTTCCATGAATACGCAGCAGGCGTGAACCCCTACGCAGCCCTTGGATATCTGTGCGCCATCAATGCGAGCAAACGGGAACAGATCCCCACCGACGTTATCAAATACCTCGATTGTGTAACGGTTTAGCGCGTGAACCTCGTTGCGTAACTTCAGCAGCGCGACCACAGGGTCAGGATCAATCTCAGACGCCCCATACTTCAGCGGATTGACAGCAAGCGGATCGTTTAATTCAGTGACCACCAAGAATTCGCCATCAGTGGTCATGAAGTAGCCGTCAACCCACAACATGTCAACAACAGTACCAAGATCAATGTCGGTCACCTGGGTGAGCACAGCTCCATCCCAATAGAATAGGTTGTCATTGCTGGCGATGGCCAAGAGGTCAAACGAGTAGTCAAACTTGACGTGCTGGTCGAAGGTGGAGCCGCCAACGTCACCAAGGACTGTCACGACGTTATTAGCGGCAACAGAGATCAGCTTGCTGCCAGAAACTCGATAGCAGACATCGTTCCAGTTAATGCCGCCACGGTCAACGCCAACGCCAACGGCCTCGGCAACCATCCCCTCGCCTGGTCGCAGGTAGCTTTTACTGATGCCATTCGCCACCGGAACCGGCGCAAGGTTGACGGGGTACAGCGTCCTGAATCGAGGATCTGAATCGACGTAGACACCGCTTAGAATTGGAATTTCCATGCTAACCCTTCAGTTTGCCCAGTGCCATAAAGATGGCGGTAACTGCTGTAATTTTTAAATGATCTTATTTTTTTTGTTTTAATTTTTTCTTAACAGCATCAGATAACTCAGCCAAGTGATACAACTTTACACTTGTCTTGCCATGTGTCTTCCCTGACTGCAAAGAACCATTAGGCATCTTATGAGTGCCACCTGTATGCAATGAGCCATCTTTTTTGTAATGCTTAACACCTTTCATTAGTATCCTCCGATTTTAACAGCGGTGGTTTTAACAATTGTATTTTACTCGATATCCCGTTTAATTTTTAGCCATTCTACTCACAAAGATCCCGCCCAAGGATCAGAGCCATCTCTTCGCCACTGATCTTCACCCAATCCGCTGGTGTCAGCGTTATCGGGACGTACTCACCCAGTTCTTCCGGGTAACGCGAATACAACTCCAACATACCAATAAATCCATTTGTTGCACCGTGAAACCCAAACTCAGTATTTGCCGTCCAGCAGACGTGCGGATACCGAAGAACCATTGTGCAGCTTGACAGGCACTTGCCATCAATCACTTGGTGATGACCTGCTCCGGCAGCAATAGCCAATAGCCTATCTGTCGCAACGACCATCCCGCCGTTTGAATACTCAACCCGGTCTGCCATCGCAAAGTCAATCGTGTCTGATGGCCCAACGTAATCACGCGGGTAAAGGCAGGCCGCCACCACGATAGCGATGATTAACCCGGCAAGCAGTAGCCGTTCAAAATTAAACATCCGCTGTCCTTGTTTGGCGGTTAAGTGGTGCTATCGGTGATCAAGCCAAGACCAACCATTGCAGCTATTAGGCTAGTTAATGCCGCGTTTCCACCTTTGGCTCCTGTAACTGTCGGTTTCGAGATTGGCGCTTTCGCGTAAAAACCAAGCCGGTTGCCGTTGACACCGATCACCCTAGTCATCGCGCCTGACGCTCTTACTTCTAAATAGTACGAGCCTTCGGTTGAACCACCACTGGTAATTGGAGAACCCCAGATTTCTTGCGCGTAAGTTTGCATTCCCCCACCGCTGTTCCGAAAATACGAGGGAATAGTTACTGTATTGGCAACATTTTGAACGTCATAGTTGATTGGAGAGCCGTACCGCTCACTGCTTTGTTGCGGAACGGGGGCATCAAAATTACATGCTGTTTTTGCGCCCGTTACTGTCTCGCTTATGGTGGTGTTAACGGCAAGTGTCTTAGAATAATTATTAACAAATCGCACAAAGCTGACATTTACCACATCAATCTTAAAACAAAATGTAAATCCGTCAAAATAATTGCCTGTCGCCGTGATCTGCGAAGAATTGCCTCCAGAGGCGCCACACTGCAAAGCTACTATGCAATCGTTGACTGAGTTACCTGAAACAAAAATTTGGTCATTGTCACCCGTCATGTAGATTCCGACAGGGCAATTACGAATAAAGTTACTGAGAAGACTCAAGCCGCTCGGTGCGCCATTAATTCGATTAGAGTGTATCCCGCTACTTGTACAATCAGATATAACGTTGCCGGTGATAACTCCGTTCTTGACTGTCTCTGGAAATATACCAGTCAGGCTGTTGCTACAAATATTGTTTGAGATAGTAAAATCGCCACCTGTTGCCGTGGTGGTGCCGTCATTACCATAAATATCAATCGCATTATTAACGCAATCATCAACGCGATTTCCTGTAATTAACAGCCTATCAAATTGAGAAACTTGTATTCCGATCGACGTACAATCTGATACATCACAATCAGTGATTGAAATATTTTCAGCAATGTTGCCAACCGGGGCATTGAGCATGATACCGTTGCCATTGCAGGCGATGCTGCGAACATTTCTAACGTGAACGTTTGTTAATGGGTGCATTTGTAGATTACTGCACTGAGTAGATGCAACTTGAGTTGCCACGTTACCGTCAAGTGTAATGTTTTCGACAGATGCGTTTGACAAGCCAGCTTCTGCTGCAACATAACCTAACGATGTGATCATTCGGTACAGCGCGCCAGCACCGTAAAGCGAAGCCTGCGTTTTCAATACAGCCTCATGAGACTCACCGAGTAACGTCACACCATCTCGCATTAATATGGACGAAAGTCCAGCAGCACCGCTGCCCGGATAAATAACGCTTGATAGCAAGTAAGTGCCATTCGGCACAAATACAACACCCCCACCGATTGCCGATACATAATCAATGGCCGATTGAATAACAAACCGATTGTCTGTAGCTGAAGACCTTGCTCCAAACGCCAGCACCGATACCGGCGATCCCTGAACCTCAAACTGCCGACCCACTGCGTCATAGAAATACCCATCAGCATTCGGCACATTGCGAGCCTTGCCAGCGGTAGTGACGCCGGTGAACTTGAACGTGGCACCAGAGCCAGAAGTGACGTTGCTGTCATAGTAGTTGCTGCGAACAGTATAGCCAGTAGCAGCCCCCACAACAGATGTCGTGCCAAGCTGCGAGGTGAACTCAAGCTCCAGATTGTTGTCTGGCTTCATTAAACCGCTTGAAACTTTTGTTAATGCCATTGTCGTGATCTCTTAGGTTAATGCGTTGGCTGCGTAGATGGTTTTCCAATCGCTACTGATTGATGCGTTGGCCGTTTTGATAAAGCCCAGCAAGTAGCTGTTCGCACCCGCAGTGTGAGTTAATGCCACGGCAAAAGTGCCTATCGGTGTTGCCCTGTTGTGGTCGTAATCTAGGTATCCGGCGGTTCGCATCGAATCTAGGTTGCCAAACCAGTCGTTGTTTGCAATCTCCGCGTATTGCTGGCTCCCACTGATTGATTTTCCAGTACCTGAAATCTTATTGCCAATCACTCTTGACCTACCAAGCGCACCGATACCTAGTACCGCAAACGATGCTGCTGCTGACATCAGGATCGTGTTACCTAAAATCTCAATCCTTGGCGCTGTTGCCCCGCCCAATGTATTAATGGCAACGCCAGCGCCATCCGTGTCGATAATATTATTGGAAACAATAACGTCCTGCGTTGATGTTAGGTTGACAGCCGTGCCGCTGGTGTACAGATAGTTGTTGCTGATAATCTCACCAAGAAACACCCCCGTTGTGCCCTCCAGCCTTGGACAACCTTGCACAACCTTGGATTGATAAACTGCATTCACACAAGCGCCCAGAACCGTTGCGCCTGAGACTAACGGAAAGCCACCTATCCCATACGTTATCGCAACCACAGAGCCTGTGGTGTCAATCGTGCAGTCAATCGCCGCATTACCATCGCCAACCAACGGAATGTTTCGCATCACATAAGAAGTGCCAGCGTCATCCTGTGTTGCATAGAATTTGCAGTTGACCGCCCTGACATCCTCGCAAACATGCCCAGTGTCTGTACTTAACCCGAAGCGCAGGATGTCATTAGTAAAGTTGCCGTCCACGAAGGTGCAAGCGTCCCATAATATATTACGCACTGCCGCATTAGCGCCGCCAGCAGATCCGTCATCTAACGGGAATGTCGATGCTAATGTGCCGTGTTTTTGAGTCGATGTTAAACCCGTTATTTTTGTGTTTCGTATAGTGACATTTTGAGTAACACCGCGAACACCATACACCGCAAGCGCCTCATCACCTGTAGCGGTTGAGAACTCGCACTGATCGACAAGAATATTCTCTGTTTCTTGTCCTGCGATTGAGCCATCCGCAGCAATGTTCCTAATCCAACAAGCGCCGCCGGTTGCGAAAACAACCGAATTCGAGGCATTGACCTTCCGTAGCGTTAGATTTTTAACAACAGCAAACAGGTCTAACAATGACCCTACGCCAGAGGTCGTTGCCGTCGTAAGATTACAGTTCTCAATCAGTCCACCTTTAACATTGCCAAGACGCAGACCCGTCTGCCCCGTTGCGATAATGAAGTCTATGTCTCGAATGTTAACCAGATTAGCAGTTGCTGCGTTATATGTTGCCGAAAAACTCTTGTTCTTTATTGCGATGTCCAATTCTGTGGCATCGACACCAGACGGCACAAAATCCGTTGCTGCGATCAATTTTGCAAAGCCTGGCTCACCTATCCACGGGCACGAAATAGATAATTTTGCCTTAATCAGTGCTGCCCCTGACAGGTAAAGCGAAGCGCCAACGGTTTCGCAATAATCATTTGCGCCCTGCAAAGCTGTATAATTATCCGTTCCTGTCGCGCCATCGTCGGCACCATCGTAGACACAACCATACACCAGTGCATTGACCGGCGAACCAACAACAGCAAACTGCTTACCATCCGCGTCGTAGAAATACCCATCAGCGTCAGGCCAGTTACCCGCCTTGCCTGCCGTAGTCGTGCCGGTAAATCTATGCTCGGCTCCTGAGCCTGATGTCTTCGCGCTGTCGAAGTAATTTGTGCGGATGATGTAGCCAGTGGCGATTCCGGGGTGCAGGCTAAATGATGCTGTGGTGCTAAGCTCGTAGGCAAACATGTTGTCCGTTGTTGTTCGATCTAATTCCTCGGCAACGTTTGTTACCGTTGATGATCCGTCTCGACTGTAAGCAACCAGGTTGGCAGTTGTTGATGCACCTAAAGAAACTGTCCACCCAAGCACTTCAATAGTGGATAGTGATGGTGGAGCCTCGCCAAAGATTAGGTTTGACCCGGTAACAGTGTAGCTGGCACGCTCTTGATACACGCCATCAATAAAAATTTGTAGTTGATTGCCCAATCCTAGTGGAAGACTATCAAGCACAAACGTGGTTGTCGCGCCATCTCCAGTAAAGTCTTGGCGAACAATCTGAGAAACTCCGCCGCCAGCTCCGGTTCCGGTTGTATCAAGCGTGTACCAGGTTGCCTGTGAAGCGTTGTATCGAACCCTGAACGAGTCATAGCCTGCGACCTGGGTTGGGGCACCAAGGATTGTCGCGCCTGAACTTGCAATAACAAGCGTCAACACCGACTTAGTGAATACCACCGTGATCTCTTGATCATTTACAGCAGATGATGCTGGGGGAAGGGTTAGCGTTCCGTTGCTGAAATCCAGTGTCGGATTAACGATCATCCAAAGTGAATCGCCAGTGCTGCCAATATCGACATTGAAGTAGTCGGCATTTGGCGCAACGATTCTGGTGCTGTAGTCAGGGTCTGCGAAGTATGATTCAACGAATGCCAACAGGGTGCTCATTGATGCCTTTCGGGTGTCTCCATTGGAGCTATCCCAAACTGGTATCTGATCACTCGGCTGTAGGACATCTACACTGGACAGACGGTTTATAGTTGACATTTTATTTCCTCAAGATGTTAAGTCTAAAACTCCATCACCGCCGGTTGTCAGCGGGTCAACAGGTATTGGCATAAACGGGTCTTGGTCATATCGCCAAGCCTTCTGCCCGGCGCCCGTTGGCAGGGTGCGCGGGAATTGTTTCTCTGGTGTTGGCTGCGCGGTCCAGCCCAACAATGTAGTGTACGCAGCCTTGGCTGATATCTTCGTGTCCGGCGATACCGACTTGCCGTAGCCTGGCGCGATGCGTATGCCCAGGTTGAGGATAATCGCCTCGTTGGCAGCGTCAGGCACCTCTGTATCAGCGTCCAGTGACGTGCTGTCAGGGTTGCTTGGCAACGGGTAACCCAGTCGTATGCCTTTAGCGTTCCACTGCGCCATCATAGCATCTAGGCGCTTACAAGCCGACAACAATTCGTTGTCTGTCAGATCGAAAACATAAGACGCCAGCCCGATCTCCTCAAAGGCTGCGATGACATACTGGCGTTTCGTGTAGGACATTACTCGGCCTCTGGCTTCTTGCGTGGCTTGCGTTTTACTTTTACCTGCACCGGTGGCGCGTCAAACAGATGCGTCGCTACCGGAACTTTGTTGATCTTGGCGACGTGCGCCTGGTGGTCGCTGATTGACAGGAACCAGCCATCATCCAAATACTTTGTAACAGCCGGGACATCAATGCGCTTATACATTCCGTCTGATAGTGGTAGGTAAACCTTAGTCATTTCTTGCCTTTACTCTTGGGCGCCTTTGCTGGCTTGCCCGCTTTCTTGGCTGCGCGCTCTGCTGTTGACATTGCGATGGCAACTGCCTGCTTGGCCGGCTTCCCCGCCTTGCGCTCTGCGCGGATGTTTGAGCTGATAGACTTCGAGCTGTAACCCTTTTTCAACGGCATCAGTACACCCTCAAAAGACTCAGGGGGCCATATCGGCCCCCGTCATCTATCTGGTTAGCTTTGGCCGAACAACACGACACCAGCCATCTCGGGGTTGCACATGGTCACACCAAAGAAAGTATCAAGGCGATACTTGGTGACGCGCGTGTCAATCTCGTACTGCTTGGTCAACGTCAGCTCGATGCCCTGCTCTGAAGTGTAGCGAAGCATGGTGGCGCCGTCTGGGTTGCCAGCGTACCGACCTGGCATCAACTCGATGGAGTCTTTGTGCCAGAATGGGTTGATGGCAGCAGCGGTCACGTTCAGCCAAACGACAGCAGCAGTGTTGGACACGCTGTTGGCGACGCAGTTCTGGTATTGAACCTCTGGATCAGTCGGCGTGGTTGACGCAGAGATGATCGGGGGGCTGATAACCAGGCTGGTGCTAGTGGGCACTGAGATAACTCGGAAAGTCTTGAGCTGGCCAGTGTCCTGCTTGGTGATGTGGTGAACGCTGTTGATGCCGGCGATGGTGAAGCAGTCGCCTGCAACAACGCCAGTGTTGGTGGTGCAGCTAATGGTCTGGGTGCGGTTATCGACGTTGATCTGGCCGCCAACAGAAGTGCTGGTGGACTGGGGAACGTAGTCGATGTTGGCGCCATCAGTATCAATAGTGATAGCGGTGGTTTGAGCCAGGATGCGGTTAGCGTAGTCCATCTTGTACGTTTCAAAGCCAGACACAGTGCCAACGTAAGCCTTCTCATAGGCTGTTGTGGGCTTCTGGTTCATAGTCTGACGGGAAGCCAGGTTGCTGGCCATACCGTTGTAGTCGCGGCTTGACAGCGCCAGGTAACGATTGTCGGACATAACGCCCAGCTCGTTAAAGGCAGCATCGCACTCAGCAACGTCATCGAAGCCAGAGGCTGCAGCGGTACGCTTAATGACCACGGTGCCCTGTGCTGCTGCGACGTTCATGACAGCGATGTTAATGTCAGATGCCAGACGCTGCTGGGCACCCTTCGCGATGTTGCCTTCCTGCAGGGCGTCGCGCAGTTGCTTGGCGTCCAGGGTCCAGGGGGCAGTCTTGTTGAAGCCCAGGGTTGCAGGTACAGACAGTTGCGTCACGTCCTGGTACAGCGAGCTGATGTTGGTGCGTGGGGCACCGTCAACAGACGACATGATGTAGGGCATTGGGCGCCAGATGGTGTCGTTTGCACGCTCCATCATCTGTGAGTCGGATGTGTAAACAGACACGTTACGGCTAAGGACCAGTGCGTCCTCAAAACCCTCGGTCATCTGCTCAAAGGCGACCCTTTCTTCCTTGGAAAATTCGTTAGCCATGTTATTGATTCCTATAAATTAAGTTGCTTAACTACCCGCACGCTTGCTGCGCTTGTAGGCGGTAACCTTTGAATAGTCGCCGCTTTTTTCCGCTTGAGCGCGTAATCGTTCTAAGTTTGAGTCAACCGTTCCTGACTTCATGGCCTTGCCTGTGATAGTCGTTTCCGGTTTCGTGCTTGCCTTTCTGTTCGTTACTTTCAACTGTGTCTCCAGCTTCGCAACAGCGAAGGCAAACTTCACGGGGTCTTTTATGGATGCAATTTCCTTAGCCTTCTTGGGGTTCTTCCCCAGGGCGTATACGACCAGCGCCGGGTTGTCAGCGCCCTGCAGGATCATACCCTGCTGGGTGTTGCTCAACTCATCCTGCACAACTGTCTCGGCGTCTTCAAAGTCCTTGACCTTGAGCGTCTTGCGGTGTTCGCCGTAGGTGGCCAGGGTGGCGTTCCAGGCGTCTTGTTGACTACGCCGTTCTGCTTCCTGCCTTTCCTGCTGCGCTTCAACCGCTTTTTTCCGGTCAAACCAGTCGGTCAGTTGCTGCTCGTATAAATCAGAATCGTAATCAGCGGCCTCAATGGTCGGCTTCTTGCCCAGTTCTACGGTCTTTGGTTGTACCGTGCTGGAAAGTTTGGCCAGTTGGTCCTTGAGTTGCTTATTCTCCCTCTGCTGCTCTCTGTGGCTCTTGCGTAGGTCTCGGACCCACTCAGGTGCCTTTGCATCGTCCTCTGGAGGTGGCGACTCCCCCGCAATCTCAATGACAACATCGTCCTCATCACCTTCTTCGTCTTCTGAGTCTACGTCGGCGCCAGCCTCGTGGGCTTCTTCCTCATAGTTTTCCTCAGCTTCTGATTCTATTTCGGTGTCTAGTTCTTCGTCATCATCCTCAATAATTTCTGCCTGGTTATTCATTGTGACCCCAATCTACTCACCCAAAGACACGGCGGGTGGAAGCCGTTGAAAGCAATAATAACACTATTGGTCAAATACACCAATATTTCGTCAATTTTGTGCTAGGGACGTTGGTACTGTACGCCACCAGGTTGGAACCCAAGGTATCGCTGCTCAGAATAGAAGTCAGGGTTCCTGAACCGCAACGGCTGGTTGGCCAGTTGCCCGGCCATGCCCATGTCTTGCTGGGCCGGCATAGCCTGCTGCGGATTGATTTGCTGCTGGTACTGCTGTTGCATGTACTGCTGGTACTGCATCGGGTCCATCGGCTGGCCACCTGCAGGCACCTGCTGTTGTTGCTGCTGATACTGCTGCTGCATCTGCCGCTGGTACTCGTAAGGGTCCACCTGCTGTTGCTGTGGCGCCATTTGCTGTTGGAACTGGCCCAGCATGTACTGCTGGTACTGCATCGGGTCCATCTGCTGTTGCTGCTGTGCCGGGTTGTTCTGGGTGGCGTTGTAGTAGCCAATGTTGATCGGCGGGATGCTACCAGCAAAGCTGTTCTGCGTTGACTGCATCATGTTGCCGAAATTGTCGCCGCCGTACATTGCATTTCCAAACATTGTGATACCTTTTGGGTTGTTTATATTGGGCTGAGATCCATTAGCGCCTTGGCAAGCTCTTTTTCTCGCTCACCCAGGTAGTCGTAGCCTTGCCTCATGGCTCCAAGTATGTAGCTGTCACCTGCCGCCTTTTTAATCGCTGGGACATAGGGCGCGATGGCGCCACCGATGCCCTGCATCATCTGCTCGCCGTACTGCGGACCCAGTTCAGTCCTGGGCTGATAGTTGAAGTAGTCTTCAGTCTCGCGCCTACCCTGGGCCATTTCTTCGGCGCTGTAGTTAACGCCTGGCACATACCTGTCGGCAACGTATCGGCCAATGGCACCAGGCGCCGACAATAACGGACCGGCCATAGCCGACACAACGTCAGCAGACAGGTCGGCAACCCCGGCGGTCTTCATGATACCGCTGAGTAACTGCTGCTGCACGCTGGTAAAAAGGTCTGGTTCAGGCTGCGTGCGGATCGAGTCGACAAAGTCCCGGTTAGCTTGTTGCATCAGGTCACCGCCAGTCGGCGCCAACATTGCTTCTTCGTCCTCGGCGGTGGGTGGCATCCTGACGCCCATGCCGCCCAGCCCAGCTTGTGCGTTCGCTTCTATCTGTGACCAGTTGTCCTGCAGTTGCTGTGCCTGCTCTTGTGGAACCTCAGACAACAGCTCGGCCTTGACTTTTTCTGGCGCTACCCCCGCAGCCACAAGGCCAGACCCTAAAACCAAAGACCACAGCATTTTCCCGTTCTCATCAACTGGCGGCAGATCGTGAACACCACGCTCTGCGTTTATCTGATAGACCTCGCTTGGGGTTAGTATTCGGTTGACCTTCATATCCCCAGCAATCAACCAATCGCCAGTCATGTTGGGGTTAGTCTTGTATCGGTAATAGCCGCCTTCTGGTATCTGGTCGGTTATCTGCGCCGTTCTCGGTATCGGTTTGCCCGCCTTGCTGTACTCCATTCGAGAATCTGCAACAGACTGCCAATCAACGTCTGCTGGCATTTCCACTTCGGCCCATACCTGATCGGCTGGTCGGTAATCCGGGGCTTTCAATGCGCTATCAGATTTGCCGCCGATGTGCGTGGCGACTGGTGCATCACCTGCGTGCCAGCCTGGCCGATAAGCCAACGGACCAATGCTCGACTTAACCTTGCCAGCGTCAGTTAGAGAACCAGACTCGGCCGGGTTCCATTCGCCCATTTTCACTGGCTTGTTGGCGTTTACAAATAATGGAAACAACTCATCAGTGTTGCCTCCTTTTGTCCTGAACAGCTTGTATGCCTTAATGGTGTTCGTGTACTTGTCGGCTTGCTCTGGACTAATCTGCCCCTGCTCAACCATTCGAGCAACACCCTCCGCCTGTGGGCTGGTGACTTTTTCATAAGCTGATGCAAGGCGCTTAATTCCAGAACTAATCGGCCCTGCCTGGGCAGGTTCTGTGTACCCTATACCCAGAGCGCCAAGGAACCCAGTAGAGAATCCGGCAGCAATGAGGTTTCTTCCGGCGTCAGATCTTCCGGCAGTTTGCCCTCCGGGTACGCCAGAGAAAGATAATTCTCCAGTGTTGGCTCCAAGCCCTCGCGGACCAGATGCTGCTGTATTGAGTCCAGCGGCCCAATCTGGATCTGGGATACCGCCTGCTTTGTCAAGGATAAGTTCACGCGCCAACCCCTTTGAAATTTTTCCATTATTATACAGTTCCCATATACCATTAATCTCGGAAACGTTACCTTTTGTTTTGAATGATGCAGGGAACAACGACCGCACGGTTTCCCATGTAACCGACTGCAACTCCCTTGGCTGGATACCAAGTTCGCGAGCCGCAATTCGGTACGCGTCAGCGTGCAATCCGTATGTTCCTCTGGCGCCAGTTTGTGCTGATGACGCCACACCTTTGGTTGTGCCAAACGCTGCCCCTACCGGGACACTGTTGCCGCTAAGTGGCATAATCTGGTCAGCAGCAACAGCATGTGTGTCGATGGTAACGTCACCCAGCTCAGGGTTGTCGATGGCGTATGTTGGGTCAGAGATATTGTTGTAAAAATTCCGAACTTTGTGTGCGCCGCCCATTTGCCGGCTAATGTTCTCAATTGAAGGGTCTTCTATTACTCGAATCGCCTTGGCTATTTCTGAATTACTTCCCCAAGCTGTGGTGTTCGGTTTCCCCGTTTTGTCCGAAAACGCTTGCCCAACGCGATCGCCGTTAGGGTTTATCATCTGATAACCACGGTCGTTATGGGTCTGATCCAATGAGCGAACATACATAGCTTTCTGGACATCGTCCAGTTCATCGAATGGCATATTCGCCATAGCTTCAATGTTATTTGCAAATTTTGGATCTGAGTAAATTTCTCTGGCCGTTGCCAATGAGTCGGCGTCAAGCATTTTACCGGCAGATTTCTTGTATCCGTTGATGACACGCTCTGCCAGGCTGACGTTTTGATACCAGTCTTTTTGAGGTGATAGTGCGGCCAGCACGGCGCTTGCCGACTCGTGGCTTATGCCGTACTTCTCTGCCAATTCGCCCGCTATCCTGTTGGCACCGACGTACCAATTTTTCCCAATGTTTCGCACGGCTGGGGGTGCCTGATTATAAAGCCATATCAGGTTGTCAACGGCTTCGGCAGTAAATGCATCAGCCCGACCAGCAGCCGTGGTCGCGTCGGTTTTGACTGTCGGGTATCTGGACACAAACTCGGTGTTTATGTCGAACGCTTTAGGCGCGTCCTCCAATGATTTGCGATTTATAATAAGATTGTCTGTTAGAAAATTTTCCGTTGCCGATTTTGCTGTCGGCACTCGGGTTGATATGCGCTGACCACGATATGCTTGCGCAGCCTCATCACCAGCATCAGCACGTTTAGCCAGCTCCGCAAGCGCCTTTGTAAGTTTAGACATTACTGGCCACCCTGCGCGATGCGGATCAGCTCCTCGGTTGACATGCTCGCCATGTCAGGCTCGCGCTGCGGCATCTGCCGGGGTTGCTGCGGCATCTGGCCGCCCATCATGCTGCTCATCTGGCGTACCTGCTCCGCTGCCTTGATCATACGCCCCTGGTCCTCTGTCTTGATCTTGCTCAAGGTTTCCATCGTGTTGGCCTCGGTCTCTGACGCCTTGGCAACCGACAGCAGGGTGTCCGCCTTGGTCTTCTCGGCCTTGGCTGTCTCGTTCAGCGCGGCTGCCTTCAGGTACTCGGCATTGGCGTCTGGTTGTGCGTTCTGTGCAGCTTCGGCCAGGTCTGCGGCTTCCTGTTCGGATGGCTGGATGACGCCCATCTTGACCAGCTTGGTGCGGTAATACTTACGCACATCGCCCAGGCCCTCGCCTTCCATGTTCATCATCGCCATCGCGTTGAGAATGGCCAGGTTCTCCGGGTCTTGTGTCATCTGCATCATGGCAGTCAGCGACCGCACCGTGCTGGCACGCTTGCTGGATGACGATGGGCCAACGTCAACGGACAGGTCGAACTTGGCATCGCGCAGGTCGTTCTCGTACTCGATCTCGCCGGTCTCTGGGTTCAGCATTGGCTTGCCCAGCTCAACCTGGCCGGCCTCGTACTCGCTGTTGAGCGTCTTCATCTTGCGCCCGCTCTCGACCAGGATGTCCTTGGCCATTGACAGCCAGACCTCGCCTGATCGCTTGATGGCCTTGCTCATGTTGCTCATGTAGATGAAAGCCTGCATGTCCAGCCTAGACTGCACCAGCTCGATGGCCTTGCCGCTGACGTTGGGTTGTAGCTGCTCACCGGACTCCTGGCGCCCAAGCAACTCCTGCATGTCCATGTCGGTGATCTGCAGCAGCGCCGCCATTGCAGGCGGGATCTGTGGCGACTTGGTGTAGCCAATCGGGCCAGACGCCATAGCGGCGCCGGTCGCGTCGGTGATGGGGTTGACCAGCAGGTACGGGTAGTCGCGCAGGTTGTCCTCGGCCCACATCATCTCATAGCCCGCCACCTGCTCGGGTAGCATGATGGGCTTCTCGACCGTGGACAGGGCGCTGATCTCGGCCAGCTTGGATAGCTGCATGTTCTTCAGGCGCTGCACGTCCTTGGCTAGGCGCACGTGGCCCATGCACCGCTCGACGTTGTCAACGAACCACCGCTTGCCGTAGACCATGACGATGGGGATGCATTGCCCGGCGATGTAGCCACAATCCTCCAAGATCGCGCCGCCAGACATGATGTACTTGTGGACCTTCTTCTTCTTGGTCTTCTTCTCGCCCGTCTTGCGAGTGCCGATAGCCATCAGCGTGTCTTCAAGCATCTCATCGTTCTCGAAGTCGGCGTCGGTGTACCGCTCCTCCTCGCCTTCTAGGGTGGTGTAGATGTGGACCGTGTGCCGCACTTCCTCGACCTTGTACAGCTCGGCGACATAGACCACGTCGCCAGCAGACCAGTCGAACTCGGTCATGGTGATGTCCTTGGGCCACGATGCCGGTGAGTCGCCCCAGGTCTCCTCGTACTCTGACTCGGTCATGCTGGTCAGCACATAGCACCGCTTGGCGTCTGACTTGTCCTGGCGCTTGGCACCAAGGTCAAAGAAAACCGTGCTGTCGGCGTCGTAGATAGGCTCGATGCTGACACGCTGACGGTCATCGTCGTCGTCTTCATCGTCCTCGTAGACTGCACGCAGGCGCCAGGCACCTATGCCACCGCCGACCGCTTCCTCGAACGCGTTGTCGTATGCCTCATCGGCGCTGCTGAACTCCTCGTCGGATCGGTATAGCCCGTCGCAGGTATCCGCCAGCTTGTCGTTCTCGGCTCCTTCCTTCGGGATGAAGTCAACCGTAATGCGGTTGTTGCGGTATTCGTTGATGATCCGCATGACGCTGAGATGGATCTTGTTGATCTCCATCTTGGGGCGGTTGGCGAACTGCTCATCGAGTGGACCTTCCCACTGGGCGCCGGCAATAGAATAGAACCGTCGGTCCTCCAGGCACTGCATTCGCTCATCGCGTACAGCGGACTGAATGTCGTCAAATTCGGTCAGCGCATCGGCGTGAACCGCCTGCAAGCGTTGTTCTTTAGATTGTCGTGCCATTGGGAATCCTCTCGATTGGCAGCATTATCTCATCATCTACCAGCGATTGACAGTGGGCACTGGTCGTGCTTGCGGTTTCGCAACTGCGGCGCCTCGGCGTACTGCCTCTACCGCGTACCGCAGGGCGTCGATAACGTGGTTATTCTTGTCGCTGAGTATCGGCAGCACCGCGTCTGTCAACGGGTCTGTCTTGTAGCTGTAGAGCGTCATCTCATCAATGACGTGCTTGCAGCTAGGGTGCACCACGATGTCATAAGACTTCAGGAACTCGATGCCATCCTCGACGCTACCGGCGCCCTTGACGCTCGGCATGATCTTAGGGAAGCCGTTCTTGCGCATATGGCTAATGGTCTCTGGCCTGGATGAGTCGGCAACGATGGGCCACTTCTCAGACTGGTCCACGGTGTAGAACAGATCGGGCGTGTCCATTATCTCACAGCCGACCTGGTACGCTTCCTGGTCAATGTACAGCGTCCTGCCGACCAGGTAGCAACGCACCAACGCCGTCGGGTCGGCAGCGTATCCCCAGTCGGCGCCAAACCTGAACATGGCGTCAGCCGGTGTGTCGAACTCCTCGACGCGCCAGTTGTTGAAGACCCGGCTCTGGCTATTCTTGACGTAACCGCCAAGCCAGACGTGCCCATACTTGTCGGGGTCTCGGTCGCGGTCGTACTCCATCTCAGCCCGCAGCACGTCGGGGAACCAGGGGTTGCTGCTGAAGTTGACCTCTTGCACGATGGCGCCGTCAGGTGGGTTTGGTCCACGCAGCAGCATGTCGATTGGATCAGTAGGTAGGTGCGGGTTCCATGTGAACCACAGCTCTGAGCCTGGCTTGCGTATCGTTGGCCTCAACAGGTCCAGGCTGCGCTGCGACAAGCTGCTCGCCTCCTCCGACCAGCAGCAATCAAAGCCTTCCAGGGACTTGATCGACTCGCCAGTGTGGTTCTGCATACCCGCGAAGATAATCACGCCTGGGCCACGCGTAGACTTGATCTGAGTCTCCTGCACCTCGAAGTACGAGCCAACGCCCATCGCCTTGATCTTGTCTTCCAGCAGGCGCTTGACAGACATCTTGATGGACTTCTGGACTTCCCGGACACAGACCGTGTTCTTTGCCGGGTTCATGACGTGCTCTTCTATGACCATCTCACCGAAGCCCCAGCTCTTGCCAGAACCTCGACCGCCATGCGCAGCCTTGTACCGGGCAGGTTGCAGCAGCGGCACCATCCACTTAGGCGTGAGAATCTCCAAGTTGCTGGCTGGCTTCACTCAACTACCTTACGAGTGATCTGCTGTATGGCCAACGGGTTCTCTGCATCGCCAGCGACCTGTAGCCTGTCGCCGTATTTCTTTGGGTTCCACTTGGCCAGCAACTTCAGGCGGGTCTCAATGCGCAGCTTGGATCGTTGCACATGCTCACGATCCAATTGCTCACGGCCATCAGCTAACACCATGTAGTCTTCAGCTTTCCGGTCAGCAATCTCAAGACATTCTTGCGCGATAATATCGTGTCCTGTATCACGCGCACGCGCGAAACGTTCAGCGAACGCGGCGTCTTTGTCAAGCCATCCGTAAACAGCGCCAAACGTAACCTGACCAGGCTGCCTGCAAAAATCCCGCAGCGTCTTGCCTTCACTGATCCAGTCAATAATTTCGTTCATCGCCTTGGCATGTTTCAATGCCGGCGGCTTTGGCGGTCGCCCGATTGGCTTCGCCTTATCTTTTGGTTTCGCAACCATATCATTTCCTCCTGCCGTCATCGGCGCCAGGTTAGTTTAGCAGCAGGGCGATGCCCAGCACAATGATGCCAAAAACAGCCAGCAAAACTGCTGAGACCAAAGACACTGAGACCAGCCCAAACACCAAACTCATATATAAATAATATTTTTTATTTAACACTATTTGTACAATTCCCCCTTTTATTTATTTTTTTATAATTTACAACATTCTATCTATTACTTGGTCTCTTGGTCTAAAAGAAGAATATATATATATAAAACAAAGGGTTATTGTGAGACCAGCACTGAGACCAATTTGCCGATGAGACCGTTTTTTGGGTCTCATCAAGCAATCGCCGATCAAAATTAAAACGGAATATAATCTGGGTCAGTGTGAACCTCGACGATTTTTTCCTTGCCGGTCTCGCTGGTCTCAGGAAACTTGTACCAAAACGAGTGCCTGGCGCGTCTGGAACTGCCAGTTTTTTCTGGTATGTTTGGCCGGTTATTGCGCCCGCAGAATGTATAACCAAGCTCCACCATGCTTTTCCGCAACGCGCTTGTCTGTGGAAAATCCCCACCCTCAAGCATCACCAGCTTGGCCAGGTACGTCACGTCAACCAGTTGGTCGTTGATGATGTCGCAGCCGTGTTCGATGATCGCGTCCTCCACACACTGGTGGTCGTCGGTAACAGCCAGGTCTTGCATCTGCACCTTGGAGTTGGTCATCGGCGCCTTGCCCTGCGCATCAAACCCTGCGCTAAATGCCCTGGTGCAAAGATAGTACGCCAACGCGTCAGCCCGCCTGCTGCTCTCAGCAAACAGCCTAGTGAAGTAGGCAGCGTCTGCCGCCCCCTCGCCAAAAGCCTCTGCCATCTGCGCTTTGTTCTGCAGCGCAGCGAACAGCACCGCATAGCGCCTGTCGCCACTGTCCACTGGTATCGCGTCCTTGTGGTTGGTCAGCATCAGGTAGCTGGTAAAGTTCGGCACGGTCACCGCATCGCGGCCCTTAGCCTCAATAGACACCGTGTTGTTGGCGATAAATGATTTGAGCCTGTCGATCACCGCGTACTTGCTGTCGCCTGATATGCGGATCTCCTCAATAATAGCCAACCTGGCCCCAGCCGCCCAACCGGTGAAGCGCCCCATGATGTCCGACACTGACACCTGCCGGGCGTTGGTGCCAAGCACAGACTGCATGACGGTTGAGTAGTATGACTTGCCACAACCCTGGGCACCCTGCAGGCACACCGACCAGTTGACGTGCTTGCCTGGGTTCTGGACGATGTACGCGAGCCAGTCCAATAAGATGTCACGCTCTGCGGCATCCGGTAACAGCAGCGCGGTGTGCGCCAGGAACATATCAACAACGGCCTGACCGTCCGCGTCCAGCGCCTTGCATGGACCCACACCAGACTCCCGGTAGCTGTTGAGCATGGACTTGCCCTCGTAATCGAACAACTGGTCGGCGCCAGGCCAGTACATGTTATCGACCACCGACACAAAGTCTGGCGACTCCGACACCAGTATCGACGCCTGGCGCCCGTCTAGTAGGACCGCCTGTTCGTTGGCAAACTTTGTATTAAAAGCCTCGCGCTTGATGGCGTACCCGAGACCCGTGTGGTGGAAGACGCACGGAACCTCAACGTAAACCCAATCCCTAGCAAAGCCCAGCTCGCCGCTACCGCTGCTGCGCTTGGCCGGGGTCAGCGACTTGCGGACATCGACCTTGCCTATGCCGACCGACCTTGGCCAGCCCTTGTGCAGCGCCTCGACCAGCATTGAACGGTCAACGTCTGCCAGCAGGTTGCTTGGCATCGCCTTGACGCGATCAGCCAGAGCCTGGTAGCCACTGCGGTCGCTCACAGCAGCAGCCTCCTGCAGCAGCGCGTCGAAGGGTGTGGCACCAGTGTCATCTGTCGTGGTGACTGTGCCCAGGCCACCCCGATCCTTTACCATGTGGATCACACTGGCAAAGGTAACCATGCGGGAACCCTTACCAAAAGACCGCCACTTGGTTTCAATGGTTGCCGAATCATAACGCTCCGCGTCTTCTGCTGACCAGTAATGCCAAAGGTCCAACCCTTCAGCACCACCCTGGAATTGATGGTGCAACGCAGCACCAACCCGCACCCATTCGTCATAAGTAAGCATCGCTGGCGTGCAGGCGCGCAGGTACTCATGAATAGTTGCCATGTCGATGTCAAGCGGTTGTGCGGCCAGTGCTGCCTCAAGGTCATCGCCGGTATCGCGCCTTGGACCGCTAATGCTTACCACGTTGCTAAGATAATCACCCACCTGCAACGGCTCGCCATCGACATCCAGCGCCCATGCCTTGGACACATCCGGGCAGGTCGGCAGGTACATGGCTTGGTTTGCCTTAAAGCTGCACGCGTCAAGCGGTATGCCCAACTCATCTCCCACGGCTTTAGCCAGGGGGCCATGTTCTGCTGGTGTAACGGCGCGAGATAACGGTATCACGATCCTTATGCGCGGTTCGTCAGCGGTGTGGTTGTAGGTTGAATAGGCAACAAGGCCGCAGCCCAGGTGCATCTCTAATGCCAGCTCCATCTCATCCAGCGGCATGGTCGGCGCGTCAACGTCAAACGTCAGCACGGTCCTGCTGACCATGTTAGCCTCGCGGCGTTCGTGGCCATTGAAATAACCGCCAACAAAATACTTCCCACCCTTTGCCGTTGCCACCTTGTGACGGGTTAACGCCTTGCGAAAATCCGCCCAGGTGACGACTACATTGTCTACATGACCAAGATCAGTCCCAACTGCTATCTGCATTTTCATTCCCCTGCCACCGTTAAGGCACCTGCATCAACTAGGCCCAATGCCAACACCCGCCCGTTCGTCTGTACTTCAACCAGCAACGCCTTGCGCGCCGACATATACCCCTTCGTACACCACTGGCTGACCTGGGACTGGGTAACGCCTAGCGCGTCGGCCATCTCCTTTTGGCTACCGTAATGCTTAACTGCTAATTTAATTGCGCTCACCTGTTGCGTTCCCCTGTTAACTAATAGTAAAGTCGCATCCTAACTCAAATGAAAGGAAAAACAAATGCTAGAACTAGAAATTAAAAACCTCACCGCTGCCATTACACGATTGGCAGACCTTATGGAAGCCGGCACGGCGCCTACTGAGACCTGGGATGGTCCCGTAGTTGACCAGGCGCCAGCGGTAACGCCAGCACCTGCACCAGCACCGGTTGACCTTGTTGCCATGAGGCAGCAAGCGCAGGACACCTGCCTTGAAACGGTCCGGGCCAACAGAGACAACAAGGCTACCATTGGCAACTGGCTCGCAGAGCACGATGCCAAGACCATCAAGCAACTGGATGACGAACATTTGCCGGCGTTCATCGCCTTTTTAGAGTGGCTCATCAAGTGACCGCGCACGCCAAACTGTCTGCCAGTGGCAGCGCCATGTGGTTCGCTTGCCCTGGCAGCATCAAGGCCATCGACGGCCTACCCGACACCAGCAGCGCGTTTGCTGATGAGGGTAGCGCAGCGCACGAGCTGGGTGAGATCTGCCTGACCACCGGCGCCGCTGCGTCTGAGTGGGTAGGCAGGCCGCTCATCGAGTGGTCAGCTTGGGCCGTCACCGCCGAGATGGCAGACTACGTTCAGCAGTATGTGGACTATGTCAAGTCGCTGGGTGGCGAGCAAGCGTACGAGATCCGCTGTGATTTCAGCGAGTGGGTGCCAGAAGGGTTTGGGACCAGCGACGCTATAACGTACGTCGCTGACACCAAGACCCTGCACGTCGTTGACCTTAAGTACGGCCAGGGCGTCAAGGTCTACGCCGACAACAACACCCAGGGCATCCTGTACGCGCTGGGTGTCTACGACGCCATGACGCTGTCCCATGAGATCGAGCGGGTGGTCATCACCATCGTGCAGCCCAGGCTGGACCACATCGACGAGTGGGAGATCAGCGTCGATGACCTGCTGTCCTGGGGCGAGCGCCTGGCACAGGCAGCAGAACGGGCCCTGTCAGATGACGCGCCACGAGTGCCCGGCGACAAGCAGTGCCAGTGGTGCAAGGCCAAGGCAACGTGCCCGGCACTGCTGACGCTGACAGAGCAGACCCTGTCTGCTGACTTTGATGACCTGGGCCTGATCGCGACCGACAGGCTATCAGACAAGCAGATGGCGCAGGCGATGTCCCATAAGAAGCTGATACTGTCCTGGCTCGACGCCATCGAGGCCGAGGTGGTCGGTCGCCTGACATCTGGCGGCTCGTTCCCTGGCTACAAGATGGTGGCTGGCAGGTCGTCACGCAACTGGGCGGATGATGAGAAGGTCATCGCCAACCAGCTAGTCGGCTTCGGCGCCAACCGCGAAGAAAA